>Ga0065709_1000017_pt1 | contig 27872 bp, 12 predicted proteins | sample Hoacrofraction14_2_FD_59096 | JGI IMG/M metagenome (GOLD analysis project Ga0065709, IMG submission 59096) | Hoatzin crop microbial communities from Cojedes, Venezuela, sample from fiber fraction 14 v1 | ecosystem: Host-associated > Birds > Digestive system > Esophagus > Crop | place: Venezuela...
ATCATCCAAAACCTCGACCTGGCTCTCTCGTTCCACCGCACCCTCGCCCTCGAAGGCGACATGCGCAAGACCGACTACTCTCGCTTCATGATCGAGAAGTAACCCCCATCCCGCTGGCTCCCGCCAGCTCAACAACCAAGCAGGCTTATCCCCCACCCTACGGGCGGCTAAGCCTGCTACTGTTTTTAGCCATTAGGTGAGAGCGATTAGCAATGGGTGAAATGGACACGCTGCAGAGCGTTCATCATACCGCTATAAGTAAGTTCTTCAAGAGGTTCTTTCCCTCCGGCAAAACTGCAGGAGTTTACTCGCTTGTTCCACGAAACCGAGCAGAAGTTGGTCGGGCGGATGCATTCTAGTAGACATGAAGGGCTCTGGAAAGGAGCACCGCTTGTAATGGATGCCAGTTCATTAGCACTTGGTGTACAGGAGAAACGTTGTGGAACCAGAATGATTTGGTCTGGCTGGATAATGTTGCGCAGGACCTGATACACCCGTTTGCAGGCTTCAATCTTGTGGCTCGAGACGAGCAAGTTAACACCTGGCTTTATGGTTGTTGCAGTCAGCTGCTCCACTTGCTGTAGCACTCGATTTACTTCCGCATTGTTGTCGGGATTGTGAATGGTGATATGAAGTTTGTCGGGCGCGTGCAACATCAGTTGTTGCCACAGATTGTTGTTGAGCAGGGGCAAACCATTGGATGTAACCGAGAGGTAGACCAGCGGACGCAACGCATCGATGATATCGAAAACTCCATCGTATTCAAACGGTTCACCGCCACCCAGCGAAACAGCCTTCACGCCATGAGCGATGCAATCGGCCGCGAAGGACATCACCTCGGCTGGTGTCCACATCGTATTACCCTCGCGATGACTATGATTATAGCAAAATGAGCATTGCTTGGAGCAATAGTTCGAGAGATCAATGGAAAGCAGTTCAATCATGGGTGATTACTCTATTTGACTAACTCGTCCCTCGGCTTTTAACTTCTCAAATTCTTCGATGCTGATTTTGTGCTTGACACGGGTTCCACGATAGGGCATACTTGCTAGAGCCTCGATTTCACTACGATTTTCCTCAATTTTTTCTTCCAAGAAGTAAGGATATTGTTCACCCATCACCTCGACAGATGTGTCGGTTGTGGGATAGAACCTCCTAATCACATCTTTTGTTTCACTTGAAAGCAAAATGACACGTGGGCGAATAAGTTGGATGTTCTGCTCAAGATGTACTCGGCATCGGCTAAAAACGTTGATGACCATTTGCGCAGTATCGGTCTTGGTAAACCTATAGTCATCTAGGATACTAGTATAAGGATTGCCTTGCAAAAGTGGAACCTCAACCATATTCTTAACAATGTGTTCTTGCTTGCTCCATAATTCATAAGTCCATTCATCGGGGAACGAGACTAGCAGCACCGTAGGTGTTGATGTTGCAAATTTATTACTATAAGAATGCCAGTAATATTTCATTGAAGCCTCGCACAATTTGCAAGTTTTCCCACACAAGATATAGGGCAACGTAGCATTGTTGAAATAAGCCTCGCCACCATCTTCGGTTGGAAGTAACTGATATGAGACGCCATCGATGTATGTCGAGTCGGCGCAAGCATTGAAAATGAAGTACTCGGCTATCTGCATTTCTTGCTTTTCCGAGAACTTGAAGGGAAAACGTAGCATTTGTACTTGGCTCAATTCAGGGAATTGGTCTGCCTTCATCGGGAATTTGGGAATTGACGCACGATACATTAATTGCTCGAAGGAATAAGGCTGACGGTAAATGTAGAACGGAAAGTTTTTTATATCGATATCCTCTTGCTCGTCGTAGGGGTCCAAACTCGGGTTAAATTTACGCATGCGCAAGATTATCATATCCTTTAGCAATTTACGTCTGGCTTCAAGGGAAATCTCACATATTTCTAACCAGTAAACACCTAGTTTCCTTGACAGGCAAAAACATGGGTGGTAGCGAGAACGTTCACTCGACCTAATGATATCCCGAAATTCCTTTTCCTTGTTAACATCAATCTGAACCAGCGTGTAATATATAAATCGTCTTATCTCCTTGACATCTTCACTATTGGTCATCATTTCTTGCACTTGCTCATCGGTGTAATTGAGATTTTTGAACAAGCCCCTATTGTTACTAACCAGATAATGACTCATCATGTTTTCAGCACCTTCTTCAGGAAGGTTGCAGGGCACAGGACCATTCTCATTAAATTGAAGAACGGCCACATTTCCATCCTCATCCACGCCAAACCATGCTGTGGACATAGAGTGTGTGGCGGGGTATTCCTGCTTTGCTGGTGTATACTCGTCGAGTATATGGCGCATCATCTCATAGGCTGCCCAAGCTTCAAGATCCTGAATATCGTCAATGTCCACAAAATAACTCTGATGACGTTTAAAACGAACTTGCAACGCCTTGATGTTTTCTTGCATCAAGATTGCAGCTCGAGCACACACTTTTTCACGACAGGATTCTGCTATATCGGCATCCCATTTAGTGTGTAATTTGGCATCGGGATTGGCGCCAGTGTCCAGCAACTGTTTCATCTGTGGGAGATTGACTTTTGCAATAGCCTCATAGAGTTGAAGGTCTATCATGCGGCAGCCAGAAGCCAGAAAGTCATCGATCGAGCCATAGAATAGGTCATTCAACGTCTTGTGTTCATTAGCACGGAAGGTCATGCAGTCACACTGGGCAAGCATCTCTTCTATATTATCCTGCATCGTTATGCCATATTCTTTTCCCAAATAGGTTATAACGTCATCATTTCGCTTTCGCATTTTTTCAATGATTGGGACAACCTCTTGCGGGAAAGTATGATAGGCAAGAATGGAAGACCAGAGTTGTGTAACCTCACGGAGGGAATATCCACGATAACTGATTTCGGCGCATGCTTTTCCTTTGCGACTGCGAGTTTTTTTCTGGTTTTCTCTCTTTAAAATTCTCTTGATTGTTCTCAAGTCGGCAAAGTATGCAGCGGTTATCAAATCTCTTGTTTCTTCTCCAGTCATGGTTCATTGTCGTTTTTAGCGGAGGTATAGTGAGGTTATGCGAAGAGGGACTCGCCGGTGACGATGTTAGTAAAGGTGTCGGAATAGGCGTTACGCAGGAGTGTGCGGGCGGTGATGAGCACGGGGTGCAGGGCTTTGCGCGTCTTGGTGCGGCCGGCGAAGATGGTGGCCTTGCGTTGCACCTCGTCGACTAAGTTCTTGTCGGCGACAAAGAGGTCACGGCTATATTTAATCTCACACAGGTTTATCACGCCATCGGCGCGGTCGATGAGCAGGTCGATTTGGCAACGAGGATATTGCTCATCGCCCTTCCAGTACCAGCTATAAGAGCCACTGAGGATGCCCGAGATGCCTAATGCCGCCTTAATCTGCTCCTCGTGTAGCAGGCACACGCGTTCAAAAGCCAGGCCTCGCCATGTGTTGCAGGCAGGCGTGTTTTGCATCTTACTCCATCGATTGGGGTCGCTGACCTCGGGCTCTTGCAGGAACCTAAAGTAGAAGAGCGTGAAGTTGTCGATGAGTTGATAGGTCGCGTCCTTGGTTTTGAGGGCAATCGAGGAGTACTTGCGAATGAAGCCACAGCTTTCGAGGTCATCGAGGATGGTGGTGAGTACACCATTATCGGCCATTTTTGCTTGGCTGATGATTTCGGAACGCACCATCCCTGTTTTCTTTTCACCCAAGGCGCGGATGACACGCATATAGGTCTCGGGGGAGTTAAACATGCTCTCGCACATCGCTTCAAACTCGTGATGCAATTGTCCCTGGTCTGAGAAAATAAGCGCATCAACGTTTTGTGCCACGCTCATGCTACCATCGAGCAGCGACCAATAATAAGGCACTCCACCCATAATCATATAGGTCTCCATGATTTGGTCGTGGGTCATCATCAGTTTGTTGCTTGCTGCATAGTCGGCACACTCGCGCAGGGTGAAAGGTTTCAGATAAATCTGACGCGTTACGCGGTTATGCAGTCCGCCACGATTGCGAAAAATCTTTTTCACAATCCACGATGTAGCCGAGGCGCACACAATGAGCACCACATCGGCTTGTGCCGAGCCAAAAGCGTTCCAAAAGTGCTCCAGTGCTGGCACAAACCGCGAGTTCGGTGCATCCATCCACGGCATCTCGTCGATAAAAATCAACTTCTTTTCATCGCTCGAGGTCGAGATTAAACGCGCCAATTCGGCAAACGCGTCAAACCAGTTAGAAGGCTTTTTGGCATCTGGCAGACCCTGCGCAAGTAATGCACGGTGAAACTCGGCCAGTTGCTCCTTATTGCCCACGTTAGCCGCACCCGTGTACTGGAAAGTGAATTGATTACTAAACACGTTCCTCACAAGGTAGGTCTTGCCAACACGGCGGCGACCATAGACCACCACAAACTGGGCTTCGTCTCGTTCGCACAACGCCTTAAGTTCTTTTTGCTCCTTTTTACGTCCTATCATCGTCTTATTTATTTTAGTCATTTTGGACCTTTAGCGGAAAGTGCCATTTTTGACACACTTTCCGCTAAAGGTCGATGCAAAGGTAATCAAAATATTATAACTACCAAAATAAAAAGCAATTAAACATCAATTTTTTCTCAAAGAAATCGCCAAATAAAATCGACTTTTAGCGGAATGTGCCATTTTTAACCCACTTTCCGCTAAAAGTCTGCCTTGCAAGAGGGTAAAAACTTTCACATTTTCACCATTGTTATGAGGGTGCGCGAATGGAGGGTAACCGGTGGACCTAAACGGGGCGCAGTCGTGCACCTCTCCCGAGGTACTATTGCTGTAATTAGCTGTGCCCCAGGTTTCTTCGCTCACTGCGTTCGCTGCGATAACCTGCGGTTAATTCACGTGCTCGTCTACGACGAACACTCGGTTCTTTCGAGTGGTTTCAGGCGGTCGTGGGGCGGGAGGCGTAAAAAAACGAGAGCGGCCCTGTGTGGGCGTTCTCGTTTTTGTGGGTGAGAGGGATGGAAGTGGGTTAGAGTTCTTGGTCGCTCTTGCTGAAGGTGGTGCCCTGGCGGATGTCGCCAGTGTCGAAGCCTAACTTAAACCATTTCATGCGTTGCTTGCTGGTGCCGTGGGTGAAGCTTTCGGGGACGGCGTAGCCCTGGCCGCGCTTCTGGAGGTAGTCGTCACCAATCTTCTGGGCGCAGTCGATGGCTTCGAGCAGGTCCCTGTCGTCGAGCGAACCGAAGTTCTTGTTCTCGTAGTGACCCCAAACGCCAGCGTAGAAGTCGGCGAGTAGCTCGAGGCGCACGCTGTAGCGGTTAGCCTCGGTTTTGTTGACACGCTGCATGGCTTGATGTGCCTTTTGGAGTGTACCGGTGAGGTACTCGATGTGGTGTCCCACCTCGTGTGCGATTACGTAAGCGTAGGAGAAATCGCCATCGGCTCCCAGTTGCTGTTTCATGCTCTGGAAGAACGAGAGGTCGATGTAGAGACGCTGGTCGCCCGAGCAGTAGAAGGGTCCCACAGCGGCGCTACCGGTACCGCAAGCGGTGCTGGTAGTACCCGAGTAGAGCACGAGGATGGGGGGCTCGTATTCGCCCAAGCCGTTCTCTCTAAAGATTTGCGACCAGACGTCCTCGGTACTTGCCTCGATTTGCTTAGCGAATGTGGCGAGCTGCTGCTCTTCCTCGGTAAACTCGGTTTGACCCTGAGTTTCGACTTGTCCGCCGAGGCCCATAGAGCCAGCGTTTTGCAGCACGTCACCGATGTTTCCACCCATGAGCAGGGTGATGATGCCAGCGATGATGATACCACCGATACCACCGATGCCGACTTTCTGTCCTGAGCTCATTCCGCGGCGATCTTCCACGTTGGAGCTTTCACGTCTTCCTTGTAAATCCATAGTACGATATTAGTTGTTTAATGAATATGCAATTGCTTGAAGTAACTGCAAATTTAAGAAAACATTTTTAATTCACACGATTTAGAAGCAAAAAACATCTCTTTTTTTGATTTTTCTCTCACTTTCACCCCCCGCATGTGCAATTTCTATGCCAATTTTAGGNGTTAGGNGTTAGGCTTTAGGCATTAGGGGGGNTAGGTGCNCGAATTCGCGCAGACCTTCTATNAGAGTGAAGAGTGAAGAGTGAAGAGTGGAGAGGAAGCGCGTGCCGCGCTGTAGGTTTTGCACGCAGACCAGCGCAGNCCAGCGCAGACTTTTTATTTTTTTACGGAGGCTTGGCACCCAAAAGAAAACAGAGGCTTGGTACCCGGGATTTTGGGTGCCAAGCCTCTTGAATCTAAAGCCTAAGGCCTACTAATGCCTAAGGCCTAAAACCTAANGCCTAANGCCTAACCTTCACGGCTGTCTGGGTGCCGTCGTTGTATTGGTTGACGCGGATGTAGATGTTGCCGGGCTGGGGTTCGGTGACTTCGCNACCGGTGATGTTGTAGTAGCGGGTGCCGATGAGTTGACGGTCGGCGAGTTGTTTNTCGTNGAGGCCGGTTTCGGCGTTCATCTGCAGGTACCAATAGGCGTGGAAGAGGTCATCGTCGTCGGTAGCGGTCATCACGACGGGGGTGTACATCTTGTCGACGGGGCCGCCGATGAAGGCGTAGTCGTTGATGTAGATGCTATCGGTCGANGCGGTCCAGGTGACATTGTCTTGCTCGCCCATGTAGAAGCGGCCNGTGACGTTGTCGTAGGTNTCGCCGTCGTAGAGGACGACTGCCACNGCAAAGGTCTTAGCGCAAGCATTGTCTTCCATACCCTTGATGATGGGATAGGTGTACTCGTCGCAGTAGGTCCAGTCGCCGGGCATGCTCTCGGTGGCAGCGAGTTCCTTGACGGTCGTTGCGGTACCACCCACACCATCGGAGGCCAAGGTGCCCGTGAAGTCGGTGATGTAGTAGGTGTCTTGGATGACGTTGCCTGCGTCGGTGCTCCAGGCGCTGTAGTTACCGATGAGGTTACCACAGTTGGTGTCGATGACGGTGATTACGCCAGCGTTGTAGCAGTTGTAGAACGNGCAAGGAGCGTAGTCCTCGTTGGTGGTCGACANGGACATACCGAGCAGACCGCCCACGTTGGCGTCGGCCTTGACGTTACCGCGGTTGTAGCAGTTGACATACTTGCAGAGCGTCTGTCCACCCAGACCGCCAGCGTTGGTGGCAGCGGTGATGTCGCCCGTGTTGAAGCAGTTGGTGATGATAGCNCTGTAGTAGCCGTAGCCGCAGATACCGCCGGCACCGTTCTTGGTCACGGTGATGTTACCCGAGTTCCAGCAGTTGGTAATCTGGGTCTCGACGCCCATGATGTGNCCGATACCCGATGCACAGATGTCGGCGGTGACGTTACCCATGTTGTAGCAGTCCTCGACGGTGCTGTAGGCCGAAATGGCGCCGATGCCCATTGCCGAGCTACCAACCATGGTGATGTNACCCTTGTTGACNCAGCGACGAGCGTAAGCGCGCTCGGCCTCGTTGTCGCCCTTGACGTAGGACGCCCAGATGCCACCGCAGTAGTAGGTCGAGCCCGNNGCGGTGATGTTACCNGTGTTCTCGCAGTCTTGGATGACGCTGTAAGGCGTGATGCGGTAGAACAGGCCGGCAGCACCATAGGAGCCCTTGACGAGGCAGTTGATGTTGGCCGTGTTAGCGCAGCTATCGGCGATGATGGCAACGACGTCGCCGGTGGTGGGCATCGATGCGAGCATACCGCCAGCCTCGGAAGCGCAGTTGATTTCGCCTGCGTTGATACAGTTGTTGAAGACCATCTTGCCGCTACCGGCAGCGTAAGCNTGGAAGCCGCTGACGTCTTTCGCCTTATTGGCCGTGATGGCAGCGTTGTTCTGACAGCGGATGTAGGTAGCAGCGTTACCATTGGCAAGGAAACCAGCGGTGTTCTTGACCGAACCGGTGTTGGTCACAGCGCCGTTGTTGATACAGTCGATNAAGGTAACGCCAGCCTCGGCACCGCCCACAAAGCCAGCGCCGTTGCCCTTGCTGGTGGTGATGGTACCATTGTTGACACAGCCATTGAACACAGCCGAACCGGTAGCGTAGCCAGCGAAGCCGCCCACNGTAGCTGCNGTAGCCGTAACGTTGATGTTGTTCACGCAGTTGGTCACCGTACCGCTNCACTGGCCGAAGAAGCCGCCCGCGTAGGACTTAGAAGCGGTGAGCGTGCCACCGAGGGTGAGGTTTTCAACCGTTCCGTTGGCACCCAGGCTCTTGATGGCNCCTTGATAGGTGGCGGTGGTGGTGTACTTGATGCCGCTCACGTTGGCATTGTTNCCGAGCAGGTGTCCCTCGAAGTACTCAAACGGCACGAAGGTGGTGTCGGTGAAGTCNATGTCGTTCATAATCTTGACATACTGACCGTTGAAGGCGTTGCCCGTGTTCTCCATGTAGTGGGCGAAGGTGTCCCAGGTGTAGGGGTCAACGATTTGGAACGGGTCGGCCTCGGTNCCCGAGCCGTTGAGGGGCACTTCCATCACGGCGGTGAGGGCGTATGCGGTGTGGAACTTACCGTTGGTAACCATGAGCGTGTCGGTCGCGGTAGCATCGGTAACCTCGGGCACCTTGAGNGTGGTGCCGCTGATGCTGAANTNCGAGCCATCGACGAGCGACCAGGTGGGACCGCTGGTGAGGGTAACNTNGCTGGTGAGCGTCGTCACGAGTTGCGGCACAGTCACGCCGATGATGGTCTTGGCAGCCTCTTGCACGCGCTCGTCGGTGGCAAACAGCGNGAGCACGGGGTATTTACCTTGAGCGAAGGTCCACACGCTGGCATCCAAGCCGTCGAGTGGNGTGCCCGATGTCAATTCGGTGGTGTTCTTGCTCGTCACGCCGCNCATGCCGGTGCTGTTGCCAGCGCCGATGCCNGTGATTTGGATGTCGTAGTAGCAGTTTTCGATGGTTGCGTTGGCAGGACGGCCATTGCCACCGATGCCGCCGACGGTGGTTTGCGGCGAGAAGACGGTGCCATAGTTCACTGCGTTGTAGGTATCGTTNGCGCCCGCGTGGCTATCGTCGGCGACGTAAGATACCTTGTAGTAGCCAAACAAGCCGCCTGCGTTGCCGCCAGCAGCCTCGATGTGGCCAGCGTTAGCCACGTTCTTGAAGTAGCAACCCAGGGCGCGACCGGCGATACCACCCACGGCGTTGAACGACGAGGTCTTGGTCACAGCCGTCGACATGGCTTTCGCNACAACNGNGCCGATGTTCATACNGTTGAGCACGGTGCCGTAGCTCATACCGGTGATACCACCNTAGGTCTGGTAGCCGCCCGTGATGTCGCCTGCGTTGAGGCAGCTNTCGATGACGGCGTGCACNTCGGTGTAGCCNGCGATACCAGCGCCGATGCCTTGATAGATGTTGACGGGCGCGTAGTTGCGGCAGTTGGTAATCTTGCCGTAGCACATNCCCGCGAAGGCGGCGCCGTAGGCATAGAGGTCGAAGCTCGAACCTGCGTCGATGGTCAGGTTCTTAATCGTNCCCGAGGCACCCAAGATGCCCACGAAACCGGTGGCATACTTGCAGTCGTCGGTATTGAGCTCGCCCANNCGGTCGTCNTGCGTGGGGCTGCCTGTCCAAGCGACGCTGTTGACGCGGAGGTTCTTGAGCGTGTGGCCAGCGCCGTTNTAGGTAGCNTTGAACTGAACCGAGTGNGCCATGTTGTAGTTGCTCGAGATGCCGGGGAANCTCTCGTCGCTCTCCATGTCGATGTCGTTGAGCTGCTCGAAGTAGACGTTCAGGAAGTTCTGTCCGCCGGTGGTGAGGTTACCCAGTAGCATCACGTCGGCCTTGGTCTTGATTTGGAACGGGTCGGCAGCGGTACCCGAGCCGGTGAAGGCAGCNGGTGTCACATTCAGTGGAATGGTGTAGGGCTGCTGGTCGGCATCGAGGTCGTTGTTGTAGAAGGTAACGTAGTCGTAGCCATTCGTGCCGTTGAGTTCATACTTGCCCGAGCTGAGGGTNCCGTGGTTACCCGTGTTGGTGAAGTTCTTGCCCACGAGCAGCGACACTTGCGTGCTGCCCAGGGTCTTCACGGTAGCGCTCTTGGTGACGTAGCCGCTGTTGTCGGGGAAGGTGGCNTCGAGCGTGAGCACCGAGGCACCCACCTTGGCAGCNTCGTTGTCGGCGAGCGCCTTCAGGCGAGGATAGTAACCAGCGGTGAAGGTCCACGTGTCGGTGCTCAAGCCGCTCAGGCCACTGGCNNTGGTCATTTCGCTGGTGAGCTTGCCGTAGTTCTCGGCAGCNGGTTCGCACAGNTGCTTATCGTAGTAGCAGTTCTCGATTACAGGCTCNGCNCCATCGAGGCAAACGCCCACGATACCACGNGTCGANGTGGCNGGCTCGTAGCCGCTCGAGGAGCCGAAAATGGCACCTGCAAAGTAAGAGTTCTTNATGGTCATCTGCTTCACGCCACCGCCCGTGAGGTTGGTCTTNGCNACCTTGCCCACGAGGCCGCCCACGTAGGTCGACAGGCCGTTGTTCATGTAACCGATGGCGTAGCAGTTGCTCATGTCGGCGATGAGGTAGCCGCAGATGCCGCCCGAGATGCCGTTGGTGTAATAAGACGTNACGCGAGCCACGGCAAAGCAGCCGTCGATGGGGCCAGCGTAGCTACGGCCCACGATGCCACCGCAGTAGACGTTCTGCGCCAGGGTGCCATCGACGTAGCCATAGAAGTAGCAGCTGCTGCACGACGAGTTGGTNTTGTAGAGGGTNCCCACGATACCACCAGCGGTAGCGCCTTCGGAAGCGCCGCCCGACTTAACGGTGCCAATCNCGTGGCAGCCGTCGATGGCGCCGTAGGACTGTCCCACGATGCCACCCACGGTACCNTTGGTACTCGTGACGGTGCCCTGGAACGANCTGTTCTTTACAGCGTTGCTCACGCCCACGACACCACCGGTGCCCAGGTAAGAGTTGTTGATTTCACCGCCGGTAACCACGACATTCTCGATGGTACCGTTAGACCAGCCTGCGGCAGTACCGCAGCCGGTGGCAGCACTCGACACCTTAGGATTGGCGAACACAAAGTTCTTGATGACCGAGGTGGTGTCGGCAAAGCCAAACAGACCGGCATAGCCCGTGGAGCTAGTGTTCACGTTCAGGCCGGTGAGTGTGTGGTTTTGACCATCGATGATGCCGGCGAAGCGGTGTCCATAGTCGTTGCCGATGGGCGTGAAGCGGTAGCCCGTCATGTCGATATCGTTCTCGACCACAAAGTACTGGCCTTCAAACATCTTGCCCCATGGTTTCTTGGCGGTGCCGTAGGGTTGGTTGGTGTTGTTATTGACCGTGTCGCTCAGGTAAATTAGGTCGTTGAGCGTGCGGATGCGGAAGGGGTCGGCTTGTGTGCCGCTGCCCGTGAACGGGGTGGTCACCGAGGTGGGGAACGTGAAGGTGATACCCGTAATCTTAGCCGAGGCATACTTGGCTACATACACTTTTTTGGTGGTGCTGTAGAGTGTCCAGTTGTCCCACGTGATGGCATCGGTGGTGGCGGTGCCGGTGATGGTGGCGTTGGTCAACTTGGTGGTTGTCCAGTCGGCAGCGTAGGTGTAGAAGTTGCCGTAGGAAGCGTAGGCCCAGCCCATCTGCGAGGCAATGGTAGCGCTGCTATCGGCGCCCAGCACGATGTCGATGGTCAAGCCGTGGTTGCCCAGATTCTTTACAGTCACCAGGTTGCTACCCGTCTGCTCGAGGACGATGCTCCACGTGTAGGTGAGAGCCGTGTCGGCGCGGGCGACCTCGATGGTGCCGTTGGGTTTCTCAAACAGCGTGTTGCAGCCGGCATAGAAGAAGGCATCGGCATAGTCGCCTTCCATCACAAAGATACCCCAGCTGCCGTCGAGTGTGATGACGCCCTCGTCGGTGAACGAGCCTGTTACCGGCGTTGAGCGGTCGGGCTTGCCCGTCGATGCGATGGTGGCGAAATCGACGTTGCCGTAGGTCGAGACGTTGGCAACCACTTGATTAGGAATCGTCAGGGTCTTGCTGGAGAGGTTCACAGCAGCCTTCACCTGAATTCCAGTGCTATAGAAATTATTGATGACGATGGTGTCGCCCGTGCCCTTGGTGATGGTCACTTCGTTACCGCCATCGCCCACGTTCTCGCTGAAGTCCTCGTAGGTCAGCACGTAGGTACCCGCCAGGTCGGCTACAGTCGAGATGGCCTTGTGCGGGGCATTTCGCCTGAGGGCACGCGGTGCCTCGGTCGCCACACGCGGTGTAAACGACTGCGCGTCAAAGGGTTTGGCAAACGCATCGACAGCAGTAGCTTGACTGCCGATTTCTGGTAGGTCGGCGCTTGTATCACCGACCGCGTCGGTGGCCCAAGCGTAGGTACCCACACCGATGGCACATGTCGCCATCAATGCCAGCAATTTGGAAAAATGCTTCATAAGCTCACGTAGGAAGAGGGGTGTAAAGTGCACGCCATCAAATCGATAGCTCCTCGATGCGCCCTCATTCGCACCAATGCACCACTAACAATTTATTTTAATATTGGCAAAATTACTAAAAATTTGACATTTCACCAACATAAATCCACCCACTTTTCAACCCACTGCCCTATTTTCCCCCTCAAGTCCCATAAATTCGCGCAGACTTACGCAGACTACGCAGACTTTTTATTTTTTCCTCGCGCGGACCAGCGCGGACTTTTTATTTTTTTACGGAGGCTTGGCACCCAAAAGAAAAAAGAGGCTTGGTACCCGGTGTTTTGGGTGCCAAGCCTCTTGAATATAAAGCCTAACTAAGCTAAAGTCTAATGCCTAAGGCCTAAAGCCTAACGCCTAACCTTAACGGCGGATTGGCTGCCGTCGTTGTATTCGTCGATGCGGATGTAGATGTTGCCCTTTTGAGGCTCACTGACTTCGGCACCGGTGATGTTGAAGTAGCGGCTGCCGATGAGTTGACGGTCGGCGAGTTGCTTTTCGTCGAGGCCGGTCTCGGCGTTCATCTGCAGGTACCAGGGTGCCTGGAAGAGGCCGTCGTCGCTGACTGCGGTCATGGTTACCGGCGTGAACATCTTGTCGACGGGTCCGCCGATGAAGGCGTAGTCGTTGATGTAGATGCTGTCGGTCGACGAGGTCCACGCTACGTTATCCTGCTCGCCCATGTAGAAGCGGCCGGTCACGTTCTCGTAGGTGTCGCCGTTGTAGAGGACAACAGCCACGGCAAAGGTCTTGGCGCACAGGTTCTCTTCCATGCCCTTGATGATGGGATAGGTGTACTCGTCGCCGTAGCTCCAGTTACCGGGCAGGTTCTCGCTGGCTGCCAGTTCCTTAACGGTCGTGGCGGTGCCACCGATGGAGTCGGTATCGTAGGTCTTGCCATAGTAATCGGTTACATAGTAGGTCTCAACAACCTCGCAACCATTAGCGGGATCCCAGCTCTTGGTTGCTCCCACGAGGTTACCCACGAGGGTGTCGGTCGCGGCATCGGTTAGGTGCGGGTTACCAGCGTTGTAGCACTGGTAGAACGAGGTGGCAGTGTAAGCAGCGCCACCTGCGTAGCACATACCCACGAGGCCGCCCACGTTCTTAGGACCATAGACGTCGCCACGGTTGTAGCAGTTGGTGAAGACGGTGCGGCCTTGGCCCTCGAAACCACCAGCGTTCTGCGTACCCGCGGTAACGGTACCCGTGTTGAAGCTGTTAGAAGCGTATGAGCGAACGCTACCGTAACCGATGAGGCCACCAGCGCCGTTCTTCACGGTCGTGACGTTACCGGCATTGTAGCAATTGTCGATGTAGACGTCGTGGCCGGGGATGTTCACCAAGCCACCAGCGGCCAAGTTGGCGCTGATTTCGCCCAGGTTGTAACAGTCGGTAATGTGCGAGAAGCGCGGTGTGGTACCCAGACCAGCAGCGTAGTTGCCTCCAGCGGTCACCTTACCGGTGTTGTAGCAGCCGGTAACGACGACGCTATCGGACTCGGCAGTTCCCGATACGTGGTAGCCCCACAGACCGCCGTTGTAAACCGTCTGGGTGGCGTTGATGTCGGCCGTGTTAGAGCAGTTGAGCACCTTGCTACCGGCGCTGAGCATACCGAACAGACCTGCCGTACCATAGCTTGCCTTGAGCGTCGACGTGATGGCGCCGCTATTGGTACAGTTGTCGGCGTAGATGTGTGCTGCGGGCACCTTGGTTGCGGTGGTACCGAGCAGACCAGCTACCGACGAGCCGCCGGTGATGGCAGCCGTGTTCTCGCAGTTCAGGAACCAGATGGTGTCGGAGCCCAGAGCGTTGGCTTGGAGACCGGCGGTGAGGGAGCCCGTGTTGCTTACCACAGTACCATTGTTGACGCAGTTATTGAAGTAGGTGCCATAGCCCGAAGCCACGAAGCCAGCCGTGTTCTTAGCCGAGGCGGCGCCGCTGTTGGTGATGGTACCATTGTTGACGCAGTCTTCAAACTTCAAGCCGGTTACGCCCGAGCCCACGAAGCCACCGATGGTGCCCTTGGAGCCAGTGATGGCAGCGTTGTTGACGCAATTCTTGAAGTAAGAGCTGTTGCCGGTGACAGCTGCGAAGCCGCCCACGGTAGCAGCGGTAGCGTTGACCTCGATGTTGTTGACGCAGTTAGTAGCGGTGCCATACATCTTGCCGAAGAAGCCGCCGGTCGAGGCGTAGGTCGAGGTGATGGTGCCAGCGAGCGTAAGGTCGCGTACCTCGCCGCCGTAGAGGAGTTCGCAGATTGCGCCTTGCTCCTTAGCCGTGGTCTTGTAGGTAATGCCGCTCACGGTAACGCTGTCGCTGAACAGGATACCGCCGAAGCCGGTCACGCCGTCGTAGCCGAAGGGCACGAACGTGGTGTCGGCAAAGTTGATGTCGTTCATCACCTTGACATACTGGCCTGCGAAGGTGCTACCCGTGGCAGCCATGTAGTGTGCAAAGGCATCCCAGGTGTAGGGGTCAACGATTTGGAACGGGTCGGCCTCGGTGCCGCTACCAGCCAGCGGGTTGGGCATCACGGCAGCCAGGGCGTAAGCCGTAACGAAGTCGCCGTTGGTCACGTTGAGCGTGTCGCGAACGGTTTCACTCGTGGTCTCGGGCACTTTCAGGGTCGTGCCGCTGACGCTGAACTTGGTGCCATTGGCGAGACTCCAGGTGGCGTTGCTCAGCGTTGCATCTTGCGTGAGCGTCGAGGTGGTCTCGATGCCCGTGGTGTTGACGTAGGTGGCGATGGCCGACTTCACGATGTCGACGTCGGCAAATTGCGTCAGCACGGGATACTTGCCAGCAGCAAAGGTCCACACGTCGGTGTCGAAGCCGGCGAGGGGCTTGCCGCTGATGAGCGAGTCGGTCATCACAGCCTCGCTGCCGGGCATTGCGCCGTTAGCAGCAGCGCTCAGGCCCGTGGCTTGCTGGTCGTAATAAACGTTCTCGATTACAGCGTTGCTCGAGTAGCCGTTACCGCCGATGCAGCCGGTCGTGGCCAGGTCGCCGGTGAAGACGGTACCATAGTTGAGGGCGCAATAGGTGTCGTTGCCACCAGCGTAGTATTCGCTCTTGGTGGCGGTGCTGTTGTAGCTACCAAACAAGCCAGCCACGCTACCGCCGGCAGCCTCGGTGTGACCTGCGTTGACCACGTTGCGGATTACCGAACCGCCCACGCGGCCTGCGATACCACCCACAATCTTGAACTTAGATGCAGCCGATTGGAAGGTCGACATCTGCTTAGCTACGATGGTACCTACGTTCATACAGTTCTCAATCGTACCCGACGACGAGCCGACGATACCGCCGTAGGTGGTCCAGCCACCATAGATGTTACCGGCATTCAAGCAGTTCTTGATGACACCCGTGGGCGTGTTGTTACCCACGATACCAGCGCCGGTGGTGCTATAGCAGCGCACGGTGCCGTAGTTCTTGCAGTTGTCGACGGTGCCGTAGTTGTAACCCACGATGGCGCCGGCATAGCCCCAGAAGTCGAACTGGCAGTCGCTTGCCATGGTGAGGTTCTTCACAACGCCGTTGATGTCGAGGCTACCAACGAAGCCCTTGTAAATCGAGCACTTGGGGTCCTTGCTGTTGGGCGTACCCAGCGAGGTGTCGGTGGGTTTCTTGCTCCAGCCCATGTAGTACAACCACACGTTGTGGAGGGTGTGACCACCACCATCGTAGGTGCCGCCAAAGCGGTTGCTGGCCGCGTTGGTTACCGAGCAGGCGAGGCCCAGGAACGAGGTGTCGCTCTCCATGTCGATGTCGTTCATCTGCTTGAAGTAGACGTTGTTGAAGTGCTGGTCGAGGGTCGTGGTGAGTTCGCCCAGCAGCATCACGTCGGCCTTGGTCTTGATTTGGAACGGGTCGTCCTCTTTACCGTTGCCTGGGAAGAACTTGGGCGAAACGGTGAGCAGGATGTAGCGCGGAGTAACGTTGGTGTTGCTCGGGTTGTAGAACACGACGGTGTCGCTGCCGAAGGTTTGGTTCAACACATATTTATTATTAGAGATGCTACCGCAGTAACCCGTTGTGACGAGCTTGTTGTTCTTGAGGATGTAAGCCTTGGTGTTTCCCAGCAGCTTGATGTCGGCATCGCTCGAGACATAGCTAGTGTTGTCGGGGAAGGCCTCGTCGAGGGCGAGCACGCTGGCGCTGAGCTTAGCTGCGTCATTGTCGGCGATGGCGGTGATGCGGGGATAGTAGCCCTCGGTGAAAGTCCACACGTCGCTGGGGAAGCCAGGACCCGAGGCGCTGGTGAGCGTGCTGGTGAGGGTGCGATATTGCGTCGAGGTGTAGTCGACCATCTGCAGGTCAAAGAAGACGTTCTCGACGGTGGGTTTTGCACCAGTGGCGAGGGTACCGAAGGTCTCGCGAACCTCGGTCTCCTTGTCATAGAGGTAGTTCTCGGCCCTGAGGCGTCCTGCAAAGTAGCAGTTCTTCACGGTCGACTGGATGGTGTCGCCATTGGAGGTGTAGTAGCTAACCGTACCGGTGATACCGCCTGAATACTTCGAGCCAACGCTCTGGATATAGCCCGTGGAGTAGCTGTTGTAGAGTTCGCCATTGAGGACGCCCACAACGCCGCCAACGCAGGCCTTGGTGTCGTAGCCATAGATGTTAGCTAGCGAGAAGCAGCCGTCGATGACACCCTTGTAGTTCTGACCAACGACGCCACCCACATAGAGGTTACTGTGGTTAGAACCGTTGACGGTGCCGGTAAAGTAGCTGTTGAGACACTTGGAGTTGGGGCCATACATGGTGCCCACGACGCCACCGCCGGTGTATGTCTCGGCAACGCCGCTCACGTTGACGTAACCTTGAGCGTTACAGCCCGTGAGGGTGCCATAGACCTGGCCAGCGACACCGCCGGTGATACCACCTGTGCCATTGACCTGGCCGCTGAACGCGCAGCCGCTCACGTTGTTACCAACTGCCACGATGCCGCCGCAGCCAACGCCCGAGTTGGTGATGGTGCCATCGACCGTGCAGTTCTCAATCGAGCCGTAGGACATAGCAGCGATGCCGCCAGCATAGTAGTATTCGGTCTCGACATCGGCCGAGGCAATCTTGATGTTCTTAATCACGCTCACCGAGTCGCAGTAGCCAAACAGGCCAGCATAGCCGTTAGAGCCAGTGCTCACGTCAAGGCCGGTGAGGGTGTGGTTCTGGCCATCGATGATGCCCGCAAATCGGTAGTAATACCCCTTGCCGATGGGCTCGAAACGATAGTTGCTCATGTCGATATCGTTCTCGATGACGAAGTACTTGCCAATGTAGCTCTTGGAATAGAAATAGGTGGGACCGCCGTAGGTCATGTCGGTGCTGCTATTGACGCTTTCCGATAGGTAAACTAGGTCATCGAGGGTGCGGATGCGGAAGGGGTCGCTCTCGGTACCGCTACCGCTGAGGCTCGTTACCGAGCTCGTGGGCAGGGTGAAGGTGATGCCCTTAATCGTTGCGTCGGCATACTTGCCGGTGTAGTAGTTGTTGCTACTATAGTTGGTCCAGTTGCCAAAGGTGATGGCCTCGCTTGTGGCCGTACCCGTCATGGTGGTGTTGGTGAGCTTTCCGCTGCTCCAGTCGGCTGCGTAGGTCTTGAACTCGCCTTGCGTCGAGCCAGCCTCCCAGGTCGTCTGCGAGTTCACGGTGGCAACGCCAGTGCTCTTGAGGACAACCTCGACCGTCTTGCCGTGGTTACCGAAGTTCTTGACCGTTACCAGGTTCTTACCCGTTTGCTCAACGATGACCGACCAGTTGTAGACAATGGTGGTGTCGTAGCGGTTGACCACCATCGTGCCGTTGGGCACCTCGAGGGTGGTTTCATAGCCGCCTGCCATGAAGTAGTCCTTGTAGGTACCACTAACGATGGCAGCGCCCCACCACGAGTCGATGCTGATGTTACCATCGTCGTCGATGGTACCCGTCAGCGGTGTGGTGCGGTCGATTGAGCCGCTCGATGTAATCGTGACGATGTCGACGTCGCCATAATTTGCATTGTTCACAATCACCTGATTAGGGATGGTGATGGTCTTGTTGGTGAGGTCGACAGCTGCCTTAACGACAACGTTGGCAGCAAACCAATCGTTGATGACGATGGTGTCGCCAGTACCCTGCGTGATGGTGACCGTACCGCCACCGCTACCGAGCGAGGTAATCAGGGTGCTATAACTCATCACGCGCTTGCCCAGCAAGTCGCTGATTGAAGATACTGCTTTCTTAGCGCCCGAGCGATGCATGTTAGGTTTCGCAGTGGTTGCCGCAGCAGGAATCTCAAACGTTCCAGCCTTGACGGGCTGGTCAATCGCGCTGGCCATCGTCGCTGTCAACGGCGTGCCACCTTGGTCAACAGACTGCACGGCGTCGATAGCCTCCCATGCATACGCGCCCGCACCAATTGTACAGGCAACCAGCACAGCCAGCAATTTCGTAAAATGCTTCATAAGCCGATTGTAGACGAGGGTAATAAAGTGCACACTACCAAAACGATAGCCCATCTCGATGCGCCCTCATTCGCACCAATGCACTATAACGGTTTACTATTCAAATGGCAAATTTACCAAAAAATCAACACAAAACAAGTTTTTTCAACTATTTTTTTTAACCCCAACTCAATAAACCACAACAAATCCTCAGCAAGCACAAATTCGCGCAGACCTTCCATCAGAATGAAGAGTGAAGAGTGAAAAATGAGTCTGCGCTGGTCCGCGCGAGAAAAATAAAAGGTCTGCGGAGTCTGCGCGAATTAACTTGTATAAGAGGAAGAAGTACACTGTGGGACACAGAAAGCCCCCTGTAAATGGGTGATTTACAGGGGGCTTGAGGGTACCCGGAGTGGGACTTGAACCCACACAGCCGCAATGGCCAAGGGATTTTAAGTCCCTCGTGTCTACCGATTCCACCATCCGGGCGCGGTGCCTGTCGTGTAATCGCTACGGCGGCACAAAAGTAGAACTTTTTTTGGGATGGGCAATAATTGGCCCAAATTTTCTAAACGTTGAAGCGGAAAACGACGATGTCGCCGTCTTGGAAGACGTAGTCTTTGCCCTCGATGTGCATCTTGCCGGCTTCCTTGACAGCGGCCTCGCTGCCGTAGTGGATGTAGTCGTCGTACTTGATGACCTCGGCACGGATGAAGCCGCGTTCAAAGTCGCTGTGGATGACGCCGGCGCACTGGGGTGCCTTGCTGCCGCGGCGGAAGGTCCAAGCGCGTACTTCCTTGGGACCTGCGGTGAGGAAGGTCTCGAGGTTGAGCAGGCTGTAGGCGGCCTTGATGAGGCGGTTCACGCCGCTTTCCTTGAGGCCAATTTCGGCGAGGAAGATGTCGCGCTCCTCGCGGCTCTCGAGTTCGGCAATTTCGGCCTCGGTTTGGGCAGCCACGACGAGGATTTCGGCGTTTTCGTTCTTGACAGCCTCGCGGACGGCATCGACGTAGTGGTTACCATTGACTGCCGAGGCTTCGTCGACGTTGCAGACGTACATCACGGGCTTGGCGGTGAGCAGGAACAGGTCGTGGGCGACGCGCTCCTCGTCCTTGTTCTCGAGCTCGACCGCGCGGGCGTTCTGTCCCTTCTCGAGGGCCTCCTTGTAACGCGCGAGCACGTCATATTGTACGCGTGCATCGCGGTCGCCAGCCTGCGCCTGCTTGTAGACGCGGGTGATGCGCGACTCGATGGTCTCGAGGTCACGCAGCTGGAGTTCCAGGTCGATGACTTCCTTGTCGCGGACGGGGTCGACCGAGCCGTCGACGTGGGTCACGTTGTCGTCATCGAAGCAGCGGAGCACGTGCAAGATGGCGTCGGTCTCGCGGATGTTGGCGAGGAACTTGTTGCCCAAGCCTTCACCGCGCGAGGCACCCTTGACCAGGCCAGCGATGTCGACGATTTCGACGGTGGTGGGCACGATGCGGGCGGGGTGCACGAGTTCCGCCAACTTGTTGAGGCGCTCATCGGGGACTGTGATGACACCCACGTTGGGTTCGATGGTACAAAATGGGAAGTTAGCCGACTGCGCTTTGGCGTTCGACAAACAGTTAAAAAGGGTGGACTTTCCGACGTTAGGAAGTCCGACAATTCCGCATTTCAGTGACATAGCATTAAATAATTGTATATCAAGTTGTTAATTTTCAAAATCTGCGAGAGTTCCGTCACTCAATTTTGTTGATGGTTTCGGCCTTGACTTTAAAGAAGTTGTTGCTGCCTCGCTCGAGCACTCGGTACTCGCTGTGGTTGCCCCAGTAGGCGGGTTTATCCTCGATGGTGGTGTCCTCGCCCGTGTCGTTGTTGACGTAGGGTGCGACGAGTTTTTCCCAATCGGCGATGCGTTGCGTGGCCTCGTCGACGTGCATCAAGCCCGTGCCCGCCTCAACGAGTTCCTTGAGGTAGGCCACATACTTGTCGCGATACTCGTCAAACTCGAGCAGGCGCTTGATGAGTGGGTTGTCGCTGGAGCCCCAGTTGAGCGGGTCCTGACGGCCTGCATCGCTCTGGACGCCGCACTCGAGCGAGGTGCCCAGCGTGTTGTCGTAGTCGTAGGGGATGAAGTAGAACCGGTAGTCATACTTGTCGGTGGTCGAGAAGTAGATGTAGAAGTTGTTACCGTTGTTCCAGTAGTCGTCCCACATGCCCACGGCGACGTTGACGGCATAGGTGCGCAGGAGCAGGTCGACGTCGGTGATTTGGTTAATCCACTTGTAGAAGCTTTCGCGGCCTTTTCCCTTGAGTTTGAGCATGAAATCGACGAGTTGTTCGCGGGCCACGGTGAAGCTGTCGGTGTTGGTTTGCAGCTTGTAGGTGTGGTTGTCGTCGGTGTCGTCGTCATACCACATATCGGCGCCCGTGTCGACGAGCGAGGCGGGGTAGCGACATTTCCACAAGTTTCCCTTGGAGCTATCGAAGCCCCCGTCGCCCTTGCGGCGCTTGATGAATTGCTTGTCGATGGGCTCGACCATGCCGTAGATGCCGTAGTAGGTCTCGGTGGCATCGTCGCCCACGTGCAGCCACAGGCGGCAGTAGTTGTCTTGCGGTGCGGTCCACACGTTGTAGCGCTCCATGAGGTCGTAGCAGAAGACCTCGCGGACGTAGGTGGCATCGTCCTTGAACCACTTGAGGTAGAGTTTGCGGATGCCGCTGATGGTGTGGTCCTCGTCCTTGTGGTACTTGCGCAGGTTCAGGCCCAGGTGGACGTGATGCCAGTCGGTGTTGCCGCTGCTGTGCATCTCGCCGTAGCTGCCCTCGGGGCGACGACGCGAGGTGTTGCCCTTGAGGCGCAGGCCGGGGTCGGTGATGATGGTGGTGTCGTTGCCCTTGATGTAGGTGAGCGTGCGCACGTGGATGTATTGCTTGGTGCCCGAGTTGCCGTCGTAGAGACTGAGGAGCTGGTTCCACTGGTCCTCGCTCACGTCGATGTGGATTTCGGGAATGACGTTGTCGTCCCAGACGTAGGCCGCGCCGGTGAGCGTTTCCTCGGGGTTTCCGCCAGTGATGATGTTGACGATGTAGCTGATGTCGCCACTATCGACGCGGCCATCGCCATTGACATCGGCGGCGCTATTGACGACACCCGTGGTGATGACGTCGACCACGGCACTGATGTCGGCACTATTGACCAGACCATCGCCGTTGACGTCACCGCGCACTTGAGCGAGCGCCACGGCAGGTAGCGCGCTCAATAGGCACAGTATTGCGAAAACTCGTTTCATCGTCAAAGCGACTGCAAAGTTACGCAAAAATCTGCACCTGTGCACATTATTTTAATGTGTAGCTGGGACGCGTCGCGAGAGCAGAGCGAAAATGGTAGCGAGGATGGCGCCTGTGAGCATCACGATGGCGGTGCTGTGCAGCATGTTGCCCATGCCCACCAGCGGCGATACCACGCCACCAGCAACGAAACCGACGGCGCCAAACAGTGCCGAACCCGTGCCCGCCTCCTCGCGCTCACTGTCGAGAGCAAGCGTTGTCGATGCCGTGAACGTGAGGCCCATGAAGAAGAGCAGGAAGCAGAGCACCGTCTCGTAAATCCAGAAGTTGCCGTTAAACCACAGTACGATGGCCATGAGTGCACTAAAAGCGAGCATGCCCGCGCAACTCACGTTGATGCACCGCTGCGGCGTGCGGAAACGCACCGAGCAGGCCGCGCCCGCGCCAATGGCGATGCCGTTGACAGCAAAGGCGATACTGTAGGCCAGTGCCGAGTAACCATAGTGGTCTTGCACGATAAACGACGAACTGGCGATGTTGCCAAAGAGGATGAACTGCGCCGCCGCTTGCTCAAAGGTGTAGCACATAAACTTGCGGTTGCGCACCACCTTGCCAAAGAGACCAAACGTGGCCAGCAGACTACGCTGCTGCCGACGCTCGGGCGGCAACGACTCGCGCATGAAGAACGAGCAGATGAGCAGGACCACGCCCACCCAGAGCAGCACCTCGAAGATGCCGCGCCAACCGACGCTGTCGACCATCAAGCCGCCCACCACGGGTGCAGCGATGGGCGTCACGCCATTGATGGCGCCAATCACGGCGAGCATCTTCATGAGTTGGCGACCGTCGAAGAGGTCAGTGGCTACCGAACGCGAAATCACGATGCCTCCTGCGCCTGCAAGGCCCTGCACAAAACGCAGGCCGATGAAGCCCTCGATGGTGGGCACATAGATGATGGCGACCGAGGCGAGGGCAAACAGCGCCATGGACCACAGGACAGGACGGCGGCGCCCAATCTTGTCGCTGATGGGTCCAAAAATGAGTTGCCCCACCGCAAGTCCCAGCATACTCGTGGTCAAGCCTAGCTGCACCATGGGCATGGTGGTGTTGAGATCGGTGACCATCGATGGCATCGCGGGCACAAACATATCGGTCACAAACGGACCGAAAGCCGAGAGCATCCCCAGCAGGAAGAGGATGAATATGTTATAACCTTTCATTAAGATTTATAAGTAATGGTTTTCATGTGTTATGTTCTTGTGAGTCATCGTCTTGTGAATCACCGAGGTAAGCGATGTTATCGCCGGCGGCGGTGCGGCGGTAAGTGGCGGGTGACATGCCCGTCAACTTGCGGAAAAATTTGCCCAAGCTCGACTGGTCGGCAAAGTGGTAGTCGTAGGTCATCTGCTTAATCGACTTCTCGGTGTGGATGATGTCGCGCTTGAGGCGTGCCAGCAGGATTTGCGAGATGATTTCCTTGGCCTTGTGTCCGCTTTTCATCTTGCACACCTCGCTCAAGTACTTGGGCGTGATTTTCAGCTGACTGGCATAGAAAGTGACCTCGTGCTCGCTATCAACGTTTTGATAAACGAGGTCGATGAAGTCGCGGAAATAGCCGTCGGCCGAGGTGAAAGTGCGCGAGCGTGCCCTAGTGCGGCTCTCGGCGTAATCGTAGCCGCAGAGCAGGAGCAGGACGCTGCGTATCAGCGTGTTAGCAATTTCAGATACACGCGTGATGTGGGGTAAATGCGACATGTGCCCGAGGGCGTGCATCATCTCGAGTGCGCTGTTCCACACGTGCTCGTCGTCGATGTGCGAGATGGGACGCTCGGCAAAGCTCTCGAGCTCGTTGACCGAGATGCCCACGGTGGCATTGAACGCCACCTTGGGGTCGAGCAGCATGAGCGTCACCTCGAGGTCGGAAGAAGACTCTAGCAGGTTGAGCATCATCATGTTGCGTGTGAACATGCGGTCGCCCGCCTTGACGTGCAGGTGCTCCATATTGAGCTCGATTTCGGCCTCGCCACGGGTGCACAGCGCAATCGACGAGTATTTCAGTGCCATCATGCCGAGGGACTTGTGCTTGGTCACGTCGAGCACCACATAGCCGTTTTGCTCAATGGCTGCGGTGATGTTGTGGGGTAAAACTACGTCACTCATAAGGAAAGAAAATCGACTTTTGGACTGCAAAGGTACGGCACAATCGCACAAGAATCAAAAAATTGTGGCATTTTGGTACAATTTAAACTATTTTTTGATACGCTCGTAAATGCGTCGCACGATGAAGCGGGGGATGAAGGAGATGTGGCGCGCGATGGTGGGCCAGGTGCCGTAGTAGTGGCACATGATGCGGTAGCGCTCGCGCAACGAGGCCCAGCGGTGCTGGTCGGTCATGCCATCGCTCAAGAAGCTAATAATGGGGTCGTTACCAACGTAGGCATTATTGCCTGCCGATTGCTGCAGCACGCGGATGCACCAGTCATAGTCGGCGCTGTAGCGGTATTGCAGGTTGTACTGCGGCACCAAGTCGCGGCGGGCAACAAACGCCTGGTGGCACACCACCATGCCGCGGGCAAAGCTATCGACCGTGAGGTGCTTGGGCGCACGCAGGTGGCGCTGGGCAAACACGCGGCGGTTGCTGTCGACAATCTGCGTCTGGCCGTAGATTACGCCCGGCGACTGCTCGGCAGCCACGGCGATGCGCGCCAGCGAGGTATCATCGGCAAAAGAGTCGCCCGCGTTCAAGAAGATGAGGTAACGCCCTGTGGCGGCTGCAATGGCCTTGTTCATCGCGTCATAGAGGCCGCTGTCGGGCTCGCTGGTGACGCGCACGGAGGCAATGCCCGACTCCTGAATCATCGCCAACGTATCGTCGCTCGACGCTCCGTCCATGACGAGGTACTCGTAGTCGGTACACGTCTGACTGCGGATGCTATCGAGGGTGGGCTTGAGCACGCTGGCTGCGTTCCAAGTGACAGTGATGATGGTAAAAGTGGGCGTGGTCATAATGAATTTTCGTCTGCTTGATTGTTGCCACAAATATACACAAAATTCTTGGCATCACAAATATCCCATGCAATATTTTTCATTAGGCGTTAGGCTTTAGGTTTTAGGCGTTAGGGACCGGGCATCTAAAATTAGGCGTTAGGCTTTAGGTTTTAGGCGTTAGGGACTGGGCACCCAAAATTAGGCGTTAGGCGTTAGGTTTTAGGCGTTAGGGACTGGGCACCCAAAATTAGGCGTTAGGCTTTAGGTTTTAGGCGTTAGGGGCTTGGCATCTAGAAAGGTACAGAAGTGTATTGTCAGGGCCCCAGGACTCGCTACGCTCGCCTTGGGGTTACTGGCCTTTAGGGTCTGCGACCCTCTCTTCTCCATAGGCCTACTTTTGACGCGGCGCACGTGAAAATGTGGGGAGGGAGATGAGATTTCTTGGTGTGGGGAAAAAGTTGTAACTTTGCAGGCCGCTTGAGGGTGTGGTGGGCCTGGCGGTGACTTAAATTGTTGAAAATATGATAGATAAAAGCAAGATAACCCTTGACCGCGGAGAGGGAACGAAGCAACTGTATATCGAGACTTACGGGTGCCAGATGAATGTGGCCGATAGCGAGGTGGTGGCAACGGTGATGGGCATGGCGGGCTATGAAACGACCGACACGCTCGACGATGCCGACGCCATCTTTATCAACACCTGCTCGGTGCGCGACAACGCCGAGCAACGCATCTTTGCACGCCTGCGCCAACTCAACGCGCTGCGCCGTCAACGCCGTAAGCGCCTCATCGTGGGCGTGATAGGCTGCATGGCCGAGCGCATCAGCGAAACGCTGGTCAACGACTACGAGGTGAACGTGGTTGCTGGGCCCGATTCTTACCTGTCGCTGCCCGAACTCATTGCGCAAGCCGAGGCGGGGCATGCGGCTGTTGACACGCAACTGTCGACCACCGAGACTTACCGCGACATCATCCCCACCCGCGTGGGCGGTAGCCGCGTGAGCGGATTTATCAGCATCATGCGTGGTTGCAACAACTTCTGCACCTACTGCATCGTGCCCTATACCCGCGGCCGCGAACGCAGCCGGGAGCCGCAGAGCATCCTCAACGAGCTCGCTGACTTGCAACAACGTGGCTACAAGGAAGTTACCCTGCTTGGCCAAAATGTAAATTCCTATTTATATAAATCGGGAGAAACATCGGTCGACCTGGCGCAGTTGCTCACGATGGTTGCCGAGGCAGCACCCGAGATGCGCGTGCGCTTCACCACCAGCAACCCCGAGGACCTGAGCGATGCCATCATCGCCACCATGGCAGCTCACGACAACATCTGCAACCACATCCACCTGCCCGTGCAGAGCGGCAGCGACAAGGTGCTGAAGTTGATGAATCGCAAGTACACCCGCGCGTGGTATCTCGACCGCGTGGCCCGCATCCGCGCCGCCATGCCCGATTGCGGCATCTCGACCGACATGTTCACGGGTTTCCACGACGAGGCCGAGGAGGATTTCGAGATGACCTTGAGCTTGATGCGCGAGGTGGGCTTCGACTCGGCGTTCATGTTTAAATACAGCGAGCGGCCGGGGACCTACGCTGCTAAGCATCTGCCCGACAATGTGCCCGAGGAGGTGAAAATCGACCGCTTGAATCGCATGATTGCACTGCAAAACGAGCTGTCGCTCGAGAGCAACCGCCGCGACGTGGGAAAGACGTTTGAGGTACTGGTTGAGGGATATAGCAAACGCAGCCGAGCCGACATGTTTGGCCGCACGATGCAGAACAAGGTGATTGTCTTCCCCGCCCGCGACACCCACATCGGCGACCGCGTCACCTGCCGCGTCAACGAAGTCACCAGCGCCACGCTTAAGGGAGAACTCGTTGACAGCGAATCCAGTAAATAACCGAAAGCACTGCGCCACGCAGGACGAGGAAGGTGAGGTAAGCCGTCCACAGGCGGTTGTTGCCCCACCCGCTGGGCAGTAGCCACCACAGCAGGTAGAAGGCGGCAGTTGCCACAGCCACGGCGAGCAGCAGCGGCCGCGTGCGAGCCAACCCAATGAACACGCCATCCCACACAAACGCCAGCATCCCCGCCACGGGAATCGCGGCGCACCACCAGCGGTAGTCCATCGCGGCGGCAATGACTGCCGGGGCATCGGTGAGCAGGGCAAACAGCCAGTGCGGGAAGGCGTAGGCGACCGTAAAGACAATGGTGATGCCCACGGCCCACACCATGAGCCAGCGCACGCAACGCCGCTCGGCAGCCATATCGTTGCGGCCCACATATTTCCCCACCACCGCTTCGCCCGCAAAGGCGATACCGTCCATGAAGTAGCTATAGAGCGTGAACAGTTGCATCATCAACGCATTCACAGCCAGCACCAGGTCGCCACTGCGGGCGCCGATGGCCATGAACGCCAGCATCACCGTCATCAACAGGAAGCTGCGGACGAAGATGTCGCTGCTCACGGCGAAAAAGCGGCGGTTCTCGGTCGACGGGAGCGGTTCGCTGCTCACGGCGCGCCGCAGCTGGTCGCCATAGCGGCGATGCAGCAGCCACAGCGCGTAAGCTAGTCCCAAGTACTCCCCCACTACCGTCCCCACGGCGATGCCCACAAAGCCCATGCCCAGCACGATGGCTGCCAGCAGACTCGCCACGATGTTGAACACATTGACCAGCACCGACACCATCATGGCGCCGCGGGCGTCTTGCATGCCCAGCAGCCAGCCCTTGATTGACATCATGAGTAGCACGGGCGG
>Ga0065709_1000008_pt1 | contig 27831 bp, 22 predicted proteins | sample Hoacrofraction14_2_FD_59096 | JGI IMG/M metagenome (GOLD analysis project Ga0065709, IMG submission 59096) | Hoatzin crop microbial communities from Cojedes, Venezuela, sample from fiber fraction 14 v1 | ecosystem: Host-associated > Birds > Digestive system > Esophagus > Crop | place: Venezuela...
TCAACGGCGACCGGGGTTACTCGCGCAGGCGTGAATCGATGATGATGGTCACTGGGCCGTCGTTGATGAGGCTCACTTGCATGTCGGCACCAAAGACGCCGTGGCCGGTGGGTTTTCCGGTCAACTGGGCGAGTTCGTCGCAATAGGCTTCGTAGAGGGGGATTGGCCAGGTCGTGGCCCGCGGCATGAATGTAACTGGGGCGGTTGCCCTTGCGGGTCGAGGCGGTGAGGGTGAACTGGCTCACGGCGAGGATGCTCCCATCAACGTCGGTCACGCTGCGATTCATCACGCCAGCATCGTCGTTGAAAATGCGCAGTTGCGCCGTCTTGGTAGCAAGCCAGTGCACATCGTCGAGGGTGTCGCCCTGGGCAACGCCCACCAGCACGAGCAAACCGTGCCCAATTTCACTGTGTCGCTGGCCATCGATGTCGACAGCAGCACGCTGAACTCGCTGGATTACAATTCGCATAAAAACTACTATTTCGTGAATGATTATTCTTCTTGGGCGGGGTGCAACGCAGCCACGATGGCGGCAGCTCGGGAGGCTCCTGCCACCTGCGCAATCTCGTCGACGCTCGCCTCGCCGATGCGTTTCACGCTCTTAAAATGTTTCAACAGCGCTTGTCGCGTTTTCGGGCCCACGCCAGGGATGTCGTCGAGCACGCTGTGCACTTGGTTGCGCGTGCGTTGCTTGCGGTGGTGGGTGATGGCAAAGCGGTGGGCCTCGTCGCGCAGGTTCTGAAGCACGCGCAAGGTCTCGCTGTTTTTATCGATAAACACGGGCACACTGTCGCCTGGAAAATAGACTTCGTTCAAGCGCTTGGCAAGTCCCACGACAGGGATGCGGTCGACGAGTCCCAGTTGGTCCAGCGCATCGCGGGCGGCACTCAGTTGGCCCTTGCCGCCATCGACCACGAGCAAGTCGGGCAACTCCTGTTGCTCGTCGAGCAATCGTTGGTAGCGGCGTCCCACGACCTCGCGCATCGTGGCGTAATCGTCGGCACCCTCGACGGTGCGGATGTTGAAATGGCGATAATCGCGTTTGCTGGGCCGTGCACCCATAAATACCACGCACGAAGCCACCGCCGAGGTNCCCGAGATGTTGCTATTGTCGAAGCACTCGATGTGGCGGGGCGGGGTCGCCAGATGCAGGTCGCGCTGCATGGTGGTGAGGGTGCGCATCACGCGCTGCTCGGGGTTGAGTTTCTCCATTTGCTTCAACCGGTCGTCGCGGTACTGGCGGGCATTTTTCAAGCCCATCTCGAGCAGTCGGCGACGGTCGCCGCGTTGGGGAATGACGCATTGCAGGTGGGCAAATTCCACATCGGGTAGCACGTTCACGATGGCTTCGCTCACGTGGTCNTCNCGATAGGTGTCGGCAAAGCGGGTGTGCACCTCGGCGATGGCCATCGACATGAGTTCGGCATCGGTNGCNACATCCTCGCCCTGCCGCAGGCGGTAATTGAGCGTGATGGTTTGCACCACCGACCCGTTGCGCACGTGCATATAATTAATGTAGGCGGCATCGTCGTCGCGCTCGAGCGCCAGGCAGTCGATGTTGTGCAACGTGGGGTTGACCANGGTCGAGCGACTGCGGTATTGCTCGAGCAACAGGTAACGCCGCTTCAATCGGTCGGCCTCCTCAAATTTCAGTTCGGCAGCCAACGCCTGCATCCGCTCCATTAGGTAGTCGGCCACGAGCGAAGTATCGCCGCGCAAAATCTGATGCACTTGCGCAATATAGCTGCCATATTGCTCCTCGCTCACCAACCCACGGCAACACCCCTCACAATTACCAATGTGATACTGCAGGCACAATCGGTGCTTCGACGCCTCAATTGTTTCACGTGAAACATTGTGNCGACAGGTGCGNAAGGGATACATCTGATGCAGGGTCTTCACGAGGGCCTTAGCGACCTCGGCCTTGGGGTAGGGGCCATAGAATTTCGCACCTCGNTGCACGGCCTCNCGGGTGAGGTAAACGCNGGGATAGAGTTCGCGCGTCACACAAATCCAGGGGTAAGATTTGTCGTCCTTGAGCANGACGTTGTAGCGCGGCTGCAGTTCCTTGATGAGGCTGTTTTCGAGGTCGAGGGCTTCCTCCTCGCTATTGACAACGGTGTACTCCACCGAAGCGATGTGGCGCACGAGCATACCCGTTCGCACNACCTCGTGCTGTCGATTGAAATAGGAATTGACGCGCCGTTTCAGGTTCTTCGCCTTACCCACATAGATGATTTCGCCATCGCTGTTGCGGTAGCGATACACACCTGGTTGCTCGGGCATGAGCTGCAGGGTGAGGCGCAGTTTGGGATCAATCTCCACGGCGATCATTAGNCAGCAAGCGACCTGCCTAAAACAGGCCAGGTCGCTCGCGTTCTTGTCATGTTAGAAATCAAACAAAGTGGTCACCTCGATGTCCTTGGGGAACTTGTCGCGACCATTGAGGTCGGCAAGGCCACACAGGACAATTGATGTAGACCTTGGCGGGCTTCATCGACTGGACGAGGTCGAGCGCCGCGAGCATGGTGCCACCGGTGGCGAGCAGGTCGTCGTGAATCACCACCACATCGGTGGGCTCGATAGCGTCGCGGTGAATCTCGATGGTGTCGGTGCCATACTCCTTCATGTAGGTCTTCTGGATGGTCTCGGCGGGCAGTTTACCGGGTTTACGCAAGGGCACAAAACCAGCGCCCAGCCGTGCTGCGAGAACCGCACCAAAGATAAATCCACGGGCCTCGATTCCCACGACCTTGGTCACTCCTTTATCCTTAAAGAGCTCGTAGAGGGCGTCGCTCATCATCTGCATCGCCTCTCCGTCCTTAAAGGCCGTCGTCAAGTCCTTGAACTGAATGCCACGGGCGGGAAAATCGGGAATGTTCCGCACCAGAGCCTTTACTTTCAATAAATCTTGTTGGTTCATTTCGTTGATAATGAATATATTATGTTAATTTTGTTTCACGTGGAACAATTTTGAATCATCGTCCAAGTAGCAATAACAATATATTGATATCGCTCGGCGAAATTCCGGGAATTCGGGACGCCTGACCCACCGTCAAGGGGTCGATGCGCTCCAACTTTTGCCGCGCCTCGGTGGAGATTTGCGNGAGCTTGCTGTAGTCAAATTTGCCACGCAAGGTCACTTGTTCGAGGCGACGAGCACGGTCGGCAGCAAGCTCTTCTCGGTCGATATAACCAGCATACTTGAGCCGCACTTCGGCAGCCTCGACAACCTCCTCGCGGCGCTCTTTTTCGACAATCGTGTCGATGATTTCGGCAACATGAGGCACCGCCTGAGCGACCATGTCGAGGGTGATTCCAGGACGCAAAAGCAGGTCGTGCAATCGGGTGCCATGACGCAACGGTTGTTCACCGATTTGCTCCAACCAACCATTCACCTCATCGGCGTGAATGGTGGTCGCACGAGCCTTCTCAAGAAGCGCCTCGATTTGTGCCTGTTTGTCGACGCAAAGTTGGTGGCGGCGGTCATCAGCAAGGCCTATTTCGTAGCCGCGCGGGGTAAGTCGCGCATCAGCATTATCGGCACGCAGCAAGATGCGATGCTCGGCACGCGAGGTAAACATGCGGTAGGGCTCATCCACACCCTTAGTTACCAGGTCATCGATGAGCACACCGATGTAAGCCTCGTCACGCGCAAGCGTGAAAGCGGGCAAATCGTGCACCGCGCAGTGGGCGTTCACGCCCGCCACAAGACCCTGCCCTGCGGCCTCCTCGTAACCCGTCGTGCCGTTCACTTGGCCAGCCAGGAAGAGGTGCGCGATGCGCTTACTTTCGAGCGTGTGATGCAGCAGTGTGGGGTCAAAAAAGTCGTACTCGATGGCATAACCGGGACGCAACGCATGCACATTTTTCAGCGCCGGGATGCACTGCATCGCCTCGAGTTGGATGGGCCACGGAAGCGACGACGAGAAGCCATTGAGGTACATCTCGGTGGTCGTTTCACCCTCGGGCTCGATGAAAAGTTGGTGCGCCGTCTTGTCGGCAAAGGTCACAATTTTGGTCTCAATCGAGGGACAATATCGGGGACCGATGCTTGGATTTGGCCATTGTAAAGGGGGCTATCGGGCAGGCCACGACGCAACACATCGTGCACCTGTTCGTTGGTATAAACAATCCAGCACGACCGCCGCTCGAGGGTCGATTTCACCTCGGGCAAGAACGAGAAGTGGTGGAAATCATCGTCACCAGGTTGCTCGGTTGCTTGCGAGAAATCGATGCTGCGTTGGTCCAGTCGCGGTGGCGTTCCCGTCTTCATGCGGTCGGTGGTGATACCATGGGCTGCAAGTTGCTCGGTGATGCCGTGCGACGCAGGTTCGCCCACACGTCCACCAGGGGTCATCACGCGGCCCACATGCATCAATCCATTGAGGAAGGTTCCGGCGGTGAGCACCACGGCACGAGCGCCGAAAGTCACGCCCAGTTGCGTGTTCACTCCCGTCACCGTTTCGTTCTCGATAACGAGCGAAGTCACCGCATCTTGCCACAGCCACAGGTTGGGCGTTTGTTCGAGTTGGCGACGCCACTCGGCGCTGAAACGCATGCGGTCGGCTTGCGCACGAGGGCTCCAAACGGCTGGTCCCTTGCTGCGGTTGAGCATGCGAAATTGGATGGTAGCGCGGTCGGTCACGATGCCCATGCGACCACCCAACGCATCGATTTCACGAACGATTTGACCCTTGGCGATACCGCCCACGGCAGGGTTGCAACTCATCTGCGCGACCTTATTCAAGTCGTGCGTAATGAGCAACGTGTGCGACCCCATGCGGGCCGCCGCATACGCTGCCTCGCAACCGGCATGGCCGGCGCCAATGACGATTACATCATAGTTGTGTCTCATCGCGTTATTCTCGATTAGCCTGCAGCTGNNTCCANAGCGCCAGNGCATTGTTCTCGTGCATCTCCATCACCTCGCGTTCGCCNGGCAGCTTGTCGCCGATGCCACACAAGTGCAGCACCCCNTGGATGATGACGCGCATCAGTTCGTTGCGATAGGGCACGCCCAGTTGCTCGGCGTTGCTGGCAACCGTGTCGAGCGAAATCACCATGTCGCCACTGATGCGGTGGCGATTGCTGTAGTCAAACGTAATGATGTCGGTGTAATAATCGTGTTGCAGGTACTTGCGGTTGGTCTCGAGGATATACTCATCGTTACAGAATATATAAGTCAATCTNCCCACATGCTTGTTAAAACTGCGGGCGACCTCCACAATCCACTCCTGCACGGCAAGTTGATCGAGCTGAGGCAAATCAACATTTTGAGCCCAAAAATTTATTTCGGTCATAGCCGTCTCAAAAAGAAAGCACAAAAGTAGACATTTTCCCGCTCTCCTGCAAATATTTTTTTGTCACCACNCTCGACAGCCCATTTTTNCCCNCNTGATGGCATTTCTCGATTTTTCTGAAGATTTTTGCCGAAACGCCCATCGACGTGTTTTTCAGCGCGATAACCCCATTTTGACCCCGCGAGAATCGCAAATTTGCCCACCGGCCGGGTAGTTACTCGAGAAAAACGGCCTNTTTTGGCACAAAAATTGTGGTAAAATCAAGTAAAAAATTTTTCGCCGAGAAAAGTTGCTCACTTTTTTGGANGGCACGAAGAAAAATTGTACTTTTACAAAAAATTGTGAAACCTATTTTTTTCGTAGTCCACCCATAAACCTAATTACATAATTATTCATTATGATATCCTACCTTGTTTCTCATTTGTGGCAGATTTGGCTCGTCGTTGCCATCTTGTGCCTCATCATCGAACTCTCGTCGGGCGACTTCTTTGTGATGTGCTTCTCGATAGCTGCCCTCGTTGCGCTCGTTGCAGCCGCCATCGGGTTGAGCCCCACGGTGCAAGTCATCACCTTTGCTGTGGCCAGTGTGCTGTGCCTCGTGTTTGTGAGACCCGCTGCCCTGCGGTGGCTCCACCGCCACGATAGCGACCGACCCAGCAANGCCGACGCNCTCATCGGCCGCGAGGGACGCGTCAGCCAAGCCATCGAGGCTGGCGGATATGGCCGCGTAGCCATCGACGGCGACGACTGGAAGGCACGCACCGCAACCGGCGAGGCCGTCGCTGTAGGCACTAAAGTGCGCGTCCTCGCCCTCGACAGCATCATCCTTACCGTCGAGCCCATCAACCCGTAAACATCACAACCATAAAACAATAGAAAAAGCTATGACAGTAACCATCATCCTCATCGTCCTAGTATTGCTCGCACTCATTATCGTGAAAATGAGCATCGTCATCATCCCGCAGAGCGAGACCAAAATCGTGGAACGCCTCGGTAAGTACTACGCTACGCTCAAGCCAGGTATCAACCTCATCATCCCCTTTATCGACCGCGCTAAATCCATCGTGTCGCTGCGCAATGGCGCCTACGTCTACACCACCGACATCGATTTGCGCGAGCAGGTCTACGACTTCGACAAGCAAAACGTAATCACAAAGGATAACGTGCAGACGCAAATCAACGCCCTGCTCTACTTCCAAATCGTCGACCCCTTCAAGGCTGTCTATGAAATCAACAACCTGCCCAACGCCATCGAGAAGCTCACACAGACCACACTGCGTAACATCATCGGCGAACTCGAACTCGACGAGACCCTCACCTCGCGCGACACCATCAACACCAAGCTGCGTGCCGTCCTCGACGATGCCACCAACAAGTGGGGCATCAAGGTGAACCGCGTCGAGCTGCAAGACATCACCCCGCCGCAAAGCGTCCTCCAAGCCATGGAGAAGCAAATGCAAGCCGAGCGTAACAAACGCGCCACCATCCTCACCAGCGAGGGTCAGAAGGCCGCTGCAATCCTCCAGAGCGAGGGTCAAAAGACCGCGCGCATCAACCAAGCCGAGGCCGACAAGCAGACCGAAATCCTTCGCGCCGAGGGTGAGGCACAGGCACGCATTCGCCGCGCCGAGGCCGAGGCCGTTGCTATCGACAAAATCACCCAAGCCGTGGGAAAAAGCACCAATCCCGCCAACTACCTCCTCGCCCAGAAGTACATCACCATGCTCGAGGACGTCGCCAGCGGCGACCGCACCAAGACCGTCTACCTCCCCTACGAGGCGACCAACCTCCTGGGCTCGATTGGCGGCATCAAGGAACTCTTCAAGACGGGTGAGTAACCCCCATTTCAACGGCAGCCCACATCGACCGCGCTATACCTCTTTATATAGAGCACGAGCGCAGTCGATGTGAACGCTGCTTTTCACGCAACAGCCTCTCTCCTCCTCCACAAGTCACTCAAGATGAACGTCTTTCAACTCGTTTCCGATAAAACCTGGGGCGGCGCCGAGCAGTATGCCTTCGACCTGGTCGACCGCCTGCGGCACGATTCCACGAAATATGTCGAGGTCGTGTGCCGCAAGACGCCCGCAGTGCTCAACCGCTTCCGCCGGCTCGAGATTCCCATCTCCATCCTGCCGCTCAAGGGCGTGTACGACTTCGACAGCCCCGTGCGCTTTGCACGCCTCATCGGCAAGGGGCAAAACATCGTGCATGTGCACCAGCTGAGCGACGCCATGACGGCTGCCCTGGCGCGACGCATCAGCGAAAACCGCAACACGCGCATCGTTATGAGCGTCCACGGCATGTATAAGCCCCGTAACAACTACCTGTGGCGCAAAATCTATCGCAGCATCGACGCGGTGATTTTCCCCTCGCAGGCGGCTCGTGAGCGCTTTGTAGACGCATCCCGCGGGCTCGACACGAGTAAGGCAGTCGTCATCGGCGAGAGCGTGCAGCCGCGGGCGCTCACAACGCCCTCACCCGACCTGCGCGAACTCATGGACATGACCCCCAGCCAAGCGCTGCTCCTCTACCACGGTCGCATCCACCCCGACAAGGGCATCGACACCCTGCTGCGCGCCGTCACCCAACTCGACAAGAACAGCTACCGACTCGTCATCGCCGGCAAGGGGTCGCCTAAGTATCTCGCTCAACTCAAGGGATTTATCGTCGCCAACCAGCTCGTGCGCAACGTCCGTTTCATCGGTTTCCAGGACAATGTGGACCAGTGCATCAGTCAGTGCGACATCGGCGTGCTGCCCTCCACCGTCCCCGAGGCGCTGGGCATCACCGGACTGGAGTACATGATGCATGGTAAGCCGTTGATTACCAGCAACAACGGCGCACAACCCGAGTACGTCGACCACGGCGTCAACGGTCTGCTCGTCGACCCCAGTAACTACACGCAGCTGGCGGCCGCGCTGCAGCGCCTCATCGACGACACTGCTTACCGCAACCGCATCGGCCAGCAAGCCCTCGATGATTTCAACAGCCGCCTCAACTACGACATCTTCTACGACCGTCTTACCGACCTCTATCAACAAGTTATCAACCGCAAACGAAAGATTGAAAATGAATAAGTTAACCTCGCTTTTCGCACTCACCCTCCTCCTTCTCGTGGCCAGCTGCACCTCGCGCAGCAACAAGGCAAGCGACACCACCACCGACCCCATTACACAGCAACGCCAACTCATCGAGCAACGCATCAGCGACATCTTCCAGGAAGCCCGCAACATGCCCCTCGACGAGGCCGACAACGCTTACATGTCGACCGAATACCGCCAACTGCTGCAACGCGCCCTCGACAAGGCAGGGGACGCCAACATAGGCCTCATCCAAGCTGGCGACCACTGGACACAATCGCAAGAAGGCAGCGACAACACCACCGCTCGCGTCCTCGAAATCAAGGACTTAACCTCGTCCAGCGCCACCGCCATCACCGACCTGATTAACTTCCCCGGCACCGACTACGAGCGCATCATCCACCTCACCCTGCAACTCGTCGCCGAGGACGGCCAGTGGCTCATCGACAACTTCATACAGGACTTCGAAGGCAAGACCTACAACGAAAAAGCCGCCCTGCGCGCCTACATCGACAGCCCCGATCCCCTGCCCCTTGAAGCCCCGGTGCAAACGCCCACCTGCCCTCCCGCCAACATCCCCGATTAATAACTGAAGATTGATTACTGAGGCTTACCACACAGGAAAAGCCTCGAGCGCACCAGCGCAGACCAGCGCGCAAAATATGATAAGCAAGGAAGTCCAGTGCGCGTGAATTCTGCGCTGGTCTTATCGCATGATGAGGATTTTGGTTTTGGAGGAGGAGGCGGTGCTACTGCTGTTGGCGGGGGAGGAGAAGACGAAGTAGACGCCCGAGGGGACTTGGTCGCCCACGGCGTTGCAGCCGTCCCAGGTGGCGATGCCGTCGCTGGAACGCAGGTTGACGATGACGTTGCCGNTGGAGTCGGTGATTTTNACCACCGAGTCGTCGCCCGCACCATGGATGGTGATGGTGCCCGAGTAGTCGGGCCGNACNGGATTAGGCGAGGCGTACATNTCGCCGTAGTCACCCTCGCCAGTGCTGGTGGTGTGGGTGAGGTACTCATAGATGCCCGTGGGCGTGGTGACGTAGACCGAACTGCCGTCGGTGCTGGTCTCGACTTGATAGATGGTGTTGTCGGGCAGCACGCTGTTGGCCGAGGTGAATTGTTGGATAATCGAGGTGCCATCGGCGCTCACGAGGAAGAGNCCCGAGTTCTCGGTGCCAATCCACTTGCGGTTGCTGGCGTCGACGGCGATGCTGTTGACNTGGATGCCGTCGAGCAGGTAGTCGGCGAGGTTNGTGCCATCGTTGCGGGGCACCTTGATGTGGTTGACGCGGAAATTAGAGGAGAACAAGTCGGCGGGGTCNAAGGTGAAGATGCCGCTGGCGTGTCCCACCCANACTTCGCCGTTGAGGTCCTCGGCGAGGGCGTAGATGTAGGTGTANCTAATCGAGGAGCCGTCTTGGTCGGTCACAGCCTTGGCAAAATAGCCTGTAGCCGAGGGTTTACCGGCAGCCGTCGAGCTGTTCCATGCCACAACGGGCATCTCGTAGTCGCCGTCGGCATAGACCATGATGTTGNTGTACTGCGANGAACTGTTGTGCTTGCAGCCGATGAGNTGTCCGCGCTGGTTGACCTCGAGGTTGCTGATGGCGTGGGTGTAGCCGTCGTTGGTGGTCGTGGNGCTGGCGGTGAGGACGCTGCGNGGCAGCACGATGGCNTGNCCAGCCTGNCTACCCTGCACAATCCACAGGTTGCCCGACTTNTCGAAGTCGCACACGCCGTGGATGATGCTCGATTTAGCCACGAGAGGGCTGTTGGTGTTGTCAAATTTCTTGACCAGTTTGCCATCGGTGACCTTGAAGATGCCGCTGTACCACGAGCCNGCGTAGTAGGTGCTGGGGTCTTGNGGGTCAAAGACGGGGCGCAGCATGGTGCGCATGTCGCTGCTGGGCGTGACGTCGGTCCACGAGGTGCCGCTCAGGGTGTTGACGCCTGTGGCGAGTTTGTGGTCGCTCTGGTTAGGAGCGCGAGCGATGGGACCCGTGTTTGAGACAAACAGTTTGTCCTGCGAGTCGTTGTAAACGAGGTAGAAGGGGTTTACAACGTTCGAAGCGTTGGGAACGAGGTAAGAGGTCGAGCCCATCTCGTGCACGCCGTTGCTGTCGAGCACCCAGAANGTGCCGTTGCCGCTGGGATAAGCGCTCAGGAGGCCCTCGGTGCCCTCGACGCGGGTCTCGTTGAGGCCGTTGCTGTCGAAGGTGTAGTAGTAGCTTTTGCCCGTGAAGTTAGCCACATAGCCGCTGGGCGTGGCCTGCAGGTTGTTGCTGGTGCTGTAGACCACAGTGCTGACGGTGGGCTTGCCGCCGCTGAAGACGATGCGGTGCACATAGCCGTCGGTGGTGAGGCAGGTGGTGCTGTTGACGGGACGCAGTTTGCACGCCGACTCGAGCGCTGCTGTCGAGAATTCGCTCATGACGCTGTGGCGCTCGCTGGCGCTGCCATAGTAGAGCGTGGAGCCGCTGGTGAGGAGCATGTAGTCGCCCACGATGGCTGCCGAGTTGAGCGCAACGTTATAGATGCGTGACTCGCTCACCTCATATTTCTCGTCGTTGAGCACGACGTAGCCAAAGTCGGTGGCCACGTAGGCGCGGTTGCCGTTGAACGTCACATCGTTGATGCCGCGCGAACTGGTGAGTTCGGCGTTTTTAATCTCGGGCATGTTGACCACGTCGCCATTAGCCTCGATGATGTCGATGTTGGCGTCCTCGTATGCCACGAGGATGTATTTTTTGGAAGTGTTGTAGTAGATTTGCCTGATGTCGCCGTCGCTCAGGTAGTTACCCGCGTTGAGCGCCTCGTTTTCCTGAGTGGTTTTGTCGTAGCGGAACAGGTTGTTAGAGGCGAGGTAGTAGACCTGGTCGCCAGTATCGATGATGTTCTGCCCTTGCGAGGCGTTAAATGTAGCGTGGACGCGCCATGTGCCCGTCGTTTGCGCCACCAAGCAGCAAGGCAGCAGAGCCAGCAGGCTGAAGATGATTTTCTTGAGCATAATCCTTCTCGATTAAGTATAGTTTATCTAACCTTTATTAACGTCAAACCACCCCCTTAAATTGTATCCCCACCCACAAAACTCACCCCCCCACCCCACCCTTTTGTGCCATTTCATGTCACTTAAGATGGCACAAAAGAGAAAAAATGTCACTTAAATTGTCACCAAAAACAGTAGTTGTCACAAAAAAATGACACTAAAAATTGAAAAAAAGTCACAAAAAAATGTCACTATACCGAGATTTTTTTATACCTTTGTGGCGTGATACAAAATAAAGCGTNTCGCGCGATGATGTAAAGCAGTGATTATTAACAAGAAACAAGAATTTTGAGATGAAAGCAGAAGACATCTATCAACTGATTGCACAGGGTGAGCACGACAGATTAGAGTGCAAAACAGCACGAAACAGCCTGCCGAACTCAGTGTGGGAAACCTATTCCGCNTTCGCCAACACACTTGGCGGAACGATTCTGCTTGGCGTTCAAGAAAATACAAAAGAAAAAGACCCNCAGAAACGCTTTATGGTGACAGGCGTAGAGGATGTCGAGAAAATCAAGCACGACTTTTGGAACATCATCCGCAATGTCGAGAAAGTGAGCGCAAATATCCTCCGCGACGACAGCATGGAAACAGTGGATGTAGACGGCAAGACCGTAGTGGTCATCGACGTGCCGCAGGCCTACTACACNATGAAGCCCATCTACATCAACAACAACCTCGTGCGAGGCTCGTTCCGCCGCAACTACGAAGGCGACTATCATTGCACCGACCAGGAATTGCGGATGATGCTGCGAGATGCNAACCATGANGGAAACGACCATCTGTTCCTGCAACACTACACGATGGACGACATCGACCCGACCACCCTCAAGCACTACCGCCAAATATTCCTGCTCAAGAACCCCGACCATGTGTTTAACAACCTCGANGACAAGGAGTTCNTGAANCAGTTAGGNGGCTANATGGTGNACCGAGAAACCCACGAGGAGGGGTTGACAATGGCTGGCCTGCTNATGTTNGGCAAGGGGCTGCCCATCCGCGAACGCTTCTCCAACCTGCGCATGGACTATATCGACAAAACCAACCTGATAGGTGAAGAGCGCTACAGCGACCGCATCACTTACGATGGCACGTGGGAGAACAACCTGTTTAACTTCCTCCGNCTGGTGCTGCCGCGCTTAACGCGAGACCTGCCACACCCNTTCCGCATGGAGGGGTTGACGCGCAACGATGTCACGCCGCAAGACAAGGCTGTGCGCGAAGCATTGACCAACGCCATCATCCACGCCGACCTGATGCTGGAGGGTCTGTTGCGTGTCGAGAAATATGACGACCGCCTTGTGCTGACCAACCCTGGCCTGCTGAAACTCCCCGTGGAGCAAATCTACCACGGCGGCGAGACCCGCGCCCGCAACCAAGTGATGCAGGTGATGCTCCGCATGATTGGTTATGGCGAGAACCTCGGCTCGGGATTCCCCCTCATTCTAAGTGCCTGGAACGAAAAGCATTGGCTCAAGCCAGAGCTNATCGAAGAGCCAAAAATGATGCAAGTGAAGCTTACGCTCCACATCATGGATAAGGCAGATAGCTATGTTGTGGCNGAAGAGCCCACAAANTATGGCACAAAAAACGTCACAAAAGAGTATATTCTCCCCCANCGGAAGGGCCAGGAACGCCAGAGCCGAATTATGGCTCTGGTAAAGCAAGACCCCACGATTACCACGACACAAATGGCAGAAGCCATGAATGTAGCCACCCGAACGATAAAACGAGACATCGACACCCTCCAGAAATCGGGTGTTCTCTCGCGTGAAGGTGGAAGAAAAAGTGGCCGCTGGGTCATCAAGAACTGAGAGGATTATCGCGCCTTGCATTTCGTAAAGGCGCGATTTTTTGTTGCGGTGGGTGGATGGTTGAAAGGGTGAAAAATGGGGGGTGAGGAAAAAAGGTGGGGGAAATTGTTAGGATTGTGATAGAATTTTTATAATTTTGTGACGTGAATCGCATGNGCGGTTCCTGAAAAATGAGGTAAATCCCCTGATAGACAATTAATCACCAGATGGATTATTCTTTTGTAGACTTCCTTGCGTTGCTAGGCGCTGTGGGCCTGTTCCTCTATGGTATGAAAATCATGAGCGAGGGCTTGCAGAAGAGCGCTGGCGACCGGTTGCGGTCNATCTTGGCCGTGATGACCAAGAACCGCTTTATGGGTGTGATTACCGGTGTGCTCATTACGGCACTCATTCAGAGTTCGAGCGCGTCGGTATCGATGGTAGTTAGCTTCGTCAATGCGGGTCTGATGCCGCTTGAGCAGTCGCTTGCCGTGAGCTTTGGTGCCACGGTGGGTACGACGTTTACCGACTGGATTGTGGCCATCTTTGGCTTCAAGGTNAAGATGACGGTGTTGCTGCTGCCGCTGCTGGCATTTGCCGTGCCCATGCTGTTTGTCAACAACAGTCGCTACAAGTCGATAGGCGAGTTNCTCATCGGCTTTGTGTTCCTGTTTATGGGCCTCGACGCCATCAGCGCCAATGTGCCCGACTTGAGTAAATCGCCCGAAATCTTTGCTTCGTTGCAGTCCTACACCTCGATGGGNATGGGCTCGGTGCTGCTGTTTACGGCNGTGGGCATGATTGTGACCATGGTGATTCAGTCGAGCGCCGCGGCGTTTGCCATCGTGCTTGTGATGGCCACCAAGGGCTGGATTTCGTTCGACATCGCGTGTGCCATGGTGCTGGGNGCCAGCATCGGTACCACGATAACGCCCGTGCTGGCGTCGCTCGGTGGTAATGCCGAGGCCAAGAAGGCTGCCGCGGGNCACACGTTGATTTGCGCCCTGGGNGCTGTGTGGNTGCTGTGCGTGTTTGAGCCGTTCACNTCGATGATTTCGTGGATTGCGCAGAANGTGTTCCANGCTGGNGACCCCACCAAGCTCTACGACACNATNAAGGGCGGTGGCACGCTCAGCGACCAGCAGATGGCAGCGATGCAGTTCTCCATGTCGTTTGGCATGTCGCTGTTCCACACCATCTACAAGATTATCAACTTGCTGGTTCTCATCTGGTTCACCCGCTTCATTGCGAAGCTTGCCAACCTCATCATCCCCTCGCGTCGCAACAAGGAAGAGGAGTTCCAACTCAAGTATATCTCGGGCGGTCTGCTCAGTGCCAGTGAGCTTAACATCACGCAGGCGCAGCGCGAAATGGTGGTCTATGCCGAGCGCGTCGACCGCATGCTGGGTATGGTCAAGCAACTGGTGCACACCAAGACGGGAACCACCGAGTTTAACACCATTTTCACCCGCGTGGGCAAGTATGAGGACATCAGCGACCGCATGGAAATCGAGATTGCGAAGTACCTGAACAAACTCGTTGACGGCCGCCTGAGTCACGACGCTAAGTTGCGCGTGAGCACCATGCTGAGCATTGTGGGTGAAATCGAGAGTATTGCCGATAGCTGCAACAACATCGCTAAAACGCTGGTTCGCAAGGAAGAAGCCCACGCCCACTTTAGNGAATATAACTACCANAACATCGACACGATGCTCAACCTCGTGGGCGAGGCGATGACCAACATGCTGGCTGTGCTGGCTAACGTCGACGACATCACCAGCGAGGAGCTCATCCGCAGCTACAACAAGGAGCGCGAAATCAACAACTTCCGCAACCTGTGCCGCACCGAAAACGTCGAGAACATCAACCAGAAGAAGTACCCCTATCAAGCNGGTATCTTCTACATGGACATCATCTGCGAGGGCGAGAAACTGGGCGACTTCATCGTCAACGTCATCGACCGCGTGGAGGAACAGATGCGNCGCCGCATCAAGGANGACACGGGCGTGGCNCANGGCGAGCTCAACCCCGAGAAGGCNAATCTGCCCTCGCGCTCGTNAAACGCAAGTATATCATAACCACATCACAATAACTCATTCACTTTAACGGTTATAAAAACAATGAAAAACTTAAAAGGCACCCGTACCGAAAAGAACCTGCAAGANGCCTTCGCTGGCGAATCGCAGGCCCGTAACAAGTACACTTACTACGCCAGCAAGGCCCGCAAGGACGGCTACGAGCAAATCGCTGCCATCTTTGAGGAAACCGCTGCGCAAGAAAAAGAGCACGCCAAAATGTGGTTTAAGTACCTGTGTGGCGGTGCTATCGCCGACACGGCTACGAACCTGCGCGATGCCGCTCAAGGTGAAAACTTTGAGTGGACCGACATGTACAAGCGCATGGCACAGGAGGCNCGTGAAGAGGGNTTTGACGAGATTGCCGAGAAGATGGAGGGCGTTGCCGCCATCGAGAAGGCNCANGAGGAGCGCTACCTGCGTCTGCTCGAGAACGTCGAGGGAAAGCTCGTGTTCTCGCGCGATGGCGATTGCGTNTGGCAGTGCCGCAACTGTGGCCACATCGTCGTAGGGAAGCAAGCACCCGAGGTATGCCCCGTGTGCAACCATCCCCAATCCTATTTCCAGATTAAGGCCGAAAACTATTGAACACATCCTGACAGCGCAAGGCGCACCCGCTAACGCCGCCTTGCAACGTAACAATTAGATATATATAACATCCTCATTTTTTATGTTTTCAATAGCTGCGGGGCTCATGCCGTGATGGTATTGGCCCCGTTTTTTTTTGTGCCCNTCGCACTCCTTGAAAACCCAGGAACCTTGCCCAAAAGTCGATTTTTTTTGGACTTTTGGGCAAGGTTCGGTGATGTGGAAATGCGATAAATGGGTGAATACAAGTATATTATCAAAAATGCAACTTTCTCCATTATCCTCGCAGTTCCTCGAAGATGGCACACAGGATACCATGCTCTTGTCGCATCGGTGGTGGGTGTGTCAAAACTTGAAGAGAAGAGGAAAGGCTCGGAGAGCCGTCCTTGACCTAACCTCAGGTCGAGCGGAGCGTCAGCGAGGCGCTCGACCTGAGGCAAAAACGACTATCAATAATGAGCCTCGGCGAGGCTCTCTTGATTGCAGCATCGTTGCCATGCCCATGCCTGCNGCCCTCAAACGACCCTCTCCGAGGCTCTATCGCAATGGTGGATCTTGCCCCAGGTCTCGCGTTTCGCTATCGCTCCGCTCGGCCTGAGGATAGGTTAAAGAAGGCTCTCCGAGCCTTAACCCCACGTTGAGTTTTGACACACCCTCGAAATTTGTTTCCAATATGCCCCAGGACTCTTTCCTCGCTATCGCTCGTCAATCGCCCTGGGATTACCGGCCTGATAGGCTCTTCGAGCCTCAACTGCGCTTCGATTTTTGATACATCTTTACTGTTTTTTGCCATCATTTGAGGGTGCTGAAAAGGTGGAACCTTGCCCAAAAGTCGATTTTTTTTGGACTTTTGGGCAAGGTTCTGAAAAATAATTTGTAGATTTGCGGCTGAAACTAAAACGATTACAAGCGATGATAATTGCCAGAGAAAAAGAAATCAAGGTCCTGCGCAGCACCCTCACATCGAGTAAGTCGGAGTTCGTGGCTGTGTATGGTCGCCGCCGTGTGGGCAAGACGTTTCTCATCCGCGAGGCGTTCAGCAACAAGTTCACCTTTCAGCACGCAGGTATCCATGGCGAAAACCGCGAGACGCAACTCGCTGCTTTCTGCCGGTCGTTACAAGCCGCGGGGCTGAAAGAGACGGGGAAACCGCGTAATTGGATTGAGGCGTTTGAACTGCTTAAAGAGGTCGTGCAGCGCTCCAGAGCCGCCAAAAAGGTGCTCTTCATCGATGAACTCTCGTGGGTGTACACCCATCGTAGCGACTTGATAGCGGCACTCGAAAGCTTTTGGAACGGCTGGGCGTCGGCTCGCAAGGATGTGGTGCTCGTGGTGTGCGCGTCGGCCACCTCGTGGATGGTCAATAAAATAGTGCACAATCGCGGAGGTCTCTACAATCGCCTCACCGAGCAGATATGGCTTCAGCCGTTCTGCCTGGGCGAATGTGAGCAATATGTCAAAGCGCAGCACTTGGCGCTGGAGCGCGACCAAATCGTTGAGATGTACATGATTGCAGGCGGCGTTCCTTATTACTGGAGCTTGCTGAAACGAGAGGAGAGTCTGCCGCAGAACATCGACCGCATCTTCTTTGCGCCCGATGCGCCGTTGCGGCATGAATATGAGTACCTCTATTCATCGCTTTTTGAGCAGCCCGACTCCTATTTGCGTGTGGTAAAGATTCTGGGAAATCATAAGGAAGGCCTGACTTTCAGCGAGATACAGCACGAGATAGGTGGCAGTCAAGGCGGCACGCTCACCCATGTTCTCGCCGACCTCGAGTACTGTGGTTTTGTGCGCTCGTTCAAGTCGTTTGGAAACAAAAAACGTGGCGCTAACTACCAACTCATCGATAATTTCTCGCTTTTCTATTTTAAGTTCCTCGCCAGCAACCCCACCGACCCTCATTACTGGAGCCATCGTTACAATGCCCCAGGAACAAACTCGTGGCGCGGGTTAGCGTTTGAGCGCGTGGGGCTGTGGCACATTCCGCAACTCAAGAAAGCGCTGGGAATCTCGGGCATCTATACCGAATACTCGGCGTGGAAATGCAAGGCCAACGAGCAGGAAGGCATCGCCGGTGCTCAAATTGACCTGATTATCGACCGTGCCGACAAAATGGTCACCATCTGCGAGATGAAATACTACAATAAAGTGTACGCCATGACCAAAAAAGATGGTGAAGCGTTGCGGGCGAAGGTGTCGAGTTTCAGGCGCGTGACAAGGACCTCTAAGGGCGTGTCGCTGGCGATGGTGACGATGCATGGGGTAACGCGCAATGCTTACTCGTCAAGTGTCGATGTGTCAATCACTTGCAACGATATTTTTACCATCGTGTGAGGGTTGTAAAAAGGTGGAACCTTGCCCAAAAGTCGATTTTTTTGGACTTTTGGGCAAGGTTCTGAAGTTTGAAAATGCGATAAATAGCTGAATACAAGAGCGTTGTCAAAAACTCAACTTTTCTGTAAGTTAGGGATTTGAAAGGGGTTAGTCGTTTATGCCCTAGGCAGAGCCATGAGCGGCAGCGAAGGGCTCAGCCCGGGGGTGGCCTCTGCGGGGTTTCTCGCCATGCTCGATGCTAATTTCCTGGGTTTAAGTAGCAAAATAGTGCCTGAAAACAAGTGAATTTTGACACTTATGCGAAAATCCTTGCAAGAAAAAACGCACGGACCTTACCCGCTAACTCCCAACTATTTTGTACTTTTGCAAAATATATGTCCACCCTTTTGGTGTGACATGGAAAATTGCTATTAGTGATGAAGAAACTTTGTGTACTGACGGTTGTAATTGCTCTATTAGGAATCATGATTCCCTTGGTTTTGTATGGGAATTTTTTATTGATCGGGGATTTTGCCACTCAGCAGATTCCGTTCATTATGGAGACGAAGCGGATGCTGAGTTCGGGTGCGCCTCTGTGGAGCTGGAATGATGTGTTTGGCGATAATTTCATTGCAGGCTATTCATTTTACACTGTGACGAGCCCTTTTGTATGGCTTAATTGTTTGTTTCCCTACGAGCATATATTAACCGGCATTACGCTGACGTTGCTGCTCAAGTTCCTTTGCTTAAGTTGCTTTACCTATCTATACTTGCGCAAGATGGGCGTTTCAAAACCTTATTGCGTTGTTGGTGGGCTTCTTTATGCGTTCTCGTCGTTTGCGATTAGCAATCTGCATTATTATCATTTTTTGGAGCCGATGATGTGCTTTCCGTTGTTGTTACTGGCAATTGAGAAGTATTTGCGTCGAGAGCGTTATAGTGGTCTGTTGTTAGGTTTGGCGGCATTTTTGGTGACGTTTATTAATTTTTACTTTGCGCCGGGCTCATTGCTTTGCGCGTTGATTTATGTAATATTTCGGGTGCGGTCGGAAGACGTACACATTGGTGCGAAGGAGATTGTCGCTGGTGTTGCTATTATACTATTGGGGGTTGGCATGTCGTTTTTTGTGTTGTTGCCGACGATATGTCACATGATGGGCAATCCGGGTGCGAGCGTTGATTGGAAAATAACGTTGTTGATTACGCCGTTTAATATGTTTGAAAGATTCCGTACGTTGTTTTTTCCAAAGGTATATGAGGGCATAAATACGCTGATTAGGGGGGCTGGTTACAGCAGCAACGCGGCAAATATAGCGGTAATTGGCTTGCTGTGCGCGGTGCTTTATTGTACAAAATATAAGGATTGGCTGAAGTGGGTGGTCATCACGTGCCTGGTGATTTATCTGACGCCGTTGAATGGGTTGTTTTGTGGACTCACAAAGCCAACTTACAGTCGTTGGGCGTATGCGCTGACGATGTTTTTGATATTGGCGAGCATGCGTTATTTGGACCGCGGCAATAAGATAACGATGCGTGCGGTTGGCATCTATGGCTTGGTGGCATTGGCGAGCGTTTTGATAGTTTATGTATTGAAGTTCGCCTTTCCGAAATTGAAGACCTTAGAAGCGGATATATTTTTTAATGTGTGCGCATTCTTGTTAGGCGTGCTCTCGTTCTGTTTTTTGATTTATTATGTGAAGCATCAGAATGTGCGAACGCTGACAGTGTGTGTTTCACTCTTAGTGGTCATTCACATGCAAGTATTCTTCTTCAAGCTTAGCGATTTAAATCCGTATCAAGACTCGGTTTTAGACACTTATATCTTGGATAACAAGTTGGAGCGAGTGGTCGATGATGTGGCATTCACCTATAGGACGGACGTTACGGCAAGACCTCATTCTTATTTCGTTTGCAATGTTGGGATGCTGAAAAACAGGGCGGGCATTAGAAGTTCTATCTCTACGCCCAATAGCAAGGTGCACAATCTGGTAGTTGCGGCGGATTCTACTCATTTTGCCCTGCGGATGCTTTCGAGCCCGAACAAGCATTTGCGTGAGTTCGACGCGTTGATGTCGGTGAAGGATATCATTATTTATGAAGATTCGTTGCAGCAGGCTGAGCCTCGGACGTGGGGCATCAACAAGCGGAGCGGCGCAGGCTACGACATCATGGAGAACAAATACTATATCCCGATGGGGTTCACCTATGACCACTACATCAGTGAGGCGAAAATTAACGAGGTGCTGCTCGACGACAGCGTGAATGTGCCGATGCAGTTGCTGGCAAATCTCTCGATAAAGAGCGAGGACATCCCGTTCGTGAGCCAATACCTCAAGGAGGGGCATTTAGTGGGAGACGTGCCCATCGACAGCGTGGTAGCCGAACGCAGGAAGGTGGTTTGCTCGTCATTTGCTGGCGACACGCGCGGTTTCACAGCATCGGTGGATATGGACCGCGACAACTTGCTGTTCTTCAGCGTGCCGTGCGATGATGGATTTAGCGCCTCGGTTGACGGCAAGCCCACACGAATCTATGAAGCTAATTTGGGCTTGTCGGCGGTATTTGTCAATGCGGGCAGGCACGATATCCAGTTCAGTTTCTTCCCGCGCGGGATGAAGGCAGGGATTGTCGTGAGCGTGCTCTGCCTCGTGCTACTGCTGCTCTTGTCGTGGCTAACAAAAGACTTTGCTCAAGGCGGTGCAAACTCCAATGCGAGTAGCACCAGCGGCTACAACATAAAAGACACCACCTACAAAGAAGTCAAGTAACGCGATAGGCTTATCCCTTCCCAATAATGAAAATTGCTATTAGTGATGAAGAAACTTTGTGTACTGACGGTTGTAATTGCTCTATTAGGCATCATGATTCCCTTGGTTCTGTATGGAACCTTTATATTGAGGGAGGATTTTGCCACTCAGCAGATCTCGTTCATTATGGAAACGAAGCGGATGCTGAGTTCGGGTGCGCCGCTGTGGAGTTGGAACGACCTATATGGCGATAATTTCATTGGGGGTTATTCATTTTACACTGTAACGAGCCCTTTTGTATGGATTAATTGTTTGTTTCCATACGAGCATATATTGACTGGCATTACGTTGACGTTGTTGCTCAAATTCCTTTGCTTAAGTTGCTTCACCTATCTATACCTGCGCAAGATGGACATTTCAAAACCTTATTGCGTTGTAGGTGGGCTTCTTTATGCGTTCTCGTCGTTTGCAATCAGCAATTTGAAGTATTATCATTTTATGGAACCGATGATGTGCTTTCCGCTGTTGTTGCTGGCGATTGAGAAGTTTTTGCGCCATGAGCGTTATGGTGGTTTGTTGTTAGGTTTGGCGGCATTTTTGGTGACGTTTATTAATTTTTACTTTGCGCCGTGCTCATTGATTTGCGCGTTGATTTATGTAATATTTCGGGTGCGAGCAGATGACGTACACATTGGAGCGAAGGGGATTGTCACTGGGGTTGCTATTATACTGGCGGGGGTTGGCATGTCGTTTTTTGTGTTGTTGCCGACGATATTTCACATGATGGGTAATCCGGGTGCGAGCGTAAATCATAATATAAAGACCTTGCTTGCGCCGTTTAATATCATCGACAGATTCCGTGTATTGTTTTTCCCAAAGATATATGATGGTCCGAACACGCTGATAAAAGGGGCTTATTACTATAGCAACGCAGTGAATATAGCGGTGATTGGCGTGCTGTGCGCGGTGCTTTATTGCACAAGATATAAGGATTGGCTGAGGTGGGTGGTCATCACGTGCCTTGTGATTTATCTGACGCCGTTGAATGGGTTGTTTAATGGATTCACACAACCGAGATACAGCCGTTGGGCGTATGCATTGACGATGTTTTTGATATTGTCGAGCATGCGTTATATAGACCGCGGCAATAAGATAACGATGCGTGCGGTTGGCATCTATGGCTTGGTGGCATTGGCAAGTGCTATACTTGTTTATGGATTGCGGCTTATGGATCCGATAGCGGGGATTTCAGAAGAGGATATATTTTTTAATGGGTGCGCATTTGCATTGGGGGTCCTTTCGTTTTGCTTTTTGCTCTATTACGTGAAGCATCAGAATGTGCGGGTCCTGACGATATGTGTTTCACTCTTGGTGGTCATTCACATGCAAGTGTTCTTCTTCAAGTATACCGATTTGAATCCCTATCTGGAGCCGTATTTACGCACTTATTTTGTAGATAACAAGTTGGAGCGTGTGGACGATGATGTGGCATTTACCTATAGGACAGACGTTTCGACAAGACCCAGTATTTATTTTCTTTGTAATGTTGGCATGCTGAAGAATAGGGCTGGTATTAGAAGTTTTATCTCTACACACAATAGCAAGGTGCACAATCTGATAGTTGCGGCGGATACGATTCATTTTTGCTGTCGGGTGGTTCCAAACCCGAACAAGCATTTGCGGGAGTTCGATGCGTTGATGTCGGTGAAGGATATCATTGTTTATGAGCCATCGTCGCAGCTAGATGAGCCTCGGACGTGGGGCATCAACAAGCGGAGCGGCTCGGGCTACGACATCATGGAGAACAAATATTATATCCCGATGGGGTTCACCTATGACCACTACATCAGTGAGGCGAAAATTAATGAGGTGCTACTCGACGACAGCGTGAATGTGCCGATGCAGTTGCTGGCGAATCTCTCGGTAAAGAGCGAGGATATCCCGTTCGTGAGCCAATACCTCAAGGAGGGGCATTTAGTGGGAGACGTGCCCATCGACAGCGTGGTAGCCGAACGCAGGAAGGTGGTTTGCTCGTCATTTGCGGGCGACACGCGCGGTTTCACTGCATCGGTGGACATGGACCGCGCCAACCTGCTGTTCTTCAGTGTGCCGTGCGATGATGGATTTAGCGCCTCGGTTGACGGCAAGCCCACACGAATCTATGAAGCTAATTTGGGCTTGTCGGCGGTATTTGTCAAGGCGGGCAAGCACGATATCCAGTTCAGCTTCTTCCCGCGTGGGATGAAGGCAGGGATTGTGGTGAGCGTGCTCAGCCTTGTGCTACTGCTGCTCTTGTCGTGGTGGATAAATCGAGAGTGTGCGAAACGATAACAAAACAAATAAAATATATCATGATGGATAAACCGATTTTATATATTGTAGTGCCGTGTTACAACGAGCAAGAGGCGTTGCCCGAGACCAATAAACAACTGCAAGCCTTGCTCGACGAAATGGAGCGCGACGAGCTGGTTTCGTCGCAGAGCAAGATTATGTATGTCAACGATGGCTCTCGTGACAACACTTGGCAACTCATCGAAAGCTACGCCCAGGAGCCGCAGCACAAGGTGTGCGGCGTGAAGCTGGCTGCCAATGCGGGACATCAGAACGCCCTGATGGCAGGACTTGAGACGGCGAAGCAGAAGGCTGATATCATGGTCTCCATCGATGCTGACCTGCAAGACGATATTCGCGCTATTCCACAAATGGTTAAGGAGTACAACAATGGTTGCGACATCGTTTACGGCGTGCGCCGAGAGCGCAAAACCGACACTTGGTTCAAACGCACCACGGCGCTGGGGTTCTACAAACTGATGCATGCGCTGGGCGTGAAAAGCGTGTACAACCATGCCGATTATCGCCTCATGAGCAAGAGGGCGGTCGAGCAACTGTGCTGTTATGGCGAACGCAACCTGTTCCTGCGGGGCATCGTGGCACAACTGGGCTACAAGACGGCACAGGTGTTTTACGACCGGTCGGAGCGCGTGGCGGGCGAGAGCAAGTATCCGTTGAGCAAGATGTTAAACCTCGCCACCGACGGCATCACCTCGTTCAGTATCAAGCCATTGCGCTGCATCACAATGCTCGGTGCGATTTTTATGCTCATCGCGCTCGGCATCTTGATTTATGTTATTTACTCCATGGTTAAGGGCAGCACCGTCCCCGGATGGACCTCCCTGATTCTTTCCATCTGGTTTGTGGGTGGCGTTATCCTAGTGTGCATGGGTGTCGTCGGTGAGTACATCGGCAAGATTTACATGGAAACCAAGGGCAGACCCCGATACAACATCGAAAAAGTTCTAGAATAACCCACACCCATCGTGTGAGGGTGGTAAAAAGGCGGAACCTTGCCCAAAAGTCGATTTTTTTGGACTTTTGGGCAAGGTTCGGTGATTTTGAGGGAGGGGGATTAGACGAGTTTGAGGCCGATGATGGAGAGGATGAGTGTGGTGATGAAGAAGATGCGGGCGAAGTTGACGGGGTCGTGGAAGAAGAAGATGCCAATAAGGACGGCACCCACGGCGCCGATGCCGGTGAAGACGGTGTAGGCGGTGCCGACGGGGATGGTGTGGGTGGCCTTGATGAGCAAGGGCATACTCATCATGAAAAGGATGGCAAATCCCGTGAGCCACAGGGCATAAGCGCTGCCCGTCGCATCCTTGAGTTTGCCCAGGCAGAAGGTGAAGCCCATTTCGCAGCACCCCGCCAGCAGGAGACATAACCAGTTAATCATCGCAAGTGGTGATTTAGAGTGGGAAAGAATTGATTTATGGGCAAAAGTACAAAACATTTTGAGATGCGAGGCGCCGTCATTTGCAAAATTCCGCGAAAATGTGTAATTTCGCATCGTGGTATCGTGTGGCCAGCCGCGATGCGTCACGACGACTGTTCTCTCGTGGAGCGGCGGTGTGCGTTCCGGTGGAGCAGCAGCAGAGGAGTCCTGCGAGAACGACCAGCGCCAAGGCTTGCGAGACCCAGTGAATGAATCATTTAGGCATTATCACATAGTAATCAGTAACGATGAAACCATTGCTAATCGAGAGTTCGTTTCCCATGTTGCACAACGACATGACCATTGCGCGTGCACAGATGCAGCACACGGGCAAGATGCCCCCTGTGCAGGGCTTGGAGCAGGATGTGGTCGACGAGATGCAGCTGTGCTATGTGCTTCACTTGATGACCACGCAGCACAATGCCGAGGCCATGCAGGTCATCGACACGTTGCTCGACGAGGACGAGGAGCCCAGCGAGCGCACGCCGTTGCAGGCCGCGTGGCTCTATCTGGCGCAGATGACGCTCTATGTCGAGCGCGAGGAGTATCCGCTGGCCCTGTCGAGCGCCGAGAGTTCGTTGCGGCAGTTGGGCGAGATGAGCGGCAAGAAGCGCAGCGACGATGTGCTTGCCATCCTCGCCTCGCTGCTCTATAACCTAGCGTTGATTCATCACAACAGCGACGACAACAGCCGCGCTGCCAAGGAGTTAACCAAGTCGCAGCAGTTGTTTGAGCGCTTGGCCCGCAAGAACAGCGAGCGATTCTCGGCGATGTTGCTCTATGCTGTCGAGGCGAGTGCCGACGTGATTACCTCGCGCACCAAGCAGATGAACGTGTTTGCGCACTATCAAAGCGCGAGCGCGCTCTATGAGCAGATGCTCGACAGCGGCGACGAGAACGAGGTGCGCAGCGCACTCACCCACCTGGTCGACACCCTCAGGAAAGAGGGCGACATCATGCTCGACCTGGGCAACGGCCGCAACGCAGTGAAGTATTACACCAAGGCGTTGCGCTACCAGAAGAAGCTGTCGGGCGACATGGGTTACCGCGAGTTGACGCTCTCGATAGGGCTCGCACGCGGGTTGATGCGGCTTGCCAACCGGCGTGCTGCTGCCGAGCAGTTGCTCACCTCGCTGCTACCCCTGGCGCGACGCTTACACGCCACCCGCGAGGCCATCGAAATCCAGAACCTGCTCAACGCTAAAAACCGCACGGTCAACATCATGAGCCTCATCAAGGGCATTTTCACCATCGCCGCGGTGATGGCGCCGCAAGCCACCATGCTGCTGGCCTGATACCCACCTCTCCCATACCCTACATAAGTCATTAATAATCATAAATAAAGAAGCAAAACCATGTCATCTAAAAACAAACAGAACACCAAAAACGACCACAAAATCCCTAAAGTTAAGGACGTTGCAGTGGGCATCGTGTCGGCGCTGTGGAATCAAAAAATCACCGATGCACTGACCGATGGCGCCGTGAAGATGCTCGAGAAACATAAAGTGAAGAAAATCGACGTGCGCCGCGTTCCGGGCACGATAGAACTCACCCATGCTGCCAGCATGATGATTGAGCACGGCGACTACGATGCTATCATCGTGATAGGCTGCGTGATTCGTGGCGACACGCCACACTTCGACTACGTTTGCCAAAGCGTGACCCAAGGCATCACCAAGCTCAACGTAACAACGGACATTCCCGTGATTTTCGGGGTGCTCACTGTTGAAAACGAGCAGCAGGCACTCGATCGGGCGGGCGGTGCGCTGTCGAACAAGGGTGCCGAAGCTGCCGAGGCTGCGTTGCGCATGATTGCCTTTGACCGCGACATGCGCGAGACCTACGACCGTCAGGACACCGAGGGTATGAGTTGGGAAGAGCATCCCATAGCGCGCATGCTTCAGGATATGGCTGCGAAGCAAGATATCGACGATGTCGACTTCGACGACGATTTCGATGATGATGACGACGACGATGAGTTCAACAACGACCCTCGCCGCGGCAAGCATTATAATTAACCACTAACCCCTCTCCCCTACCCTGCTGCTCATGATGCAACCACGATTTATCCTTGCCCTGCTCCTCGCTTGCCTGCTGGCGCTCACGGGTGCCTGCACGAGCGACCATTTTACCGTCGAGGCTACCATCAACGACATGGGAAACCGCAACGTGCGGGTGGTCTATGTGGGTGACTCGGGCGTGACGTCGCAGTGGACCAAGGCGCAGGCCGATGTGGTGAAAGTCGAGGGCTCGGCGCAGTCACCCACTGTGCTGCTCCTCCTCAATAGTCAGAATCGCCCGCTCGTGCGCATGGTCGTCAAGAATGGCGACCACCTCAAGGCGCTGGCCGACGTCAAGCGCAACGGCAAGCAGACGGTGACGGGCAACGACGTGAGCGAGCAATGGAGCGATTTCATCAACTCCAACACCCTCCTCTACAGTGCCACCTCGCGCGACCGCCTCGATGCCGCTATCGAGGCCTACGTGGCCAAGCACCCCGACCAGATGACGTCGACGGTGCTGCTGGTGTATGACCACAGCAACTACGGGTCGGCCACCAAACTCGACGGCCTGTTGCGTAGCATCGATGCCGACTGCCGCCCTGCCAGCCTGCTGCAAGCCATCTCGCTGCTCTCGAGCGACAACGAGGTGAGCCGCGGCCACGTCACCCCCATGCTCGTGGTCGACGACAAGGGGAAGGTGCAGACGCTCAATGTCACGGGCCGCGCATCGCTGCTCTACCTGTGGACGGGCGACGAGCCACAACGTCGCACCCAACTCAATGCCCTGCAGACGCTGCACAAGCAGTGGGGCGACCGCCTGCGCGTCGCCGACATCTACCTCGACACCGACAGTGGCCGCTGGAGCAAGTCAATCCCTAACGACAGCGTCACCTGGACCCGCTATCGTGCCGCCGCCGGCCCCGCCGAGCAGTCGTTGATGCAACTCCACATCACCCAAGTTCCCCTCCTCCTCGTTACCGACAGCCTGGGCGCCATCACCTACCGCGGCACCGACATCGCTGCCGCCACCACCGCCGTCACCACCCTCCTCAAGTAACCCTCCACCCGACTGGCTCATCGAGGAGCAGTAACGCGCGTTAC
>Ga0065709_1005987_pt1 | contig 27509 bp, 18 predicted proteins | sample Hoacrofraction14_2_FD_59096 | JGI IMG/M metagenome (GOLD analysis project Ga0065709, IMG submission 59096) | Hoatzin crop microbial communities from Cojedes, Venezuela, sample from fiber fraction 14 v1 | ecosystem: Host-associated > Birds > Digestive system > Esophagus > Crop | place: Venezuela...
TTCGTATTGGTCGGCGTCGGCGTGTTGGTATTGGTCGGCGTCGGCGTGTTCGTATTGGTCGGCGTCGGCGTGTTCGTGTTGGTCGGCGTCGGCGTGTTGGTGTTCGTCGGCGTGTTGGTGTTCGTCGGCGTATTGGTATTCGTCGGCGTCGGCGTGTTGGTATTCGTCGGAGTCGGCGTATTGGTATTGGTCGGCGTCGGCGTGTTGGTATTCGTCGGCGTCGGCGTGTTGGTATTGGTCGGCGTCGGCGTATTGGTGTTGGTCGGTGTCGGCGTGTTGGTATTGGTCGGCGTAGGCGTGTTCGTATTCGTCGGCGTGTTCGTATTCGTCGGCGTATCCGTGTTCGTCGGCGTAGGCGTGTTCGTGTTCGTCGGCGTCGGAGTGTTGGTATTCGTCGGCGTCGGAGTGTTGGTATTCGTCGGCGTCGGCGTGTTGGTATTCGTCGGCGTCGGCGTGTTGGTATTCGTCGGCGTCGGAGTATTGGTATTCGTCGGCGTCGGCGTGTTCGTNTTCGTCGGCGTCGGCGTGTTCGTGTTCGTCGGCGTCGGCGTGTTGGTATTCGTCGGCGTGAACGTCGGCGTCGGCGTCACGGTCGTCCACTTCCCCGTTCCGTTGTCGTACACATAGCCGTCGCCCATCAGCACGAGGTCAGCCGTCTGTTTGACGTTGCTCCCTATGTTGAATATGACATTCGTATACCCGGCCGTCGTGTCGTAGGTAAAGCTGTAGATCCCGTTCGCCGCGTCCACAAGCGTCATCTTATCGCCCGGCCATGCGGTCAGGTACTCTCCCGTAGTCTTCGACTTGTCCCAGATGTACACATAGCAGTTGGACCAGCCCGCGGTATTCTTCAGATAAATAGTCGCTTTCGTGCTCTTCGTCGGCGTAGGCGTAGGCGTATCCGTCGGAGTGGGCGTGTCAGTCGCAGTCGGCGTAAACGTCGGAGTCGGCGTCAAGTTGGTCCACTCGCCCGTCCCGTTGTCGTACATATAGCCGTCGCCCATCAGCACGAGTTCCGACGTCTTATTACCGCTCGCGTCGCTGAAAATGATATTCGTATACCCTTCCGTCGTGTCGTAGGTAAAGCTGTAGATCCCATTCTCCTCGTCCACAAGCGTCAGCGCGTCGCCCGGCCAAGGGTTCTTGTAATCCAACTGCGACCCCTGCATGCACCAGACGTATGCATAGCAGCTGGACCAGCCTGCGGTATTCTTAAGATAAATAGTCGCATCCGTGCTTCTCGTCGGCGTAGGCGTGTTCGTGTTGGTCGGCGTCGGAGTATACGTATCCGTCGGCGCCGGAGTATTGGTATTCGTCGGAGTATTCGTCGGAGTCACGGTCGTCCACGTATTCGTACCGTTGTCGTACATATACCCGTCGCCCATCAGCTTAAGGTCGTCCGTCTGGCTTCCGCCGCCTCCGTTGTTGAAAATGACGCCCGTATACCCTGCCCTCGTGTCATAGGTAAAGCTGTAGATCCCGTTCTCCGCGTCCACAAGCGTCATCTCATCGCCCGGCCATGCGGTCAGGTACTCTCCCGCAGTCTTCGAACTGTCCCAGATGTACACATAGCAGTTGGACCACCCCGCGGTATTCTTCAGGAAAATCGTCGCCTTCCCCGAATCGGTCGGCGTCGCGCTCGGCGTCCACCCATCCGGAGTGTTCGTCGGCGTAAAAGTCGGCGTCGGGGTCGAGGTCACGACTGCCTTCCAAGTCCCGTCGCTGACCTTGTAGACCATCGAGCCCTGCAGGTAGAGCCCCTCCTCCTGGTCCGCGGGATACCTATTAGTATCTGAATTGTAGAAAATGACCCTCGCATAGTCCGTATCCATGAGGTCGGACACGTTAAGCTTGTAGTACCCCGTAGCCGAGTCGTAGGTCATCTTCGTGCCCGGCCAGGAAGCCGCCTCCTCGGTCGTGCCGCCGCCGTCATAATAAGCGTAGCAGTAAACCGTCGATCCCCAGCTCGACCCCGAAAGGTCGAGGTAGGCTATATTGTCGACGTCTTCCACCTTCGTAAATGTATAAGTCTCGGTATTCGTAGTCGTGCCGTCGGTCGCCGTCAGCGTGACCGTGACCGAATCGCCGACCTCCATCCCCTCTCCGATGGTGATCGTCTTGGAGGAAGTATACGCATACGTATTTCCATTTCCGATCTTATAAGTTCCGCTCGTGGCATTCTTAAGGCCGATGGTGAGCGTAAGCGTGTCGCTCTTAAAAGTGCCGCCCTCCTTGCTTATGGTCGGCTGCGGCGTGCCGAACGACATGCCTTCCTTGTAAAGCACGGCGATGCCCGACGAGCCGATCGTCCCCGAAAGCGTGCTCGACGTAACCGTCCATTTATTTCCCGTGATGGCGTCGTAATAGGTTCCCGCCTCGGAGTAGCTGCCGCCGTTCGTAACGCTCACGGAAAGGTTCGAGCCGCTCCCCGCGACGACGACCGCGCCGTACTTCCTCGTGATGACCGAGCAGTTGCTGCTGGTCGTGTAGTAGTCGGCATAGCCCGCCATGGCATTGTGCCACTTGTTGACCTCGGCGACCTCGGAGCTCGTAAAGTGCGTGCTGCCCTTCACGCCCGCCTTGATGGATTCCTTCGTTTTGCTCGACGGACGCGAGAAATAGAGGGCCGTGATATTGTTCCTCGCGGCAACGACGGCATACGCCCTGTCGATGACGTTCTGGCTCATATTTTCCGACTCGCCCGAGCTGTTGGAATAGGTGTCGTGCGACTCGGCCCAGTACAGGATCTTGTCGTTGGAAATGCCCCTCGCGACCCAGTTGCCGTAGCTGTCGGAGACCGTGCCGCTGTTAAATGCATTGCGCATGGTCGTCCCGTACCCGTTGTCGGTGATGGTTATGTACTTCGAGTACTCGGCCATGATGTCGTCGCCGCTCCTTGAGCTCGACGATCCCGGAGAGTCGAGGATCTCGCCATAATTGTAAAGGCCGGTACTAGTAACGGTCGGCCAGAAGCTGCCTCCGCCGACTTCGTCGTTCGGAAGGCCGATGTGCTTTGCCGCGTCCCAGCGTATGCCGTCGACGCCAATGGCCTTGAGCTCATTGACGTAGTTCTTAACGCAGTTGATTATGTAGGAATTCTCCGTGGCAAGGTCGGGCAGGCCTATCCTTCCCATGACGACCCACTCGCGGCTGTCCCAGTAGTTGTGGTCGCCGTAGGTGTGCCAGTACGCGGAATTTTTGTACTGCGAGTCGATGGTGCTGGCATAGCCGACATTAGTGCCGCCTTCGCTGCCCGCCGCGAGGTGGTTCGCCACGACGTCGACTATGACCTTTATCCCGTACTCGTCCGCCGCGCTGCAAAGGCTCGCCAGGTCCTCCTTGGTGCCGAGGTCGTTCGTCCCGATCCTGAAGCCGAGCGGCTGATAGAGGTAGTACCAAGTCCCCGAAGAAAGCTCGGGCTGGGCAGGCGAAGTCTGGACGGCCGTAAAGCCCGCCTCCGCGATGTTCTTCAGCTCCGCTTCTATGTCGGAATACTTCCAGTCGAAGCAGTGCAGGATGACTCCGTCCTGGATGTCGTCCATAAGGCCGTAGTCGGTCGCGGCCTCGGCCTGCCTCGCCTCAAAAAGCCCCGGTATTCCCGAAAATAGGCCCGTAAACGCGAAAACGAACGCGCAAAGGATTGCCAGCGCCCGCCTCGACAGCCTGATCTTTTCAGCACTCATCTCCCTGTCCTCCTCTCTTTTTGCACAAGGACCCGTAAGCGCCCGAAACTCGCGCGGCGTCCCCAAACAAGAGCCTCCGCGAATTTTCACGAAACATTTGTAAATAATTTACCACAATTATTTTGCCTGTGTTTGAATAATTGTCTGTTTTGCACCACCGCTCCCCTTCTTTATTGTGGACTTTATTAATTGCACCTTGTCTTTTTAGACTATTTGCAAAAGACTTTTTCAAAAAACTTCTATACCGCTCATGGTCGAGCTTGCGATGTTCCAAATCCGTAAAACGCCTTTGCGCATTCACGCGGGTCCGCACGCGCAGGTACGGCGCTTGCAGGTCCGCGCGTCTAAAAACCGCATGCGCGGTTTTGCTTTATCTCCATGCAGCGCACGGAGCAATCCGCATCTTACGGCTCTATGGCCGACGGCAGGAATGGCGGCATCGGCACATTCCCCGCACGGCGGCAAAAGGCCCGCGGCGTCCCGCGGACCTTTGTCCATTCGTATTACATATCGACTTTTGAAAAAGAGCCTCACCTGCTCTTCGTCCCGCTGCCGCCTCTCTTGGCGAGCTTTAAGCGGTTAAGGGACACGCTCTTGCCGTGCCACTGCGCCGTGAACTCGCGTCCCGACACCGCGAGGTAGCAGGCGTCGACCTCGTCGCCCTCTCCGAGCTTAATGCCGCGCACTCCCGCTGCCGTCTTCTTCTGCACCGGCACCTCGCTGAGCGCGAAGCGGGTCATGTATCCGTCCTTGGTCATGAGGACGCAGTAGTCGGCTGCGTCCGCGCAGCCCACGAAGGCGACTTTGCTGCCCTCCGCGAGCTTCGTCGCCGCGACCGTTCGGGTCGTGCTTATGAGCTGTTCGCCCTCTATGCACTTCACCAGGCCGTCCGACGAGGCGAAGAAAAGCAGGTGCTCCTTCACGAAGGCCGCCGGCGCCACGAAGACAATCTCCTCCGTAGAACCCGTGTAATTGCAGATGTTGTCGATCGGCACGCCCTTGTCCTTCAGCCTCTTCCTCGGGATATCCTTTCCCTTTGCCGTGTGGAGCTTGCCCGTATCCGTGAACACGCAGACCTTGTCGTCGCTCATCATTTTGAAAATGGTCTTGTACTCCGAGTCCGCGGTCTCTTTGTTCNTATCGTAGGCAGAAACGTCGAGGAGCTTCGCGTACCCGAAGCGGTCCATCGTAAAGACCACCTCTTCCGCCTCCTCGGGCTTCTCCTTGATCACGACCGCCTCGGCGTTGACGATCGAGGTGCGGCGCGCCCGCGCGTACTCCGCCTTGATCCTGTCGAGGTCGCCGATGATGTCGNCCGCGAGCGCGTCGTAGTCCGAAAGGAGCTTCTCGTAGCGCGCGATCCTCTCAAGCGTCTCGGCGTGCCGCGCGATGAGCGCGTCTATCTCAAGGCCGATGAGCTTGACTAAGCGCATCTGCAGGATCGCTTCGGCCTGCCTCTCGGTAAATGAAAGCTGCGAGGCTTCCTTCTCGCTCTTCTTCGAGCGGAACTTTATGCCCGCCGTCTCGCCCATGACCAGGCACTTCTTCGCCTGCGCCGCGCTCTTCGACCCGCGCAGGATCTCGATTATGAGGTCGATCACGTCGCAGGCGCGGATGAGCCCGTCCTCCACCTCGGACTTTTCGAGGTCGCGCTCAAGGAGGTTCCTGTAGAGGCGGCTCGCCACNCTGAAGCGGTAATCGGTAAAGGCCTCGAGTATGCGCTTTAAGGGCATCGTCTCGGGCCGCCCGTCGCTGACAACGAGCATGTTTACGCCGAAGGTATCCTCAAGGCGCGTCTTCTTATAGAGAAGGTTTATGACCTCCTCCGGATCCGCTCCCTTCTTCAGCTCTATGACTATCCGCGTCCCCTCCTTCGAGGACTGNTTGGAAATGTCGGCNATCGCGTTCGTGGCGCGGCTNTCGGCCAGCGCGGCCGCGTCGCTCATGAACTTTCCGATCCCCGCGCCGATCATGGTATAGGGAAGCTCGGTCACGACGATCTGCTGCTTCCCCCCTTTGAGCTTTTCGACCGTCACCCTTCCGCGGATGCGTATCTTGCCCTGTCCCGTNCGGTAGATCTCGGGCAGCTCGTCCTTATTTACCACGATCCCGCCCGTCGGGAAGTCGGGGCCTTTGACGTATGAGAAAAGCTCTTCCTCGCTTGCCTCCGGATTCCTNATATAAGCCTTAAGCGCGTCGATGGTCTCGCCGAGGTTGTGCGGCGGTATCGAGGTCGCCATCCCGACCGCTATTCCCTCGGACCCGTTTATGAGGATGTTCGGTATGCGCACAGGCAGGACCGACGGCTCCTTCTCCGTCTCGTCAAAGTTCGGTATGAAGTCGACGACTTCCTTGTCGAGGTCGGCGAGGAAGACTTCCTGGGTTATCTTAGCGAGGCGGGCCTCGGTATACCTCATCGCGGCCGCGCCGTCGCCCTCGATCGAGCCGAAGTTGCCGTGGCCGTCGACGAGCACCTGCCCCTTCTTGAAGTCCTGCGCCATGACGACCAGCGAATCGTAGATGGAGCTGTCGCCGTGCGGATGGTATTTGCCCATCGTGTCGCCGACTATACGGGCCGACTTCCTGTAGGGCCTGTCGTACCTGACGCCCAGCTCGTACATGTCGTAGAGCACGCGCCTCTGGACCGGCTTTAGGCCGTCGCGCACGTCGGGCAGCGCCCTCGACACGATGACGGACATCGCGTAGTCGATGTAATTCTTCTGCATGATCTCGGAGTAATCCGTCCGTATGATGCGTTCGCTGTTCTCTGCCATATCTTTAGTCCTATGGTTATATGGATCCTCTTCCGAACCCTTATACGTCGAGCTCCGCGTCGCGCGCGTGCTCGTAAATGAACTCCCGCCTCGGCGGCACGTCCGTCCCCATCAGCACCTCCGTGAGGTCGGAGGAAAGCCTTGCGTCTGCGATTTCTATCCTCCTTAGGCGGCGCGTCTGCGGGTTGAGGGTCGTCTCCCAGAGCTGCTCCGGGTCCATCTCCCCGAGTCCCTTGTAGCGCTGCAGGGTGAACTTCGCCCCCTTGTGCGCCTTCCTGTACTTTTCAAGGGCCTTGTCGTCGTAGAGGTACTCGCCCTCGCCCCTGTCGGGCATGACCTTGTAGAGCGGCGGCATCGCTATGTATACGTGCCCCTCGGTTATGAGCTCCGGCATATACCTGTAAAAGAGGGTCAGGAGGAGCGTCCCGATGTGGGCGCCGTCGACGTCGGCGTCGGCCATGACGATTATCTTGTCGTAGCGGAGCTTCGTTATGTCGAAGTCGTTGCCNTACCCCTCGGAAAAGCCGCAGCCGAAGGCCGTTATCATGGTCTTTATCTCGGCGTTCGCCAGGACCTTGTCGATGCTCGCCTTCTCGACGTTGAGTATCTTGCCGCGGATCGGCAGGATGGCCTGGGTCTTCCTGTCGCGGGCCGTCTTGGCGGAGCCGCCCGCGGAATCCCCCTCGACGATGAATATCTCGCACTCGTCCGGATTCCTGCTGATGCAGTTTGCGAGCTTCCCGTTCGTGTCGAAGGAGAACTTCGGCTTCGCGAGGAGGTTCGTCTTCGCCTTCTCCTCGGACTTACGTATCTTCGCGGACTTTTCGGCGCAGCCGAGGATTATTTTCAAAGTCTCGAGGTTCCTGTCGAAGAAGCGCGGCGCGGCCTCCGAAACCACCTTCGCGACCACGCGCGAGGCNTCGGGGTTGTCGAGCTTAGTCTTCGTCTGCCCTTCGAAGCGCGGGTCGGGGTGCTTTATCGATATCACCGCCGTAAGGCCGCTGCGTATGTCCGCGCCGGTAAAGTTCGCGTCCTTCTCCTTGAGGATCCCGAGCTCGCGCGCGTAGCCGTTCATNACCTGCGTGTAGGCAGTCTTGAAGCCCGTGATGTGCGTGCCGCCGTCCGCGTTGAAAATGTTGTTGCAGTACCCCTGCACGTTCTCGTGGAACTCGTTNACGTAGCGGAAGGCGACTTCGACGTCGATCCCTTCCTCGCCGCCCTTTATGCAGATGACGTCCGTCAGCGCCTCGGAATTCTTCGTAAGATCCTTCACGAAGCCGCTTATGCCCTCGGGTTCGTGGTAAATGACTTCCTCCGGGGCATCCCCTCGGCAGTCCCTAAACTCTATGGTGAGCCCAGGGTTGAGGTACGCCGTCTCGTGAAGGCGCGACTTCACCTCGGTCGCGGAGAACCTCGTGACCTCGAAGATTTCTGCGTCGGGCAGGAAGTTGACCGTCGTTCCGGTCTCCTTCGTCTTTCCCACGACCGGCAGCAGCCCGTCCACGAGTTCCAGGTCGGCATTTCCGCGCGTGAAGTGGTCGTGGTGGACCTTCCCGCCGCGCTTTATCTTCACGTCCATGTGCTCTGAAAGGGCGTTCACGACCGAAGAGCCGACGCCGTGCAGGCCGCCGGAGGTCTTGTAGGTCTCGTTGTCGAACTTGCCGCCCGCGTGGAGCGTCGTGTACACGAGCCGCTCCGCCGGCATGCCCTTTTCATGCATCTCGACGGGAACGCCGCGGCCGTCGTCCTCGACCGTGCACGAACCGTCCTTTTCGAGCGTCACCGAAATGTGCGTGCAGAAGCCCGCGAGGTGCTCGTCCACCGCGTTGTCGACTATCTCGAAAATGAGATGGTTCAAGCCCTTCCTCGAAGTGCTTCCGATGTACATCCCCGGGCGCAGGCGCACCGCCTCAAGCCCCTCAAGGACCTTGATGCTCTCCGCTCCGTAAGCCTGACTCTTTGCCATATGGATCCCTCTTAAAAGCGGACATCCGCATTCCGCTGCCTTTTCGCTTCGGCCGGCGCTGAACGCGTGCCGTTTCATTTTCCGAATATGCGCGGCGTTAGCCACAGGACTGGAATTATAGCATACAGAACAAGTGTTTGCAAGGGCGGCCAAAGAAGACCGCGCCCGCCGCTTGGCGGACGCGGTCCTATGCGTCAAATATAACCCTTCAAGGCCGAAACGGCTTCTTGGTCCCGGCGGGCAGCGCGCCCGCCCTCAAAGCCCGGCCTCCGGCAAAGCTTTACGCTGCCTCTTCTTCGGCTTCGGAGCCGGATTCATCCGCTTCGCCCTCCTCGGCCCCGCTTGCCGCGCTTCCGTCGTCTTCAATCCCGGCATCGGCGCGGCTGGCTGCCTTTTCGGCCGCTTCACGTTCAGCGGCGGTCATCTCAGGACCCGCGAGTTCAGTCACTTTGCCGTCGGCGACTTCAACGAATGCACACTCTTTGATGAGCTCGTCCGGCAAGAGGATAGAATCCTGCCAGCCTTTCCCGGTGTAGATATATTGCTTACTGGTCACTTCGTCCACTATGACGCAGGCATAATTGCCCTCCGGAAGCAGCGCGGAGGCAATACTGCTTCTGCCGACATAGGTGTCATAGCTCTTCAGCTTGCCGGTTTCCTCATCCTTCTCATTAGGCGTATAGAACTTAACCGTAGCGCTGGTTGCCGCCATTCCCTTATCCGCCTCAAGCGTCACCCTGCCGCAGCCGTCCTTGCCGTTCTTAAAGATCTCCTTTTCCTCTTCCTCAAGCACGCCCGATTCCTTAAAAAGCTTGTCTATTTTCTCCACATAGCTCTCAAGCCCGAGAGTCACCGCGGTAAAGTCGAGCATCTTATTGAGCTCGAAATAGGTGCTCTCCGGGGTAATCGCCATGAAAGTGGTGAACCAGAGATTGAACTCGTCCTCAAGGGGCATACCCTCCTCGGCGTGGAGCTTATAGGCTATGTTGTTGAGCATGCCGCTGTTCGTGTGCACTCCGCCGTTGTCGTTGTCCTCTGTCGTGATCTTGACGTCCGGGACATAATACGTATCCCCCGCGAAAGCCGGCTGCCTGTACTCGTTGGGATCGCTCATCGACCTGAGCGGCACGCCCTTGACTTCGTCTATCAGCCATTTATCGTCAGTCGTCGTCCCCAGGATCATCTCCACCAGGTTTCCGATGATGTCGCTGTAGGCCTCGTTCATCGCGCCCGATTCCCTGCTGTAGTTAATTCCGAGCATCGACATCGTCGTGATCCCGTGCGTGTACTCGTGCGCCGTCGAATCGATGCACTCGCCGTCATAGTACAGCTCCGCGGCATTGAACACCGCCCATCCGTTCTTCACGCCGGCGAAGGTGGCGTTGTTGACGGGGTCTCCTTCATTGTCGACCATCCCCATGCAGATAAGGATCGGAAGCTCTCCGGTGCCGTCTATCGACTCATATCCCTTTTCGGCGAAGTAGTCGTAAACCTTTATGTAGGATTCGTAAATGAGAAGCTGCTTGTCCGACCAGCCCTCATTGCCGTCCGTGGAAATGAACTGCAATTCCCCGTTTTTTTCGTACGGCACGTATTTACACGCCCTTATGTTGCGCTCAAGGTCGCAGAGATAATACTTCCCGTCCTCCGTGCTCTTGGCCACCGGCACGGTGATTTCGCGCTCGGTTTCATCGTGGAGCTTAACCGTGCCCGTGTACTCAGCAGGTTCAAGATTCTCGAAGTACCGGTCCGTGTCGGTGGCGGCGTAGTCATTTTCAACGGAGGCGTCCCTGGTCGCGGTCGGCATGGCCGAAAGATAGGTGCCGCCGAAATTCACATAATGCGCCATGTAAGGCAGCTCGGCGTCCTCGGAAAGCGCGTCCGTGTATACGACAAAGCACAACATGATTTTTTCATCGTATCTGTAAAGGACTATCTCGGTGTCGTCGCTGTAAATCTTTGCGTCCGGATATTTCTCGGCGACTTTTTCCTCGGCTCCCTTTGCGTCAAGCGTGTTATCTTGCTCATTCTGCTTTTCCAGGGTCTTCATAGTCTTGGCGTTCGCGAAGGAAGAATCGATGGCGCAGGCGTTGCCGTCCCCGTCCGCTATTACTTTCAGCGCCGCGAAGTTGACGGTTTCTTTGCCGCTCATCTGCTGGAAGGCATAATAGGTGTAGCCGTTCGGCATCGCCATCGTCCACTCGTAATTGATGTCGGTGTCGTCGTCGAAGCCCATCAGAGTGTAAAGGCTCTTGACGCTTTTAAGGGCGTCGTCCGCGTTTTCTATTTTTCCGTCGTACCATTTTCCGATGAGCATGCGGAGGCTTTCGTCCTTGTCGTCGTCGACAGTTGTATAAGTCGCCTGGCTGTCGTTGTTCATCGTCTTGATTTCGTCAAGGCTCAGCTGCTTAACCGATGCCTCGCCGGACGAGGACGCGTCTGAAGCAGCGCCGCTGCCTCCCGCCGACTTGTTCGATGCCGCGTTCCCGCAGCCTCCAAGTGCCATAGCCGCCGCAAGCACCGCGGCCGTGACGCGAAGCGCCCCTGTTCTCTTTCCCATGTTTCAAATCCTTTCTGTGCAAAAAAACACACACATCTATAATAAAAGCCGCCTTTATGGTTCGGCTTCTATTACCTCGTTCTGCCTGACGTACCCCTCGGTGCGGAGGCGCCATACGGTATCCCCGGCGTCCGTCCCGCTTATTTTCTCAAAGCCCTGGACGCCGTAGAATTCCTTCACCATGCCGTTCTTCGCGGTCGGATAATAGTAACCGTATATCTCTTTGACCCCCTTCTCAGAGGCCTTTTCGACGAGCTTATCGAGCATCGCCTTCTCCATGTCGCGCTTTAGGACGCGGCAGCTCATCAGCCACAGCTCGATGTGGAGCTCGGTGCGGTCGTCGTTCATTTTCCCGATTACGACGCTGACGACGCCGTTGTCGCCGAACTTGTCGGCGAGCTTGCCGTAGAGGGTTATGCGGCTTTCGTCTGCCGCGGCCTCCTCGATTTCTGCCTGCGTGCAGCGCTTTGTCGTGAGGTTGAACTGGTTGCTCTTGTTCGTCAGCTGCGCGATGCGCGACATGTACATCGGCGCGAAGGCCTTGATCTCGGCCTTCATCTCAAGCGACTTCAGGTAATCCTTGTAGTCGGCGAACTGGGTCATGGCCTGCGCCCTGGCGGCGTTCGCCTGGTACATCTCGCTGCGCTTTACGTCGTCCGCCGAGAAGTTCGTCACCTCGAAGGCACCGCTGCGGTCGAGCTCTATGATGTAATTTTCGGGCTGCGAGATGTTCGTCACGGCAGCTCCGGGCACGCTCTGCCTTATTATTTCCCGCTCCGCGGGGTTGTCGTCCACGAAGACCATGCTCTCGGGCAGGATGTTGAGCTCAGCGGCCGTCTGCACGAGGTTCATGCTCTTCGGCTCCCAGTTGGCCTTGAAGGAGACGAAATCCTCGCGCTTTAAGACCGAGTCGGGGCGCGCGAAGCCCGCGAGGGCGTTCGCCTCGTCGTTCTTGCTGTTGACGGTCAATATGACGCCGATGTCCTTCTGCTTCTTGACGTAACCCTGGAACTCCGAGAAGACCTGCCCCATCGAGGTCTCCTGCCCGATCTCGATATTTTCCGCGCCGTCGTCGCCGACGATCCCGCCCCACAGGGTATTGTCGAGGTCGAGGTTCAGGGCCTTCTTGTTCTTTCCGAAGATGGACTTTATGATGTTCGCCGTTCCATACGCGCTCATCGGGATCGCGGGCACGCAGCAGCAGTACTTGTACATATGCCAGTAGAAGGGGTTCGACCACTTCGCGATCCCGTAGTCGGCCTGCTCGTAGCGGATGTCGTGGATGAAGAAATTCGCGTGCGCGTCGGCGTAGTCGGCAAAGCGCAGGTTCAGCGCGTCGGCGAAGCGGACCAAGCCGCGGTAGTCGTAGGCGTCGCGGTTTCCCATCAGGCGGTAGAAAGGAAGCTCGAAGTTGTTCTGTATGATCGGGCACTTGTATGTCTCGGAAATGTGCCCCCAAAGCCCCTCAAAGCGCGCAAAGGCGGCGTCCTCTTTCGCCTTGACCGCCTCGCGCGAGTCGCGGACGTCGGGAAGGTCCAACAGGTTCCGGAACGACGTATGGATGTAAATGACGTCCGGCGCGAACGCGGCGAGCTCGGGGTTGTCGAACATCCCGTCCTCGTAGTACTGGTTGTACTCGGACTCGTAGAACTCCGGACGGATGCCGTTATTTAATAAGAAGAGTTCCATCGCCTGCATGAAGTCGCGCGTCGTGCTCCCGCCGAGTATCGCTATTCTTTTGTCCGTAAATGAAATCCCGGAGGCCAGCAGTTCTTTCTTGAGCCTCTTCTTCTTCGCCAGCACCAGCTGCGGGTCGAAAGGATATTCCAGTTCTTTCATAATGTATACCTCGCATATGCTCCTCAAGTATCCGCCTATTGTAACATAAAAAAACGGCAAGGGCGCCCGCAGACTGCTTGCGGACGCCCTTTAAATAGGGATTTATAAAACGCTTTCGCCTTTCATTTTCCGACGATTCCCGGAAAATGATATTTACTCGACGTCCTGAAGGGCGTCGTAGCCTTCCTCGCCGGTGCGGACCTTTACCACGCGGGTGACGGGGTAGACGAAGATCTTGCCGTCGCCGATGTGGCCGGTGTAAAGGGCCTTCTTGGCGGTCTCGATGACCTCGTCGACCGGGATCTTCGAGACGACGACCTCGACCTTGACCTTCGGAAGGAGGGTCGAGTCGACGACCGCGCCGCGGTAGCGCTCCGTGGAGCCCTTCTGGATGCCGCTGCCCATGACCTGCGTCATCGTCATGCCGGTGACGCCGAGGGCGTTGAGGGCTTTCTTGAGCTTGTCGAACTTCGACAGGCGGCAGATTATGGAAACCTTGTGGAAATCGGAATCGACGGAGGTGCTGCCGGAGACCTTGACCGCCGCGTTGACGAGGGCGGAGCCGGCCTTTTCGTACTCGTCCTCTCCGAGGTCGGTGTTCTCGTTGACGTCCATGGAAATGTCGGTGGCGTCGCTGATCGCGAAGCCGGCGTAGGCGCTGGTGAGGCCGTGCTCGTGGATGTCGAGGCCTTCGATTTCGACTTCCGCCGGAACGCGCAGGCCGATGGTCTTGTCGATCACCTTAAAGACGATGAACATGACGACGAGCGTGTAAGCTGCGACCGTAATAATGCCGAGGAGCTGGATGCCGAGCTGCTTGAAGCCGCCTCCGTAAAAGAGGCCGAGCCCGACGCCGTCGCCGCCGTTGGAGAAGAGGCCGACCGCGATTGTGCCCCAGATGCCGTTGAGCATGTGGACAGATACCGCGCCGACGGGGTCGTCGATCTTCGCGACGTTGTCGAAGAATTCAACGCCGAGGACTACGAGGAAGCCGGCCACGATTCCGATAACGGCCGCCGAAAGCGGCTCGATGCAGTCGCAGGACGCCGTGACCGCGACGAGGCCCGCAAGGGCGGCGTTGAGGGTCATGGAGACGTCTGGCTTGCCGTAGCGGATCCAGGTGAAGATCATCGCGACGCAGGTCGCCATCGCCGCCGCCATATTGGTGTTCATGAACGCAAGGCTGGCGGTTTCGGCCGCCGCGGCGTCCGCCATGGAGACCGTCGATCCGCCGTTGAAGCCGAACCAGCAGAACCAAAGGATGAATACGCCGAGCGCGACGGCCGTCATGTTGTGACCCGGGATGGCGTTGGCCTTGCCGTCCTTACCGTATTTGCCGATGCGCGGTCCGAGCATCCAGGCGCCGAGGCAGGCGATGAGGCCGCCGACCATGTGGACGCAGGCGCTGCCCGCGAAATCGTGGAAGCCCATCTGCGACAGCCAGCCGCCGCCCCAGATCCAGTGGCCGCTTATCGGGTAGACGATAAGGGAGATCGCCGCCGAGTAGAGGCAGTAGGCCTTAAAGTTGCAGCGCTCCGCCATCGATCCCGACACGATCGTCGCCGCCGTGGCGCAGAATACGGTCTGGAAAATGACATAGCACCAAAGCGGGATGTCCTGCGGGACGACGCTGTTGGCCGCCGTGTAAGTCCCGCGGATCAGCGGGTCGAAGCCGCCGAATATCGCTCCCGTCCCGTAGAACATCAGCCCGAAGCCGACCAGGAAGAAGCACGGCGTCCCTATGCAGAAGTCCATCATGTTCTTCATAAGGATGTTGCCGGTGTTCTTGGCCCTGGTAAGTCCCGCCTCGCAGAGCGAGAAGCCCGCCTGCATGAAGAACACCAACGCTCCGCATATCAGCACCCATGCTACCGTCGTTACATTGATTTCCATAAATTTACCTCCCTCCGGTAAAAGAAGGGCGCCATCCGCGTTATCCGCTGATGGCGCCTTTGCCGGTCCTTGTCCCCCGACCCTTAGGCGGCGCTGCTGCAGTCCGCGCCCCGAAAGAATCGGTAAAGTATGAAGAAAGGCGTCCGGAGCAGCTCCGAACGCCTTTGTTCAACGCGTTCAGGCTATCACTGGAGCTTAGCTCTGTCAAGCGGCATTTTTATTTTTGTAATCAGATTAGGCTTTTTGCACACGAAAATGTCCGCTTCGCCGCGCCGTTTTAGATGTGTTGTGCAAAATATTTTTTTTGGCGAAACCGTCTAGACAACCCGCCAAAAGCGGCTATAATTGGAAATGCAACGTTTTGGGGAGGAACTATATGCTAAACCACAACATATACGACAATAACAAAGTGAACGCACGCCGTTCGCGCCGCGTCGCCGTTGCAGACGGCGTGCCCGTAAGCGGCGGCAGGAGCTCCGCGGGAAACAGGGCTCGTTTTGCTGCTTCCGCCGACGCCGTGAATGCCGGCGGCAGCGCTTCAGGCACTTCAGCTTCGAGGACAAAGTCGGGCGGCAGGGCGTCAAAGCGAGGCGGAATACTTTTCCGCATTTCCCTCGCGCTCGTATCGGCCCTTATCCTCGGCTCGGTGATCGCCTACTGCGTGATCGCGAACCAGTTCAAGGACAAATTCATACCCGGCACTTACGTCAACGGAATCGAGGCGAGCAACCTCACCGCGGACGAGGTTAAGGAGCGCATCCGCGCCATCGTCGAGGATTATTCCATCACGCTTACGACCGTAGGCGCCAACAACGACGAGACCGTAACTTCCGTGATAGACGGAAGCTCCATCGGCTACACCTACACGGGCGGGGCCGAGGTCGACGCGCTTATGGAGAACCAGAACCGCTTTGCCTGGGCCAGCTCCGTCTTTGGAAAGACGAACGAGTATACCGTTTCCCAGAAGGCGGAATACGACGCCGATATGCTCTCTTCGGCCTTCAGTTCGCTGCCCGCTTTCCAGGAGGGCCGCCAGGTGCAGCCGTCGAACGCGTATCTCGCGCTGACCTCTGAGAACGCCGTCTCTATCGTTCCCGCCGTGAACGGCAACGCGATCAATTCCGACGCGGCTTATCCGCTCGTAGTCGCGGCGGTCGATGCACGCGAGTCGAGCGTCGACCTCACCGACTCTTCGCTTTACAAGACCCCCGACATAACTGAGGACAACGAAGCGCTCGTGGCGTCGGCGAACGAAGTCAACAGCTACCTCGACACTGTCATAACGCTTAATCTTCCGAATGGGTCCACCACCACGTTCGACCGTTCCAACATCGTGCACGCGGTAGTCCGCGGCGACGACGGCCTTTACACGTTCTCGAGCGACCTGCTTCAGTCCGAGGCCACCGCGTTCATGGCGGACCTCGCCATCGACGTCGACACGGCCACGAGCTACATCTCGTTCCAGTCGACGCTCCGCGGGACGGTACAGATCGACACCGGCGACGAATCCGGAATCGCGGTCAACCGCAGCGCGACCGTCGCTAAGCTTGTCGAAGCCGTGAACGCGCGCGCGACCCAGACCATGGACCTTGAGTACAGCATGTACAGCGATGCCGCAAAGGGCATCAGCGACTCCTACATCGAGCTCGACATCCAGAACCAGCACCTCTTCGTCTACAAGAACGGGACCTGCGTATTCGACTGCGACGTCGTCACCGGCAAGCCCAGCACCCCGACGAAGACGGGCATCTCGCACGTCCTCGACAAGATCGAGTACTATGAGATGGCAGCTTTCAAGCCCGACGGCTCGAAGGACTACTCCACGATCGCCCGCTACTGGATGGGCATCGCCGACTTCCCCGGCCAGGGCTTCCACGACATGCCTTCTAGGGGCGACGCCTTCGGCGGCACCATTTACAAGACAGCAGGTTCCCACGGCTGCGTGAACTTAAGCTCCGCGAACGCAAAGAAGCTTTGGGACACGATCGAGGTCGGCTACCAGGTCATCTCCTTCGACTGACGTAAAAACTCAAGCCTCCGCTTCCGGCGGAGGCTTTTTTGCGGGAAAGGGGATCGATGGCCTCCGTGCTTGCACGGGCGGCCATCAGATCTCCAAGCGACGCCGGGCAGCTATGCTGCGAGGCGGAGCCTTTCCCGCATAATCGATTAGGAAAGGCGCAGCCTGTCCCAATCGATTAGGTGGGGACATTATGGAAATTTCGAACCAGAGGCTTCACCTCCTCGACGCCCTGCGCGGCCTCACCGTGCTCAGCATGATCGCCTACCACGCCCTTTGGTCCATGGTGAACCTCTACGGCTATGACCTTCCGTTTTTCGGAGGAACGGGAAGCTATATCTGGCAGCAGAGCATCTGCTGCACCTTTATACTGCTCTCAGGCTTCAGCCTGAACCTCAGCCGAAGGCCCATAAGGCGCGGCCTTACGGTCTTTTTGGCGGGCGCGCTCGTAAGCGCGGCCACTTTGCTTTTCGTCCCTCAGGCGGCGATAATCTTCGGGGTACCGACCCTCATCGGAAGCTCGATGCTGATCTTCTCTCTCCTCTTCAGGCGCGGCATGGCGGCTGGCTCTGCAGATTCCGCATCCGCCCAAAGCGGAATTTCAGAAGTCCGCGCGGGAACGGCCAAAAGCATTGGCGGCCTTGCCGGCGGAACCGCGGCCTGCCTCCTTTGCCTTGCGGCCTTCCTGCTCACAAAGTCCGTTCCCGACGGCTTCATAGGAAACGACTTCGTTTCCATCGCCGAACTGCCGTCCGCTCTGTACAGGGACTATTTCACCGCCTTCATCGGCTTTCCGCCCGCGGATTTCTTCACAGCCGACTACTTCCCGCTCATCCCCTGGCTCTTCCTCTTCGGCTGCGGCTTCTTCAGCTTCAAGGGCATAACCTCCTGCCTCGGCGGCTTTTTAAGGCGCGGCTCTTCGCTTAAAGCCCTCACCTTCATCGGCAGGCATTCGCTCATAATCTACCTGCTGCATCAGCCCGCAATAGTCCTCGTGCTTGAACTGATAAAGCTTCTAAGAAAGGCCTGAGAGCCCTATAGAGCATGGCAGGCCGCACCGCTTGGTGCGCTTTCCCTCAAAAACACCCCCGGCGCCTTGCGCCGGGGGTGCGTCATTCCTTAACTGGTTTTATGTTTTTTAGATGGCTTCGAGAGCCTGCTCGACGTCCGCGATCAGGTCCTCGGCGGACTCAAGGCCGCAGGACATGCGGATCAGGCCGGCCGGCACTCCACAGGCCGCAAGCTCCTCGTCGGTGAGCTGCCTGTGCGTCGAGCTTGCCGGATGCAGGCAGCAGCTCCTTGCGTCGGCGACGTGCGTCTCGATCGCGAATACCTTCAGCGCGGCCATGAACTTCTCCGCGTCCGCCCTTCCGCCCTTAAGGCAGAAGGAAACGACTCCGCAGCTCTGTTCATTTTCCATGTATTTCTGCGTGCGCTCATAGTAGCGGTCGCCTTCAAGCGACGGGTAGCTCACGCTCTCGACCTTGTCGCTCTTTGAGAGGAACTTGGCGAGCGCGAGGCCGTTGGCGCAGTGCTGCTTCATGCGGACGTGCAGGCTCTCAAGGCCGAGGTTGAGGTAGAAGGCGTTCTGCGGCGACTGGATGCACCCGAAATCGCGCATGAGCTGCGCCGTTGCCTTAGTGATGAAAGCGCCGCCGTTGCCGAACGTCTCGGCGTAAACGAGCCCGTGGTAGCTCTCGTCAGGCGTCGTAAGCCCTGGGAACTTGTCGGCGTGAGCCATCCAGTCAAAGGTGCCCGCGTCGACGATCGCGCCGCCGACGGCGGCTCCGTGGCCGTCCATGTACTTGGTCGTGGAATGCGTCACGATGTTCGCGCCGTGCTCGAAGGGGCGGCAGTTGACCGGCGTCGGGAAGGTGTTGTCGACGATAAAGGGCACGCCGTGCCTCTTCGCCGCGTCCGCGAACATGTCGAAGTCGAGGACCGTGAGGGCGGGGTTGGCTATGGACTCTCCGAAGAGAGCCTTGGTGTTCGGCCTGAAGGCCGCGTCGAGCTCTTCCTTCGTGCAGTCTGGCGAGACGAAGGTGAACTCGATTCCCATCTTCGACATCGTCACGTTGAAGAGGTTAAAGGTGCCGCCATAAATGGACGAGCTGGCCACGACATGGTCGCCCGCGTTCGCGACATTGAATATCGCGAAGAAGTTCGCCGCCTGGCCAGAGGAGGTGAGCATCGCCGCGGTGCCGCCCTCAAGCGCGGCGATCTTGGCCGCCACGTAATCATTCGTCGGGTTCTGGAGCCTGGTATAGAAATAGCCGCTGGCCTTAAGGTCGAAGAGATCCGCCATATCCGAGCTCGAATCATACTTGAAGGTCGTGCTCTGGACGATCGGGACTTCCCTCGGCTCGCCGTTCCCCGGGCGGTATCCGCTCTGCACGCACTTCGTCTCTATATTCCACTTTTCGCTCATATCTGCCTCCGTTTCTACTGTGCAGGCCAAAAGGCCGTTCCCATATGCATCGGGCGGCGCCCCCCGCGCGTCCGCTCCGACTACTATAGCACAGCTCAAGGCCTTTGTAACGCGCAAAGCCCGCCTCTTTTAATCGGGAGCGCCCTCATTTTCCATGCGCCGCGCAGGCAGGACGCACCGCTTTGCAGCGGTCAAAACGCTTATTATTCAAGCGGACGCATCCCCTGCCGCCCCTCTCGCGCTTCATCGGTTTCAGGCCTCGCGCCGCGTCGTTTCCTCGTCCTTCCCGCGAACGCCCTTTCATTTCCAAGGTGCCGTGCCATTTCCCTGCCCTCGACTTCGTCGGCGTACCTCCACACGTAGCCGCCGTCCGTAAGTCTCTGCCCGCGGCACACCCCGGACACGTGCGTTATGTGGTACTTCTCCTGCGCCTCCCTCACGCTCGGGAACCTCGCCACGAGCTCCATCTGTTCGGTGTACTGGATAACGCTCCTCTTTCTCATAACTGCCCCCTTTCGCAGCCGCGGGCGACCCCGCAGAAAATGCATTTCCCCAAGGCTTCCCTGCCTCCGCTTCAAGCCGGCCGCGCCGTCCTTTAACGCACGATCGGCACGGGAAGCCCCGTGCCGAAAAGTATATCTTCCGAAAAATGACCAGGTCTAGGGATACATCAAAAGAATCCGCTCCCTAATCGACTTTATGCGCACTGCCCTCTCAAAAAAATCACTCGATACTATTTATCCGCGGATTCCGCCCTCCTTGCCGCCTTGAACTTTTCCCTGATGCGCGTCCTCGCGTTGTCGGCGGCTTTATAGCTGATCCCCAGGCTTTTCGATATTTCGCCGGCCTTCATTCCCTGGAGCATAAGCCTGAACACCTCGTCCTCCCTCTTGCTGAGCGTCTTTTCGAAGGCGTCGAAGCTCTCCTGCAGCCCGTCGTCACCGCCGTCGAACACCCTGACGGACTCGTCGGTGACATTTACAAGCTCCTCGTATGAATAGGCGATTTCATTTATCAGGCCGTATTTCCTGAGCGCGTCCCTTATCTTGTTGTCTATGCAGGTGCAGGCGAAAGTCGTAAAGGACGCCGCGCCGCCGCGCGAGGGGTCGTAGTTCATTATCGCCTTCCACAGCCCGATCATCCCCTCCTGGAGGAGGTCGTCCGCGTCGCCTCCGCTGAAGACCGGCCTGCCTTTGACACGGGACTTCACCAGCCCCTTGTACCGCTCCATAAGCACGGTCACGGCGTCTCCGTCGCCCGCCTTTGCGGCCTTAAGGAGCTCTTCGTCGCTCATTTTCCTGTCAGCCTTCAAACCTTCCGCCCTTTTCTTATGCAAAGGCGGCAGATGCCCATGCGTCCTGCCGCCCATTCCTCATCATAGCTTTTACTTCGCCCTCTGCCTCACGGCCTCGTACATCAGCACGCCAGCCGCGACGGACGCGTTCAGCGAGTCGAAATCGCGCATCATCGGGATCGAGACCGCGCCGTCCGATACGCCCAGTATCCTTTTGCCGACGCCCTTTCCCTCGGCTCCGATGACCAAGGCCAGCGGCCCTTTAAGGTCCATGTCGTACATGCTCGCCCCGCCCATGTCGGCGCAGTAGGCCCATATGCCACGCTCTTTGAGCTTTTCTATTTCGTCTGCGATATTCGTCACCTTCGCGACCTTTACGCGGTCCACGGCTCCTGCCGAAGCCCTGACTGCCGTCGGCGTGAGCCCCGAAGCCCTGTGCTTCGGAATGACGACGCCGTGCGCCCCCGCGCAGGCCGCCGAGCGGATTATCGCGCCTAAGTTGTGCGGGTCCTCGATGCCGTCGAGAAGGATTATAAAAGGATCCTCGCCGCGCTCGGACGCCTCTTTGAGCATCTCGTCGACCGTCGAGTATTCATAGGCCGCCGCCTTTGCGATCACGCCCTGGTGGTGGCCGGTCGCCGACATCGCGTCGAGCTTCGCCTTGTCGAGGAAAGTGACCGGAACCTTCGCGCGGTTCGCTTCCTTTAAGACCGTGTCGATCGGGCCTCCCGTGATGCCTTCCTGCACGAAAAGCTTGTCTATGGTCCTTCCGCCGCGCATCGCCTCAAGGACGACGTTGCGCCCTTCGAGCTGCCCTTCGAAGCGCGCCTCGTCCTCCGCGCTTTTCCTGGCCTCGGGCTTCCCGTTCCTGAAAGGCCTGCCGCCCTTGTTATTTTCCTTCTGCCTGCCCTGGCGCATCCTGCCGTCCATATGACCTCCGCGCACCTTCAGCGCCCCTCTTCGACGCCTGCAAATGCCATCTCAAGTATCTCTTCGAGCCGCTCTTTCTGCCCCGACATGTAAAGGTAGCCCACCAAGGCCTCGAAGCCGGTCGCCCTGCGGTAGTCGCCGACGGCCGCGTTCTTCGCCGAAGTGTGCGGATGCGCGTTCCGGCCTCTCTTGAAAATATTTTCCTCAGCCTCGCTCAAAACCGGCTCTATGCGGTCCATGGCCGCAGCCTGCCCCGCCGCCTTCGCGTAGGCGCTCGACTTCTTCTGGAGCTCTTTGGGGCTTCCGCCGCCCGCCGTCACGATGCGCTCCCTGACGCGCAGCTCGTACACCGCGTCACCGATGAAAGCCAGCGTAAGCGGCGAGAGCAGCTCCGCCCGCTGCCCGTTCGGACTTCCTTCCATCACGCGCGGCTCCACTTCACGCCGTCCTTAGTGTCCGTGAGGACGATTCCCATGCCTTTGAGCTTGTCGCGGATCTCGTCCGCCTTCGCGAAGTCGCGCGCCTTCCTGGCCGCCTGCCTCTCTTCAATGAGGGCTTCGACCTGCGCGTCGATCGACTCTTCCTGCTTCTTAAGCTCAAGGCCTAAAACGCCGCACAGCTCGTCCATCGCGGCAAGGAGCTTTGCGGCGTCGCCCTTCGTGCTCCTTTCGTCAAGCTCCGTGTTCGCGTACCTCACGAGGTCGAATACCACCGAGACGGCGTCCGAAGTATTGAAGTCGTCGTCCATCTTCTCGTCGAAGCGGGAAATGAAAGCCTCCGCCGCTTCATTTACATTCTCTGACGCCTCGCCTTCAGCAGCGCCTGCGGAAAGCTCTTCGAGCCTTTCGCGGCACCGCCTCATTCGCTCAAGCGAGCTCCCCGCCGACTCCATGAGAAGCCTGCTGAAGTTGAGCGGGTTGCGGTAGTGGGCGCTCAGCATGAAGAGGCGGAGCACCATCGGGTCGAACTCGTCCGTGATCTCGCGCACCGTGAAGAAGTTGCCGAGCGACTTCGACATCTTGTGCTTGTCGATGTTGAGGAAGGCGTTGTGCATCCAGTACCTGGCGAAAATCTTGCCCGAGCAGCCCTCGGACTGCGCGATTTCATTTTCATGATGCGGGAAGATAAGGTCCTCGCCTCCCGCGTGGATGTCGATGCTCTCGCCGAGGTAGCGCTTCGACATGACCGAGCACTCGATGTGCCAGCCCGGGCGTCCCTGTCCCCAGGGCGACTCCCAGTAAGGTTCGCCCTCCTTCTTCGGCTTCCAGAGCACGAAGTCGAGCGGGTCCTCCTTCTCCTCCTCCCCGCTGACCTTCAGGCCCCTGAAGCCTGAGCGCAGGTCGTCGAGGTTCTTTCCCGAGAGCTTCCCGTAGCCGGCGAAGGAACGCGTCGAATAGTATACCGTCCCGCCCTTGACGTAGGCGTGCCCCTTCTCGATGAGCTGCGAGATCATGTCGATCATGCCGTCGATCTCAAGCGTCGCCTGCGGGTGCACCGTCGCGGGCATGACGTTCATCGCCGCCATGTCCTTTTTGCACTCCGCGATGTACCTCTCGGAGATGGCCTCCGCGGCCACTCCCTCTTCGTTCGCGGCCTTTATTATCTTGTCGTCCACGTCGGTGAAGTTCATGACGTAGTCGACGCTGTAGCCCCTGTGCATGAAGTGCCTGCGCACCGTGTCGAACACGATCATCGGGCGGGCGTTGCCGATATGGATGAGGTTGTAAACGGTCGGGCCGCACACGTACATCCTGACCTTGCCCTCCTCGATCGGCACGAATTCTTCCTTATGCCTGGTGAGCGTATTGTAGATCTTAATCATCTTTAAGCACCTCCCGCGCCGCGCGCTTTTTATTTACTGCTGCTCTTCCTTCTTCGCGAACACGCAGTCCCCGATTTCCTCGTAGTCGCGCTCATCGAGCCCTAAGCGGCTTCTCGCTTCGGCCTCCCCGCCGTCCTGGCAGCGGCTTATCTCACGCTCGAGCTTCTCGATCCTCTCAAGCAGCTCGCTGTTGACCTCCTTGAGCACTTCCATGTCCTGCAGTATCGGGTCCGGAAGATGCGACTGGTCCATCGCTTCCCTCGGCACGACCCTGTTCTTCATCCTGACGACGCGCCCCGGGACGCCGACGACGGTGCAGTTCTCGGGCACGGACTTAAGCACCACGGAGCCGGCTCCGATCTTCGTGTTCTCGCCTATGGTTATCGACCCTAAGACCTTCGCCCCCGCCGACACCATGACGCCGTCCTTGAGCGTCGGGTGGCGCTTGCCCTTCTCCTTGCCGGTTCCGCCCAGCGTCACTCCCTGATAGAGCGTCACGTTGTCGCCGATCTCGCAGGTCTCGCCTATCACGACGCCGGTGCCGTGGTCGATGAAGAAACCGCTGCCGATCACCGCCCCGGGGTGTATCTCGATGCCCGTCTTCCTGGCCGCGCGCTGAGATATCAGCCTGGCCCTGAAGGTCTTGCCCTCGGCCCACAGCCTGTGCGCCTTCCTGTACGAGCGCATAGCGTGGTAGCACGGATAAAGAAGCACGTCCCAGTACGTCCTTATCGCCGGGTCGCGCTCCTTGTATACAAGATATGTCTCCTTGAGATCCTTCCACCAGCCCATTTCGTTCCTATTCCTGACGCTCTCTTTAGAAAATGACCGCCTTGCGCGCCCTTCATGAGCCTCAGCTTTGGGGGGCGCATGAAGCAATCTTTAAAAGCCTGCGCGGCGCCTTTCCAAAAGCTCCGCGCACATCTTTTAAAAGTATATCGGAAATGGGCTTTTTGTCAAACCTTCTCGATCAGCGCGGAGGCCATCGCGGCTATGCCCTCGCCGCGGCCGGTGAAGCCGAGGCCTTCCTCCGTGGTGGCCTTGACGTTCACCGCGGAAGCCGGAAGCCCTAGCGCGCCCGCGATGTTCCCGCGCATGGCGTCGATGTGCGGGCGCATCTTCGGGGCCTGCGCGATTATCGTCGCGTCGACGTTAACGGGCGAATACCCCGCCTCCTTGAGCAGCTCCGCGACCTGCCGAAGGAGCTTTATCGAGTCGGCTCCCTTCCACCTTTCGTCGCTGTCCGGGAAATGCAGCCCTATGTCCCCTAAGGCCGCCGCCCCGAGCAGCGCGTCCATCACGGCGTGCACGAGCACGTCCGCGTCCGAATGTCCCAAAAGCCCCTTTTCATACGGAATCTCGACGCCGCCGATTATAAGCTTCCGTCCCTCGACGAGCTTGTGGACGTCGTATCCGTTCCCGATCCTTATCATTTATGATTTCTCCCGTCAAAAATCCGCCCCATAAGGCCCTGCCTTGCGCCACCGCCCTTGCGCGTAAAATATCTTTCCCTCTTGGCCCGTACCATTCCCGCGCCGGGAAAGCATTGAAAGCGGCCAAGACGTCCCTTTCCCTCTCAGGCCGTACCTTAACCAACAGTTACGGCATCAGCAGGCTGATGCAAAAGCACAAACCGCCGAAGGCCAAGGCGATGACCGGGGCGACGGCGTATAGCCGGATCTTTCCCTTGAACTTGACTTTGGGGTCGTGCCATAAATATTCCAGGTCGCGCGCCTCGGGGATCAGCCACCAGTCCGTGCAGGCCACCCAGTATACGTCCACCGCGAACCAGTCGTACAGCTCCTGCCCCATAAAGAGGATACACCACTGCCAGGTGAAATCCCAATAGGAACGCCCTCCGTTTATGAAATAAATCATGACGAACGGTATGATTATATCCATCAGCAGCAAAAGCACCATGCAGAACACGGATTGCCTTTTGATTGTCTCTTCCGTCGTCAGGCCGCATTCCACCGCCCGCGCCTGCACCGGCTTCGGGTAAAACTGGATGGCGCCCATTTTCCCCTTGCCCCTGCCGACCAGGATCCACATGTAAATAAAAAACGCCAGCCACAGCACAACGATTTCAACTGCCATTTTCATCAGCATAACATCACCTCAAAAGCTCCAGCCTTGCTCAGCATCCCTCAAACGCCCCAACGCCGCTTACTCCTCCTGATTATAACAATTCAGCTCCTTATCCGTTATACCGCCTTATATAATAGCGCAAAATATTTTGTGTAGACGATTTTCCGGCCTCTAGGCAGGCAAGGAAAAACGGACCTGTATGTCAGGTCCGCATCATCCCGCCCCACATGGCGCCGCCTTCCACGATGAAGCAGGCGCCACAGGTTGTATACGCTCAGTGGGCTTTAAAAAACAGGAACAGATCTGCCACGCCATCCAGAATAAATATGATTCCCGCAGCCAGAGAAATCCGGGTTCCAACAAATCCCGGGTGGAACATCAGTAAAAGCCCCAGCACAATCAGAACCGCGGATATGATCCAGGCGGCTTTCGTGCTTTCCTCCCTATTCCGCGCCAGGATAATCGTTCTTCCCAGATCATCCACACCGTTCAGGAACACGAACACGCCTGTCGCAAAAGGGAAAATATCAACAACAGTTCCCGGATTTCTGAACATCAGGATGCCGATCAAAATTGAAATCACGCCGCGGGTAAAGCCATCCGCCGCATCGTTTTTAAACAGGAAGAACGCAAGCATGATACCGCACCCTGCAATGATTGCCAGTACGCCGGCAACCTTGGCAACGCCCTCCAGCGCCTCTCCCGGATGGGTAATAAACAGAATCCCCAGAATAATACTGACAACGCCCACCAGCACTTTGCCGATGTTATGTTTCCATCTGGCTGTCCTGTATTCAACTGCGATCTTATCAAAATCCTTAGCCATGACTTTTCATCTTCCTTGTCTTATGCGAACTGGCTGTTGTAAAGCACGGCATACTTGCCGTTCTGTTCCATCAGCTCATCATGATTTCCGGCTTCCTTGATGTCACCGTTCTCCATGTACAGAATCATGTCCGCGTCCTTAATGGTGGAAAGCCTGTGTGCGATCACGAAGCTTGTCCTTCCCTTCATGAGACGGGCCATCGCGTCCTGTATCATTTTCTCTGTGTGGGTATCCACGTTGCTTGTGGCCTCGTCGAGAATCATGATCTCGGGATCCGACGCCATCGCACGGGCGATTGTAAGGAGCTGCCGCTCTCCCTGGGAAATATTCTCCGCGCCCTGGGATAGCACCATGTCATAGCTGCCGGGAAGCGTGCGGATGAATGAGTCCGCACTTGCCGCTTTCGCCGCTGCCTCTATTTCTTCATCGGTCAGTCCGTCCCTGCTGTAAGCGAGGTTGTCACGTATGGTTCCTTCAAAAAGCCAGGTATCCTGGAGCACCATGCCAAAGCGGCTGCGCAGTTCCTTCCTGGTCATCTCCTTTGTGCTCACGCCGTCAACGGTGATTTCACCGGAATTGATCTCATAGAACCGCATCAGGAGATTGATCAGCGTGGTCTTTCCGGCTCCGGTCGGACCTACGATAGCCACCTTCTGTCCGGGCTTTACGGAAATATTGACATCCGTCATAAGGAGCTTGTCCGGCACATAACCAAATGCCACGTGCTTGAATTCAACGCACCCTTCGGAAGTTACAGGAGTTTTGGCATCTTCCGGATCAGGAATTTCCTCTTCCGCGTCAAGAAGCTCGAAGATACGGTTCGCGGCGGCAATGGCCGCGCCAAAGCTTCCGGCCATACCTGCAATGCTTGTGAACGGCTGCGCGAACTGCTTTGAATACTGCAGCATTGCCTGTACGTTACCGACCGTCATCTTTCCGGAGAGCACCATCATGCATCCGATCACCGCGCTGACCACATACCCGGCATTATTCACAAGGGAGGTAATCGGCGTGATCGTTCCGGAAGCCGTGTCCGCGCTCTGGGAGCTCTTCTGCAATGCCTCATTCAGTTCATCAAAACGCCTGCACGCCCTGTCCTGATAGTTATAAGCCTGAACTACGTTCTGACCGTTATACATCTCCTCGATAAAGCCGTTCAGATCTCCGAGCAGGTTCTGCTGGTCGCCGTAATGCTTCGTGCTGGCCTTCATGACGCCAAGCGCCGAAATAAGTGAAAGCGGCACCATAACGACCGCGATCAGCGCCAGCCATACATTGATCCGGAGCATCATAAGCAGGATTCCTACCGCCATGATCACGTTCGTTACGATCTGCGTCAGGTTCTGGCTGATCGCGTTGTTGACCGTATCCACGTCATTCGTAATTACG
>Ga0065709_1029371_pt1 | contig 27434 bp, 23 predicted proteins | sample Hoacrofraction14_2_FD_59096 | JGI IMG/M metagenome (GOLD analysis project Ga0065709, IMG submission 59096) | Hoatzin crop microbial communities from Cojedes, Venezuela, sample from fiber fraction 14 v1 | ecosystem: Host-associated > Birds > Digestive system > Esophagus > Crop | place: Venezuela...
TGCGAACTTTTTGTCAAACCTGTAAAATGTCCTGAGATTGACCCGAATTATGGTCAGTTAGACCTGTTCGGAAATTTCTTTGGACAGTAGTGTTCTTATAAAGTCGGCTTTGTCGGCCGCAGAGTATCTCATCATCAGTCTTAAGCGATGCCAGACCATTCCCAGTTCGAAGAGGTAGAGTTTGGCAGACGGTAGGGCTGCATCAAACTTATCTGATATTTTCTTTGCAGCAACAGTCTTGCAAATCACTGTATACAGAAGCGCAGCTACTGCCGCTCCGAGAAGTATCCAGTTTTGCGTCATTGCGGAGTATATAACTGCCGCTATGATCAATATGATGTTAGCATGGAGCAGTAAAGTATCCGTATTGCAGACCAAGCGGTGGAACGCCGACCTGTCGAGATGTTTTCTCGTACTCATATACGTGAGTTGTTCCGCCTTCCACATCCTTTTGGAGTCGTTTGTATCGAGAAGCTGGGCTGACGGGGAGTTGGCGACAACTGTTTTGTGCTTTTCCGCATATTCGTTTACGATGAAGTCGTATTCCCCACGCTCGAATTTGAGATTTCTGATAAACCCGTTGTTCCGCATGAATACGCTCTTTCTGAAAGCCAGATTGCGGGAGGCTGTGCGGTATGCAGTTCCCTTCTGTGCCTCTCTTTCAAGATATAGTTCTGTATAGAGTCTCTCGAATCTTCTGAAATCTGGTGTCTCCTCATCGTAGTTGCTGTATCCCATGACTATGTCGTGATCCTCGTCGAATCCTGCAGCCATAGATTTCAGCCATTTATCACTCAGAGGCTGACAAGTGGGATCCGTGAGTATGATCCACTCGTTTTTCGCGGCTTTCACTCCGAGGGTGACTGACAGTTTCGCGCGGCTCATATACCGGCTGCTGTCGGGGATGAAGGTAGTATACAGATGCGGATATTCGGCTTTCATGCTTTTGAGAATATCTTCGGTGTCATCCTCCGACTTGCCGGTAACGACAATCACCTCGTAACCGGCCGGATAATCCTGCGTGAGCATCTTCGGAAGATTCTCACGCAGGAAGGATGCGCAGTCGTGAGCTATCATCACCACGGACAGTGGTGTAATGCTGTCGTTAGCATCTTCATCCTCCTTCACTGCCGGCTTACGTATGAAAGGGCTGAAGAAAGATGTTATTACAGCAGAGAGCAGTACTGCGGCACTGCAGATAATTGTTATCGTATCAATTTCTATCATAATAATTCATCACTGGTATATCCTTCGGGGAGGGGACGGCAGTTGTATCCCATTGCCATGATCTCCCCGTAGGCTCCTGCCGACCTTATGGCTAGGAGGTCGCCCCGATGACATTTATTCAGGTCGACAGCTTTGGCGAAGACATCAGTAGACTCACAGATGGGGCCCACCACATCGTAGGTATCTGCCGGTTCCTCGCTGGATATATTCTCTATCTTGTGATATGCCTGATAAAGTGCCGGACGGATAAGGTCGGTGAACCCTGCGTCGACAATGGCAAACTGTTTCACGGCACCTTTCTTTATATATAAGGTACGTGTGATGAGAGTTCCGCATTGCCCTACCACAGCCCTGCCCAGTTCGAAGTGCAGTTTCTGTCCCGGACGGAGTTTGAGATGTCTGGCGTAGGTATCGAAATAAGCCTTGAAATCGGGTATCGGTACCCGGTTGGGATGCTGGTAGTCGATGCCCAGTCCTCCGCCGACATTGATATTCTCCACCGTGATGCGATGCTTCTCGAGTTGTACGAACAGATCGTTGATGCGGTTGCACAGCGCCTCGAAGTCGCCCATGTCAAGAATCTGGCTTCCTATATGGAAATGCAGCCCTGCGAACTCCACGTTTTTCAGCTCCGCTGCTCTCTCGATGATCGGTTCCATATCTCTCATGGCGATACCGAATTTGTTTTCGGCCACCCCGGTGGTGATATTGGCATGAGTATGAGCCCCGACATCAGGGTTGATTCTGAAGCACACCCTGGCCGTCTTGTCCATCGATGCTGCGATGTCGTTGATGACATCCAGTTCAGGCACACTTTCCACATTGAAACAGAAGATGTCTTTCTCCAGACCGTATCTTATCTCCCAGTCGCTTTTGCCTACTCCAGCGTAAACAATTTTAGAGGGCTGGAATCCCGACTTGATACATTTCTCTATCTCCCATCCGCTTACGCAGTCGGCGCCGAGTCCGTTCTGGCAGATGATATTCAGTATCTTCGGATTTGCATTAGCCTTCACGGCATAGTGAACCACATATCCTTCGTGTTTGCCGGCTTCCTGGTTGATGGCATTGAGAGTGCGGCGGAGCAGATCGGTGTCGTAATAGTAAAACGGCGTTCTGATCTGCCCGAATTTGTCGGTTGGAAATTGACCTTTCATCCTGTTCTTTGTGTTATGTTGTTAATATTCTTATTTATTGTTGAAGAGTACGTCGCTCAGACTTTGTAGTGCTCTCTTCTTGTCTTCTGCCTTTACGAGGAAGGAGATATTATAGTTGCTTCCTCCGTAGCTGATCATTCTCACGGGGATATTCTTCATCGCCTCTGTTGCGAGAGTCTCGAAGCCGACGTTATCCCATGTGAGATCGCCGACGACACAGATGATACACATGTTTTTGTCGACAGTGACGGTACCATATTTTTTCAGTTCATCGACGATTTCATTGATATGGGTGTCGTTGTCGATACTCATTGATACACCCACCTCGGATGTGCATATCATATCGATACTGGTCTGATAACTCTCGAAAATTTCGAACACCTTGCGGAGGAAACCCGTAGCGAGTAGCATACGGCTGCTCTTGATCTTGATGGCAGTGATATTGTCTTTCGCGGCCACAGCCTTGATCTTGTCCATCTCGCTGTTATTGCTGATAGTTGTTCCTTCCGCCTGAGGATCCATCGTGTTGAGCAGTTTTACCGGGATATTGGCGAATTTGGCAGGCTGCACGCAAGTGGGGTGGAGGATCTTAGCTCCGAAGTAGGCCAGCTCGGCAGCCTCGTCGAACGAAAGCTGGTGCACCGGTGTGGTCTTGTCTACCACTCTCGGGTCATTGTTGTGCATGCCGTCGATATCTGTCCATATCTGAATCTCCTCGGCCGAGATGGCGGCACCGATGAGCGAAGCGGTGTAATCGCTGCCTCCTCTCTGCAGATTGTCAATCTCCCCGTAGGCATTGCGGCAGATGAATCCCTGGGTGATATATACCTGATAGTCGGGATTCTTCTCCATTACGGCGCAGAGCTTTTCTTTGATATACACGGGATCGGGCTCTGCATTCTTGTCCGTACGCATGAAGTCGAGGGCCGACAGCAGGACGGCTTTCACTCCCTGTTCCTGCATATAGTTATTCATCATATTGGTGCTGATTATTTCGCCCTGTGCCACGATGCTCTTCTCCTCGAAACTGGTGAAGAGTTCTTTCGTGAACGAACGGAGGTAGTTGAATTCGTTTCTCAGGAATTCTTTCGTCTGCTCTTTCATCGCCTCCGTGGAGTATAGCTCCTCCACGTGGCGCATATATTTGTTTTCGAGATTGTTGATCACTTCGTTCGCACCGTCGGGATTTTTCTTGTAGAGATAGTTGCTTATCTCGACGAGAGAATTTGTCGTACCCGACATTGCCGACAGAACGAGGAATGTCGGCTGTCCTGACTGAGTCACTAATTTGGCTACATTCTGGATACGCTCTGGCGAGCCTACCGATGTGCCACCGAATTTCATTACTTTCATCTTATTGAGTTTTTAGTTTTTAATCTTCATAAAGCGGATGTTCGTCATATTCTTCGTCATCATTATCATCATGAGGAAGTATCTGCATAGGCTCGTCTTCGTCGTAGTCGCCCGTAGAGAGCACTTTGTTATAATCCTTTGTGATATCATTGACATGATGATCTTTGAACTGGTATACGATACCCGGGAATTTGTCGAGCATCTGTATATTGTGAGTAGAGATAATTACCGCCGTGCCTGTCTGCGAAATGCTTTTCAGCAGGTCGATGATCTGCGTAGCTGTATCGGGATCGAGGTTTCCGGTGGGCTCGTCAGCGAGAATCAGCTGCGGTTTGTTTAGTAGCGCTCTAGCGATAGCCACTCTCTGCTGTTCGCCTCCCGACAGCTCATGAGGGAACTTGTCCTTGGCATCATCGGTGAGTCCGACGTCGGTGAGCACTTCGTCGATGCGCTCGTCCATCTCGTCTTTGTCTTTCCATCCGGTTGCTTTCAGTACGAAACGGAGATTGAGATATACCGTCCTGTCACCGAGCAACTGGAAGTTCTGGAATACTATACCCATCTGCCGTCTGAGCTCGGGAATCTCCTTGCGCCTTATTTCTGTCATGTCCTCCCCGAGCACGAAAGCCTTCTCTGCACTCTCGATGTCGAGTTCGGCGTACATGGTCTGCAGAAGCGAACTCTTTCCGGTTCCCACCTTTCCGATCAGGTAGATGAACTCCCCCTCGTCGGCGTGAAAGTCCACGTCTTCGAGAATCTTATTGTCGCCGTAACTGATATTTACCTTTCTATAGTCTACTAACATATCCGTCCTCCTAATGTTTATGCCATGTCGGATCGTGCCTTACCTGCAGTTCTTTTGCCAGGTCTTCGATGCGCAATCCCTTGCTGGTAAGCAGTACGATGAGATGATACAGCATGTCGGCCCCCTCGTATACGAGTCGCTCGTCGGTGCCGTTGACCGCTTCGATAACAGCCTCGAGTGCTTCTTCCCCCACCTTTTGGGCCATGCGGTTGAGCCCGTCTTTGAAAAGACTTGTGGTATAGCTTCCCTCGGGCATTTCTTCATGTCGCTTTTCGATGAAGTCCTGCAGGGAGGAGAGGAACGTTATCGGATTGGCCTCGTTTTTCTCGTTCCAGCAGGTGTCGGCACCGGTGTGGCACACAGGTCCTTCGGGATGCACCTTGATGAGCAGCGTGTCATTGTCGCAGTCGTTTCTGATCTCTGCGAGATGCAGGAAATGGCCTGATGTCTCGCCTTTTGTCCAAAGACATTGTCTCGTACGGCTGTAGAATGTCACTTTTTTCGTTTCCACAGTCTTGTCGTACGCCTCTTTGTTCATAAACCCGAGCATGAGTACGGTTTTCGTATCAGCATCCTGTATTACGGCAGGTACCAGACCGCCCATTTTTTCGAAATCTATTTCCATTTTGTATGTCGTTTTATTTATATTCTTACATTGATCCCTTCGGAGCGAAGAAATTTTTTCAGTTGTGAAATTAAAATTTCACTGTAGTGAAAAACACTTGCGGCAAGAGCGGCGTCGGCTTTGCCTATCGTGAAGGCATCTCTGAAATGCTCCATCGTCCCGGCTCCTCCGCTTGCGATGACGGGGATGGAGAGACTGTCGGAAAGCGTGGCGAGGGCATCGTTGGCATATCCTGTCTTCACTCCGTCGTGGTTCATACTGGTGAAGAGTATTTCTCCGGCCCCTCTGTCTTCGGCTTCTTTGGCCCATTCGAGGAGTGTGCGGTCGGTGCGCACTCTTCCTCCGTTGAGATAACAGTGCCACTCATCGTCTTCGAGCTTGGCATCAATGGCACAGACGCATACCTGTGACCCGAAGCGTGATGTTATCTCGTTGATAAGTTCGGGACGGCGAAGGGCGGCGCTGTTGACGCTTACCTTATCCGCCCCGGCATAAAGCAGCCGTTCGACGTCTGCGAGTTCGTTTATCCCTCCGCCGACAGTGAACGGGATGTTTATTTCGGCAGCCACTTTCGACACCATGTCGGTGAAGGTTTTTCTGCCTTCGTGGCTGGCTGTGATATCAAGGAACACCAGTTCGTCGGCCCCGGCATCGCTGTATGCCTTACCCAGCTCCACCGGGTCGCCAGCCTGCCGCAGGTTAACGAAATTGGTACCTTTCACTGTCATGCCGTCCTTCACGTCGAGACAGGGCACGATACGTTTCGCCAGTCCTTTGTAATTATTTGTTTTCAAATCTGTTCCCTTAATCGTTTAACATCTATGCGGCCTTCGTAGAAAGCCTTTCCGAAGACCACGGCCGGGATGCCTTCGCGGTCGAGCTCTTCTATATCTTCATTGCTTGATACTCCTCCGCTTGCGATGAGATGAAGCGTGGGGTATTCTTTCATCACCGACTTGTACAGTTCGACTGCCGGTCCATTGAGTGTTCCGTCTTTGGATATTTCGGTGCAGAGTACATTTCTTATGCCACGTTCTACATAATATCTGAGGAAAGGAATGAGATCCTTGTCGGAATCCTCTTTCCAGCCGTTGATGGATATTTTCCCGTTTCTCACGTCGGCTCCGAGTATTATCTTATCGGCTCCGAAATGCTTGATCCAATCGACAAACAAATCGGGAGCGGTCACGGCGACTGATCCCACCGTTACCATAGCAGCTCCTGCCTCGAATGCTTTTTCGATATCCCGGGCCGTTTTTATACCGCCTCCGAAATCTACGGCAAGAGACGTATTTGCGGTTATATCTTCGAGCACTTTCTCGTTTACGATATGTTTGGCTTTGGCTCCGTCGAGGTCGACGATATGCAGACGTTCGAAGCCGAGCCGCTCGAATTCTTTAGCTACTGCGAGAGGGTCGCTGTTGTAAATCTTCTTCTCGTTGTAGTCGCCTTTGGTGAGCCTTACGCACTCCCCGTCGATGATGTCGATTGCCGGTATGAGTTCTATATTCATGTCACTTATCTATTTCGAGAAAATTCTTCAGTATCAGTTCGCCTACCTTCCCGCTTTTTTCGGGGTGGAACTGGCAGGCGTAGAAGTTGTCTTTATGCAGTGAAGCGCTGTAGGGGAGGATGTATTCCGAAGTGGCGATTGTATACTGGTTTACAGGCACATAATAACTGTGTACGAAGTATACATAGTCGCCTTCGCTGACGCCTTTGAACAGTGGCGAGGAGAGATCGAAGCATTGGTTCCATCCCATCGCAGGCACCTTATCCTCATGTCTCTCCGGACGGAAACGCTTCACTTCGGCATCGAATACTCCGATGCAGTCTGTGTCTCCTTCTTCGGAATGTCTGCACAAGAGCTGCTGTCCGATACATATACCGAGAACCGGCTGGCGGAGCGACCTTATCACCTCGTCGAGTCTGTGGCCGCGGATGTATTCCATCGTGGTGCGTGCCTCGCCCTGTCCGGGGAAGAGTACGCGGTCGGCCTTGCTTAATACTTCGGTATCGTCGGTAAGGGTGGGGGAGATGCCCAGCCGCTTGATGGCGTTCACCACCGACCGGATGTTGCCTGCATTATATTTTACTATTGCTACTTCCACTTGATATCGCTTTAGTCAGACTAACTGAAGATAATCGTCTTGTTGTTGTAAGTCAATATCTTGCGCTCGATATGCTTTCTAACTGCTCTTGAGAGCACGATCTTCTCAAGGTCGCGTCCTTTCATCACAAGACTTTCCGGAGTATCTTTGTGGGAAACTCTCATCACGTCTTGTTCTATGATTGGTCCTGCATCGAGTTCACTCGTCACATAATGACTTGTGGCACCGATGATTTTCACACCTCTCTTCCAAGCCTGATGATATGGTTTTGCTCCGATAAACGCGGGAAGAAAGGAGTGGTGGATGTTTATGATGTGGTGGGGATAGGCCTGGATCATTGCTTCGCTGATAATCTGCATGTAGCGGGCAAGCACTATGAAAGTGACGTTTTTCTCAGCGAGCAGTTCCATCTCGGCTTTCTCCACTTCCTCTTTGTTGGAGTGGTCTTTGTTTATCGACCATACATAATACGGGATGTCGAACTGCTCGGCCACATATCGGAGATCTTCGTGATTGCTCACGATGCACGGGATGTCGATATTCCATTCTCCGGCTTTATATCTCGCGAGCAGGTCGTAAAGACAATGGCTCATCTTGCTTACGAATATTGCCATTCTCGGGCGCACATCGCTGAAATAGAGATGGAATTCCATCTGATAGCGCTGGGAGTAGAGCGTACTGAAATATTCCTGAATCTTCTCTCTCGGGATGAGAAATCCGTCGAGTTCCCATTCTATACGCATGAAGAAGACACCCTCCTCACGGTCTACATACTGATCGATGTACACGATATTGCCGTGATTGTCGGTGATAAATTTTGTCACTTCTGATATGATGCCCTGTTTGTCGGGGCAGTGCAGAAGGAGTATTGCCGTTGGTTTCATTGTGAACTGTATTTGTTATATACTGATATTCAGCCTGCAAAGTTACCAAAAAATCTCGACAATAGCGAACAAGGATAAATAAAAATTATTTTATTTACCCTATTTTTCATATAAAATGCAATATTATAATTTATTGAGGCGCCGAAGCAACAGTTTGTTTACGGCTTTCACCTTCCGCGCCCCTTTGTCGAGGTCTTCCTTCATAGAATTAAGGTCGTTGAAAAATTCGCTGAAGGCGTTTAGAAAAGGATTCGGTTCTTGTTCGGTCTTTGCCTCCGGGTTGACAATTACTTTTATACCTGCTTTTTCTATCTTTACGTAAATATCTTTGTCAGTAATTATCGGATCGCCGTCAAAGTGGATTACACCTGGTTTGTCACGATGGATATGTATCTCTTTTGACTTGAAAGTTTTTATTTTGGAATTCTGATCTAAAGTCTTGTTAAACAGATCGATACTCACCTGTGGCGCTTCGAGTGCGGAGAAGGGCTCCATAATCACAACGTCCATCAGCCCGTCTTCCATGGATGCCTGGGGGGCAATGTAAGCATTATTCCCATATTGAGAAGCATTGGCACAAGCGATGAGAAAAGCCTTGTACTGGTGCGTACCCTCCTCGTCTTCCACGATATAGGTCTCGGGCTTGTAGCCCAGTCCTTCCTTGAGGACATTCTCCACGTACGTAATCGGTCCTCTCTTTCCTGCCTCCGCGAATTTCATGCTGATGAAAGCGTCGAAGCCCATCCCGCAGGTGCAGAAGAAAGGCATGTCGTTGATAACTCCGAAATCGAGATCATGGATGTCGCTGTGGTTGATGATATCTATATCTTCGCTGATGTCGATGGGGATCTGGAGGTGTCTGGCCAGTCCGTTGCCCGACCCGCAGGGTACTATCGCCAGGGCTGTTTCTGTCCGGACAAGCGACCGCGCCACTTCGTTGATCGTTCCGTCACCGCCTACGGCCGCTACGATGTCGCAACCTTGGTCTGCCAACTGTTTGGCAAGCACTGCGGCATGACCGGCATATTCCGTGAAGATGCAGTCATACTCGAACTTGTCCTTATCGATATACTTATCGATTTTCTCAGGGAAAGACACTTTGCTCTTGGTACCTGAGATCGGATTGATTATAAACGTTAATTTCTTTTTCATCTTGTTCCCGCTGCAAAATTACTAATTTTTATTTCAAAAACATTACTTTGACACAAAAAAACTTGCTTTGGCAGGATAAATTTTGCTTTAAAGAAACTTTTTTTTGTTTTTTTGTTCGAATTTCATAAATATTTATTACCTTTGCAGCCTGTAACGTTAACAAGTGGTTATCAGAACTAATCACACCTATTTTAAAACAAGATGGGACAACTACAAGAAAGATATAAAAGTTATAGGGAGCCGCAGAAATTCATGGCTCAGGGCGTATATCCCTATTTCCGCGCTATCACAGGCAAACAAGGCACTGAAGTGGAGATGGGAGGCCACAAGGTTCTAATGTTCGGCTCTAATGCCTATACGGGACTCACTGGTGATCAGCGCATTATCGATGCTGCCAAGAAGGCTCTCGATAAGTATGGGTCGGGATGTGCCGGTAGCCGTTTCCTTAACGGAACTCTTGACTTGCACGTACAACTCGAAAAAGAACTGGCAGAGTTTGAACACAAGGATGACGCGCTCTGTTTTTCTACCGGTTTCTCCGTAAACTCTGGTGTGCTCGGAGTTGTCGTCGGGCGTGGAGATTATATCATCTGCGACGAGAGAGATCACGCAAGTATCGTAGACGGCCGTCGTCTTTCATTCGCTACATGCCTGAAATTCAAGCATAATGATATGGAGGACCTTGAGAGGATACTCCAGAAATGTGAACCTGACGCTGTAAAACTCATCGTTGTTGACGGTGTGTTCTCCATGGAGGGCGACTTGGCAAAACTGCCTGAAATCGTGGCTTTGAAGCACAAATACAATGCATCTATAATGGTTGATGAGGCACACGGACTGGGCGTCTTCGGAAAAGAAGGACGCGGAGTGTGCGACCATTTTGGACTTACAGACGATATCGACCTTATCATGGGTACTTTCAGCAAGAGTCTTGCCAGCATTGGCGGTTTTATCGCCGGTGACGCAGATACAATCAACTATCTCAGACATACCTGCCGCACATATATCTTCAGTGCGTCGAACACGCCGGCTGCTACGGCTGCCGCTATGGAGGCTCTGCACATTATCAAGAAGGAGCCCGAGCGTATCGAAGCACTGTGGAAAGTGACACGTTACGCTCTGCAGCGTTTCCGCGAGGAAGGTTTCGAGATAGGTGATACCGAAAGTCCGATTATTCCGCTTTACGTAAGAGACGTAGAGAAAACGTTCCTTATCACGGCGCTGGCATTCAATAACGGTGTATTCATCAACCCCGTAATTCCTCCCGCTTGTGCACCGCAGGATACCCTCGTGAGGTTCGCTCTCATGGCCACTCATACCGAGGAGCAGGTGGAGAAAGCCGTGCAGATACTGAAAAAGATTTTTGTCGAGCAAAATATTATAAAATAATTGCCGGAAAATTTGCGCGGGTCGTAAAAAATGCGTAACTTTGCACTGCATTTGCAACGCCCGTGGATCTTCGGGGTGTAGCGCAGCCCGGTAGCGCTCCTGGTTTGGGACCAGGTGGTCGCAGGTTCGAATCCTGTCGCCCCGACCACTCTGAGAGGATGTATCGCAAGATGCATCCTTTTTTTAACCTGAAAAGAATTCTACTGATGGAGATACTCAAAGATGGAATGCTGAAACGTACAGTCGGGGCTATCGTTATATTAATCCTGATTTTCATGCACCCTGTGCATGCCGAGTCGGAACGTACATATCAGTTGTATAACGCTTCGAACGGATTGCTGGATAATTCGGCCCAGCAGATCGTCTGTCTTGATGACGGCCGCATGGTTATCTCCACTTTGGGAAACATCAACTTTTTCGACGGATCCGACTTCTACTATGTCCCGGGAATGTATAATATGGATTATCCTCTGAAAGATTACAGAGGTAACTGGCATTTCTATCAGGACAGACACAATCATTATTGGCTCAAAAACAAAGGACTGGTATACTGCATCAGTGAGATGTCTGAGTTGTATGTGGATGTGCTCGATGTATTCAAATCGTTTAAGTTAAAAAATCAGGTTACCGATCTCTTTTGCACACAAGACCGGGGCATCTGGTTCGTGGAAAACAGTTCCACTCTCTATGGCTATGATTCCAACTTCCGTATTGAGATTCCCAAAGGACACGGAGAACTTCAGGATCTGGAACAATACAACCAAAAAGAAGTTCAGCTGTATTTTCGTGATGGTACAATCGTCGTATATGATCTTCAGACACACGAACAGCTATATACGTCACAGCCTTTCACTCCTGAAATGCAGAAGAAATACTGTAACAGTATAGTGCTTTTGTCCAAGAATAACTATACATACCAATTGCGAAATGGTGATAGAGACGGCATTATGTTGGTCTTTGATTCCGACAAGAAGGAATGGAAGACCCTCCTTGAGGTGCCTTATCACTTGAACAATATGGCCTTGAAGGATGATTCGACTCTTTTTGTCGCCAGTGAGTATGGTCTTTGGATTTATCAGACCGCTACCGGAGAAATAGCACAGAGGGCACAATTCCGCCTCGCCGACGGCTCTTATATAGCAACCGACGTGAATACTCTGGCTTTCGATCATCAGGGTGGTCTGTGGGTCGGAACGGAGAAACGAGGCGTGCTTTATGGCCGGCCGCTGTCTGATTCTTTCGTGGTGCATAAATGGAATACAAAAGCAACAGACATATTATACCCCATACTGAGTAAAGTTTCACAACCGACGGAATTCCTCGGGCGAACGGTGAAATGTGTACTCAAAGATAATAAGTATACTTGGGTGGGAACAAATGAAGGATTGCTTCTTTATGAGGGGCAAAAACTGATCAAGACGTTTAAAATGGCCAACGGATTGCCTAACAATGTCGTTCACTCCATAATAAAAGATAACGAGGGATTTATCTGGTTTACCACGAGTAACGGTATCTCACGTCTTCAGCTCGACCCGGGGACTCTCGAGGCAGAGGTTCGCAATTTCCATGATGAAGACGGAGCTATATATGATTACTATGAAGATGGTAAAATCGCACTTTTGGGCAACGGGAATATCATAGTCCAGGGCATGAACTATATAACGGAATTTTCACCGGAAAAGACGACAAAGGATCTTGATGACAGGAAAGCACCAAGAAATATCCTCAGTCCGATCATTGTCGGACTCTATATCAAAGGTGAAAAAATCGAAGGAGGGAAAAAATACAACGGCAGGGTGATAAGTAACAACTGTCCTTCGAAAGAGGAGCATTTCGAATTCGAATACGGACAGAATAACGTAGCTTTCGTCGTTTCCGCAGTTAACTATTATCGTCCGAAAGATACATATTTCAGATACAGACTGTTGGGTAGCGGAGATGAGAGTTGGAAAACTGTCAGTTCTGTGGTCATAGCATCCAGCGGTCGTCATGATAACAAACTGCGAATCGCTTACCAGGGATTGAAAGTGGGAGAGTATATACTGGAAATTCAGGCTTCTCCATATAAAGATTTCAAGGATGCCAAAAGCCGTATTGTAACTCTGACACTGCATCAGGCATGGTGGAAGAATACCGGACTTAAGATTCTTGTTCTTATCTTTATTCTCGGAATACTTTTCGCTAATATGCGCACTTATCAGAAGAATCTGTCGCTTAAGATTAAGAGAGACTATTCGGACAGTCTGCTCGTTGACAAACTGCACAGCTATCTGCTCAGATGCAGGAATGCTACCGGTTCTACTCTCTCTCCGATTGAAGACGGTCATATAGCGAAGAACCAGCCGCTCAGCGACGATGAAAAGACGCTGATAGCCTTTGCTAAGAAACTGACTGATTTCAATCTTGGACAAGACTCCGGAAAAACGGATGAAGTGACCCTGGAGCATATTATTGAGAAATTGGGATGTAGCAGAACAGAATTCTATGATCTCTCAAGAAAGTTGTTCGACTCTCCACAAAATTTTATGATTACAGTATTCGGACTTGAAAATGCCGCCAATATGCTGAAAACGACAAAGAAGGCTGTAGGGGATATTTCTATCGCCAACCATTTCATCAGTGAAGAATATTTCAGACAGTGCTTCTTCTTCTATAATCATCAGTCACCTGAAGAATTTAGAGAGTCTGAATAAAAAGACACCTTCGTTCCTTGATAACATCATCATGGAACGAAGGTGAATTGTATACTACTCTAACAGTTCGGCAAATCCTACCAATTGGTCGTATCGTCCGCCTTGTTCTTTGTAATATACCAATAATACGTAGCCGTTTTCTGTTTCGTAGAAACTGCCTTGCGAAGGGACGTTCATGACATTGCCGCCGCTGTCTTTCATCATATAACGGTAGTTATAGTAGCCCTGTTTCTGAAGTATCTGTGCCTTATACATGCCGGATGCCTTATCGTATGTCATAAGGTATTCATCTTGTTGACCATTGGTCCAATTACCATTTACAAACACTTCATATCCTGCATATTCGGGTGATTTCATGCGATAGTTGACCATCATATATTCACTTGCCAGATCGTTCTCCAGATCGTCGCTGTTTCTTATGAAAAAGGCGCCGTTGGCATCTTCATCATAGATGTAGTTGGGCCGTGGATTGTCAATGAGGGGGAAGGCATGCCAGTTCTTGCCGTCCCACTTGATATCATCGATGCCGTAACTGACGTGATCGGTAGAGAGAATTTCAAATTTGTGGTATTCGTTTCCTGCATCGAAGATCAATTCCTTGACGTGCTTCCACTCCATTCCGTCGGCTTTGATTATGTCTGGTTTTGCATCGGTGACTTTCAATCCGTTTATCCCGTTCTGCATCACTACGGTGTGAATCTGTTCACGGGGATTGTTTACCTTTACTCCCGAATAGTTTACCGTAAGGAATGCTTGCTGGTGATTCTTGTTGATGTCAATATCAGTATTTGATGTTACACCTATACCGGCAGCCATCTGATTGTCGAACACCATGAAGTCGACAGTGGCGACAATATTGTCTCCGTCGTCTTCGTCTTTGATGGTGAGACGGTAGTTACCGCTGAGTTTCACCTGCACTCTTTCGTTGGGAATCTCCAGGAGGTAATGGGTATATAGCGTATTCGTATTTCTCGACAGATCGTAATCTTCTATAGGATTGTTGTTGGTTCCTATGATATAGTCACTCTCCATGAGCTGCGAGGAGGGAGTCCAGTCATACTCCATGTGTTCTATGCTATATGTCAGTCGATGATACTGATGAGTAAGCAGATCGAACGACACATTGAGCACATCGCCATCCCCTTTTCTCAAAAGAGGTATTTCTTTCCAGTCGTCACCGACATATACCTGCAAAGTCTTGACAAGGGGAGATAAAATGTTATGGGCGCTCACTTGGAGCGCCCCGAACATCATCAATATCACTACTAATGATTTCATAAATTATAAAAATGAAAGGAAGAGAATAAAAAATGTATTATATTTGTTTTTATACTATACCTTGAGCCATCATAGCCTTGGCCACCTTGAGGAATCCTGCCACGTTGGCACCCTTCACATAGTTAATGTAACCATCCGGCTCGGTACCATATTTCACGCAGTTCTCGTGAATGTCGTGCATAATGTCCTTCAGACGCTGGTCAACTTCCTCGCGCGTCCATTTCAGACGCTCGGAATTCTGACTCATCTCAAGACCTGATACGGCTACGCCACCTGCATTGGACGCCTTTCCGGGAGTGTACAGGATCTTGTTGTCCTGGAACACCTTGGTGGCTTCGGGGGTAGTAGGCATGTTGGCACCTTCGCTGACGGCGATAACACCATTGGCGATAAGAGCCTTGGCAGCCTCTTCGTTGATCTCGTTCTGTGTAGCGCAAGGACAAGCGATATCGGCTTTCTCGAACCAGGGCTTGGCACCAGCTACATATTTAACACCGTATTTCTCGGCATATTCTTTGATACGGCCGCGCTCGATATTCTTGAGCTCTTTTACGTATTCCAGCTTCTCGGCATCTATACCATCCGGATCGTAGATATATCCGTCGGAGTCGCTCATCGTTACAGGCTTGGCACCGAGCTGGATCAGTTTCTCTACTGTGAACTGTGCAACGTTACCTGCTCCAGATACCAAGACGGTCTTGCCCTTGATGTCGATATTACGGGTCTTGAGCATATCCATCAGGAAGTATACTGTTCCGTATCCAGTAGCCTCGGGGCGGATGAGAGAACCGCCGAACTCGAGACCTTTTCCGGTAAGAACACCTTCGAAACGGTGAGTGAGCTTCTTATACTGGCCGAACATGTATCCTACCTCGCGTCCGCCGACACCGATATCACCGGCAGGAACATCCTCGTCGGCTCCGATATGACGATAGAGCTCTGTCATGAAAGCCTGGCAGAAACGCATAACCTCGGCGTTGCTCTTTCCTCTCGGAGAGAAATCCGAACCACCTTTCGCACCACCCATGGGAAGTGTGGTAAGAGAGTTCTTGAATGTCTGCTCGAAAGCAAGGAACTTGAGGATTGAAAGGTTTACACTTGCGTGGAAACGAATACCTCCCTTGTACGGGCCGATAGCATTGTTGTGCTGGATACGATAACCCATATTGGTCTGTACATTACCCTTATCGTCAACCCATGTCACGCGGAACTGTACTAATCTGTCGGGGATACAAAGACGCTCGATAAGATTAGCCTTTTCAAACTCGGGATGTTTGTTGTACTCCTCTTCGATGGTTCCGAGAACCTGACTGACGGCCTGGATGTACTCCGGCTCGTTGGGAAATCTCTGCTTGAGATTTTCTACGACTTTTGCTGCGTTCATATTCTTTTAATTATTAATATAAGGTTGTTGTTCTAACTTGTAAGTTTGCTTTTTTTTGCTTGTCCGAAGATTACGAAAAGTTCGTTTTTCTCGGTTTGCGGTTGCAAAATTACACAAAATCTTTGAAAAAACAAAAGATTTGCAACTTTTTTATCAAAAAAAATTGCAAATCTGTATTTTTAAGCGTTTACTAATCAGAAATTACAGATATTTTCCTCTTTGAATCTGTGCTTTTACTTTTTCCACGTATGCATCAATCACTGCTACAGCCGTGATATTCACCACATCGCTTACAGAACTCTCGAAGTCGGTGAAGTGTATGGCTTTGTTCAGTCCCATCTGGATCGGGCCGATAATTTCGGCTTCGGGATCGAGTGCCTGAAGCAGTTTGTAGCTTCCGTTGGCCGAACTCATATTGGGGAACACCAATGTATTAACGTCTTTGCCTTTCAGACGTGTGAATGGATATTTGTCATCACGGAGGTCTTTGTTGAGCGCGAAATTAACCTGCATCTCGCCATCGATAGGAAGGTCGGGGTAGAGTTCCTGCATCTTTGCCACGGCTTTATGCACGGAAACTGGACTTCCCACCTCGTCGGTTCCGAAGTTTGAATAGGAGATCATCGCAATCACAGGGTCTGCGTTGAAGAACTTGGTAGTATGCACGCACAACTTGGCGATGTCGGTGAGCACCTCTTCCGTGGGATGACGGTTGATAAGTGTGTCGGCGATGTAATAAGTACCCTTCTTCGTATTCAGTATATGCATTGTGGCGAAAGTCTTGTATTCCGGCCTGATTCCAATCACCTCTTTGGCCACTTTGATAGTATTCGAATATTTGGTGTATAGACCTGTGATGAAGGCGTCTGCATCTCCGAGTTCCACCATCATCATACCGAAGTAGTTGCGCTCATACATCTTGTCGTATGCCTCCTGGAAGGTATAACCCTGTCTCTGTCGCTTTTCGGCGAGATGTTTTGCGTAAGTGGCACGTCGTCCCTGCTCCTGATCGGCTCGCATGTCGATGAGGTCGATGCCTTCGAGACTCAGTTTCAGACGCTGTGCCATACGGTTGAGTCGGTCGGGATTGCCGAGGAGTATAGGATTACAGATGCCGTCGGTCTTTGCCTGCACGGCGGCTTTCATCATCGTCGGGTGCTCACCCTCGGCGAAAACGACTCTCTGCGGATGCATCTTTGCTGTGTCGTGCAGTTTCTGGGTAAGTTTTGTCTCGAGTCCGAGCAGCTGTCTCAGTCCTTGTTTGTATTCGTTCCAGTCGGTGATGGGAGTGCGAGCCACTCCGCTGTCCATCGCTGCTTTTGCCACGGCTGCACTCACCTCGGTGATGAGTCGCGGATCGACCGGTTTGGGGATGAAGTATTTCGGGCCGAACTGCAGGTCGCTCACCTTATATACATCATTGACGATATCCGGCACTGGCTGTTTCGCCAGATCGGCGATGGCTTTCACCGCGGCCAGTTTCATCTCCTCGTTGATAGCTTTGGCGTGAACGTCGAGGGCGCCGCGGAAGATATACGGGAATCCGATGACATTGTTTATCTGATTGGGATAGTCGCTTCTGCCGGTACTCATGAGAACGTCGGGGCGGCTGTCCATGGCATCTTCGTAAGAAATCTCCGGTACGGGATTGGCCAGTGCGAAGACAATCGGGTTCTTTGCCATCGACCGGATCATGTCTTTTGTCAGCACATTTCCTTTTGAAAGACCGACAAACACATCAGCGTCTTTTATTGCCTCCTCGAGGGTGTGGACGTCGCGACGTTCGGTGGCGAAGAACTTCTTCTGCTCCGTGAGCTTCTCTCTGTCGCTGGTGATTACTCCCTTCGAGTCGAGCATGAGGATATTCTCCTTCTTGGCTCCGATGGCGATGTACAGTTTGGTGCAGCTGATAGCCGCAGCTCCGGCACCGTTGACAACGATTCTCACGTCGGCGATATTCTTGCCTGCCACTTCGAGTGCGTTTTTCAGTCCGGCGGCGCTGATGATAGCCGTGCCGTGCTGGTCGTCGTGCATCACGGGGATGTCGAGCGATTTTTTCAGGCGCTCTTCTATATAGAAGCACTCGGGAGCCTTGATATCCTCAAGGTTGATTCCTCCGAAGGTGGGGGCGATGCGCTCCACGGCCTCACAGAACTTCTCCGGATCTTTCTCGTCCACTTCGATGTCGAAAACGTCGATACCTCCGTAGATCTTGAAGAGCAACCCTTTTCCTTCCATCACCGGCTTGCCGCTCATTGCTCCTATATCGCCCAGCCCGAGCACTGCCGTGCCGTTGCTGATCACGGCGACGAGGTTACCCTTGTCGGTATACTTGTACGCATCGACGGGATTCTGCTGGATCTCCAGGCAGGGGAATGCCACGCCCGGCGAATAAGCAAGACTCAGGTCGGTCTGCGTACGATACGGCTTGGTGGGAATCACCTCTATCTTTCCGGGTCTGCCCTGATTGTGATATTGCAAGGCGGTTTCTTTTGTGATCTTTACCATACTTTTCTCCTTTTTTCTCTATACAATATTTCGAATTCTCTAAATTTTGTGCGCAAAGTTAGCAATTTTCTTCGTAAATCTATCACATTGTTACGATTTTTTTATAACTTTGCAAGCAAACGTATAATTATGGGAGAAAAAAACAATCTGTCTGAGACTTACAGGGAGAAATTGAGAGATAGGATTATCGATACCGCCTTCCAGTTGTTCGTTACTAACGGTATCCGTGCCGTCAGGATGAACGACATTGTAGATCATCTGTCTATCTCCAAGCGTACGTTGTATGAGGTATTCGAGGACAAGGAACAGTTGCTTCTTGCAGTCATCGAATATCAGGAGGATAAGCGCAACAAGTTGATGGCGGAGTATGTGAAGGATCATGATGTGCTTGAGATCGTGATTGAGATGTATCGTCTTCAGGTGCAGGGCTCCAGGAGGGTGAATCCTCAGTTCTATGCTGATCTGCGCCGCTATCCTGATCTTCTCGAAAAAATCAGAAAGCGTCATAAGAAAAACGGCGAGAAAATGATTTCCTTCTTCAAGCGCGGGGCAGAGGAGGGGCTCTTCCGGTCTGATGTGGATTATGTGATCCTCGTTGATCTTATCGGTGTGCAGATGGAGTATATCATGAACTCCAAGATGCAGTTCAAATACGAGTTTTCCGCAATCTTCAAGAACGTCATGCTTGTCAACGTAAGAGGATTGTGCACGGAGAAAGGATTCCGGCTGCTCGAGGAGTATCAGAAGAGGATCTGATACCGGCTTCTGATACCGATATGCCAGTAGCAGGCTAAATTCTCGTTACTTGTTTTACTCCCTTTACCGTTCTGAGTTTTTTCAGCAGTGTTTCCAGACGGCTCGTATCGTCGAGCTGCACTACGAGATTACCTGAGAATAGTCCGTCATGACTATCGATATTTATCGATCGCAGTGTCAGTTTCTCATCTTTGCTGATCACGCTTGTCAGGTTGTTTACGATGCCGATATCGTCGTTTCCGATCACTCTCAGCGTGATGGAATACTGCGACGAGCCTTTCCCGCTCCATCTTGCCTTTACTATTCTGTATCCGAAACGCTTGCGGAGTTCCGGCGCGTTGGGACAGTCTTTGCGATGGATTTTCACTCCTCCTCCGTTGGTCACGAATCCGAAGATAGGGTCTCCGTAGATGGGGTGGCAGCACTTGGCGAGCTGATAGTCGAGCCCTTTCAGATTGCTGTCGATGGTAAGCACGTCGTCATTCTGCCGGGTATATTCTTCCTCCGGATTCTCGTAATTGAATTCTTCTGCGCTGCGGGTGGGTGCCTGTTGTGCCGATGGATTGGCGAGATAATTCTGTATCTCGACATATTTCTCAATCACAATGTTCACGTCGAGAGTCTCGTCGGCTATCTGTCTGTAGAATTCGCTCGTCTCCTTGAACCCCAGCTTTTTAATAAGGTGTGCCATCGTGCTCTCCTGATATTCTATCTTCCTGTTGTGGAACTTCCTCTCGAGCAGTTCTTTTGCGAAGGCTCCCTCTTTCACCTGAGTCTCCTTCAGAGCCAGTCTGATCTTGCTTTTGGCTCTCGACGTCTTCACGATATTGAGCCAGTCGCGTTTTGGCGTCTGGTTGTTCGACGTTAGTATCTCTATCTGATCACCACTCTTGAGACATTCCCTGAACGACACATTCTTGCCGTTGATCTTAGCTCCCACGCAGCGGTTGCCCACATTGGAGTGGATATGGTAGGCGAAGTCGAGCACCGTGGCTCCCTTGGGGAATTTGAACAGGTCGCCTTTGGGGGTGAAAACGAACACCTCGTCTTCGTAGAGATCCATCTTGAACTGATCCATCATCTGCATGTCGTCGCCCGCTTCGAGGGCACTGCGGATGTTGCCGAGCCATTCGTCGAGACCGGTCTCTCCCTTTATGCCTTTATACCGCCAGTGGGCTGCCAGTCCGCGCTCTGCTATCTCATCCATGCGCTCGGTGCGAATCTGCACTTCCACCCATTTGTTTTCAGGTCCGAGAACGGTGATGTGCAGACTTTCGTACCCGTTTGATTTAGGCACCGAGAGCCAGTCTCTCAGCCGTTTCGGATTAGGCTGATACATATCCGTGATGATAGAGTATACGAGCCAGCACTGCATCTTCTCCTTGTCGGCGGGAGAGTCGAGGATGATACGGATGGCGAAGAGGTCGTAGATGCCTTCGAATCCGCATTTCTGTTTTTTCATCTTCTGCCAGATGGAGTGGATGCTCTTGGTGCGGCCTTTCATGTGGAACTTCAGTCCGGCTTCGGTCAGCTTTTTCTCGATAGGGGCGATGAAACGCTCGATGTAGGCGTCGCGCGACTTCTTCGTCTCGTTGAGCTTGTCTTTGATATGATAGTAGGCGTCGTGCTCGAGATATTTCAGCGAGAGATCTTCCAGCTCGCTCTTCAGCTTGTAGAGTCCCAGCTTGTGGGCGAGGGGAGCATAGAGATATGCCGCTTCCTCGCTGACTCTTCTCTGGGCCGTTTCGTTGTCAGTATTTTTTATCTGCCTCATCAGATTCACCCTGTCGGCTATCATGATGAGTATCACTCTCATATCCTCCGCGAACGAGAGCAGCAGATTCCTGAAATTGTCACTTTCGATTACGGGATTCTTGTCATACAATTCAGCGATCTTTTCCAGTCCGTGGAGGATGTGGTATACATCTTCACCGAATTTCCCTCTCATAGCTTCGATATCGGCTTCGTATCCGTTGTTCATCAACTGATAGAGTAATATTGCGATGACGGAATCCTGTCTCAGTCCGATTTCCTCGACTACTATCAGGGCGGTCTGCAGACCGAGCAAGATGGGGTTGAGGCCGAAGATATCGCGGTGCACCTGCTGCTCGTCGATGATCTTGTGAAGCAACTCGCGAAGTCTCTTTTCCTCGGGCGAGTCTAACTTCTGGTCGAGCCGTGTCTTTATCTCATCCAGCAGATGCAGGCATTCCATCCTTTCATCTGACGAAAACTCAAATTTTCTGTCCATAGTTGCTTATATTGTCTTGTTTTAGCGACTTCATATTAAAATTCGTTTGCAAAGTTACAATTTTTCTCTGATTTCATTGCGTTTTCATCAAAAGTTTGTATATTTGTAGCAATATTTTATTTTTAAAAACATTGATTATGCAAACTCAAGATGATTTAAAACAGATTGCTCAGAAGGGTATCACCGAAGAGCAGATTCAGACTCAGCTTAATGAATTCAAGACCGGATTCCCGTTTCTCCGTCTCGAGGCCGCCGCAGCTATCGGCAAGGGCGTGATGGCTCCCGATGATGACGAGAAGAAGCATTTCGTCGAGGTGTGGAAACAATACAAGGCCGGCAACAAGAAAATCGTGAAGTTCGTTCCCGCATCGGGTGCCGCCTCGCGAATGTTCAAGGATATGTTCGCGTTCCTCAACGCACCCTACGACGAGCCGACGACTCCCTTCGAGAAGACGTTCTTCGAAAATATCAAAAAGTTCGCCTTCCGCGAGGCGCTATGCGCAAAATGCCATGAAAACGACGGAAAGAAGATAATGCAGCTTATCGCTGATGGTAAATATAAAGCAGTGGTGGCCAACATGCTCGAGGCCAAAGGATTGAACTACGGGCAACTGCCGAAGGGACTGCTCCTCTTCCACAATTATGAAGACGGACCGCGCACTCCGATGGAGGAGCATCTCGTAGAGGCCGCTCTCTATGCTTCGAGCAACGGAGAGGCCAACGTGCATTTCACCGTTTCCCACGAGCACATGGAACTCTTCAAGAAAAAGGTGGAAGAGACTGTCGGCAAGTACAGCGAGCGCTTCGGAGTGAAATATAATATCTCGTTCTCAGAACAGAAACCGAGCACCGACACCATCGCTGCCAATCCCGACAATACTCCCTTCCGCAATGAAGACGGTTCGTTGCTCTTCCGTCCGGGCGGACACGGTGCTCTGATAGAGAATCTGAATGAGATCGACGCTGATGTGATCTTCATCAAGAATATCGACAATGTGGTGCCCGACCGTCTTAAGGACGAGACCGTAGAGTGGAAACAGATCATCGCCGGAGTGCTCGTATCGCTGCAGCAGAAGGCGTTCGAATATCTCCGCGTGATTGAAAGCGGTGAGTATAACCATGAGAAACTCGAGGAGATAATCCGCTTCCTGCAGCGCGACCTCTGCTGCCGCCGACAGGATATCAAGGAGCTCGAGGATGCCGAACTGGTGATCTATCTGAAGAAGAAACTCAACCGCCCGATGAGAGTCTGCGGAGTGGTGAAGAATGTAGGCGAGCCGGGAGGTGGACCGTTCCTTACTTATAACCAGGACGGCACCGTAAGCTTGCAGATCCTCGAAAGCAGCCAGATCGACAAGAACAATCCGGAGTATATGAAGATGTTCACCGAGGGCACTCACTTCAATCCGGTAGACCTCGTATGCGCCGTGAAGGATTACAAGGGTCAGCCGTTCAATCTGCCCGAATATGTGGATAAAACTACGGGATTCATATCTAATAAGAGCAAGAACGGCAAGGAACTGAAGGCTCTCGAACTTCCCGGTTTGTGGAACGGTGCCATGAGCGATTGGAACACCGTCTTCGTAGAGGTTCCTCTCGGAACATTCAATCCGGTGAAGACCGTCAACGATCTGCTCCGCGAACAGCATCAGTAAGATCTTTTTTGACCGTTGTCAAAATTTATTTTGAGTGCACTCGGAATTATTTCTGAGTGCACTCATATTCTTTCACGCTCCTTCACTTTCTATCTTTGTGCATTATTTCATTATTTCTTTTCTCATTTCAAAAAAAATTACTACCTTTGCAGCCGATTTCAAAACAATAGAGATGGCAGGATATTTGACAACAGACAATAGGAAGGTTACTGCAAACCGTTTTATTGAGATGAAGAAGCAGGGAGAAAAGATCTCCATGCTGACCTCATACGACTATACTATGGCCTCGATCGTCGACCAGGCCGGCATCGATTCCATCCTTATCGGTGACTCCGCGTCGAACGTGATGGCCGGCAATGAGAATACGCTTCCCATTACCATGGATCAGATGGTTTATCATGCCCGCGCCGTGTCGAGAGCCGTGAAGCGCGCCCTCGTGGTGTGCGACATGCCCTTCGGCAGTTATCAGGCTAATGACGACGAGGGTGTGCGCAATGCCATACGGCTTTTGAAGGAAGGCGGTGCCGACGCGGTGAAGATCGAGGGAGGCAGCCATCTCGCTCCGATGATCAGCCGGATGGTTACTGCCGGAATTCCCGTGTGCGGACACCTGGGACTCACTCCCCAGTCGATACGCAAATTCGGAGGATATGGTCTTCGTGCTAAAGATGAGGCCGAGGCTCGGCAACTTATAGCTGATGCCCACGCCCTCGAAGAGGCCGGGTGCTTCGCCGTGGTGCTGGAGAAAGTTCCCGCGATACTGGCGGAGCAGGTTACTAAGGAACTTTCTATCCCTACTATCGGTATCGGAGCGGGAAACGGCACCGACGGACAGGTGCTCGTAGCTCAGGATATGCTCGGTATGAGCCAGGGCTTCTCACCGAAATTCCTCCGTCGTTATGCTGATCTCTTCACGCAGATCACCGATGCTGTCGGACAATATGTCACTGATGTGAAGAACGGCGATTTCCCCAACGAAAAAGAGTCTTACTGATGTATACGCAGAATACAGAGATACATATTTCACTGTGGCATAAGGATTTCTGGGCGATGGCCGTCGCCAATATGCTGCTTTCGATAGCGGTGTATATGTATATACCGGCTCTGCCTGTGTGGATGGCGGAAAACGGTATGACGACGGTCGAGAAGGGCATTGCCATGGGGGTCTTCATCCTCGGGCTGCTGCTTGCCGGACTGCGGGTGTCGTATCTCGTGCAGCGTTATCGCCGCAATCGTGTGTGCATAGAGTCGCTGATATGTCTCGCTGTAGTAATCGGCGCTTATTATTTCCTTCAGGTGAGGAATCATTATTTGCAGGAATACGGTGACGTGATAGCCTATATCTTTCGGTTCTTCATGGGTGCTTTCTTCGGATTCGCCCAGATGGTGTTGCGAAGTACTCTGATTATGGATAAGAGCGAGTCGAACCGGCGCACCGAGGCTAACTATTCTTCTTCCTGGTTCGGCCGTTTCGCTATTTCTTTGGGACCGGTGGCGGCGATAGTGCTCTACAAGCAGTTCGGTTTCGATGCAGTGCTGATGGCATCGGCAGTGCTCGTTATCGTCAGCGCTCTGATCATAGCGACGGTGAAATTCCCGTTCCGCACTCCGGAAGAGGGCGTCCGTTATTTCTCCCTCGACAGGTTTTTCCTGCCGCAGGCTGCGTGGCTGTTCGTGAATATGGTATTGGTGATGTTCGCCCTGGGACTTGTCCTCTCGCTGCCTCTCACCATCCATTTCTATGCGATGATGATGGTAGGCTTCCTGCTGTCTATTCTCTCGCAGCGCTTCGTCTTCGAGAATGCCGATCTGAAGAGCGAGATCGTTTCAGGTCTGATCCTCGTTATCGCCGCGATAATCATAATGCTTAGAAATAATACCGTCTCGGCGGCATATATCTCACCGGCTCTCTTCGGTATCGGCATCGGACTCATCGCATCGCGATTCCTCTTGTTCTTTATCAAACTGAGCCATCACTGCCAGCGTGCCACTTCGCAGAGTACTTATATCGTCAGCTGGGAAACAGGACTGGCGCTCGGCTTGTTCTTCGGTTTTGCCGTGTTCCGGTCTGATAGTGACCTGATACTCAACGTCGCTCTCGGAGCGGCGGTGGCTGCCTTGCTGATGTACAATTTCTTCACTCATGCGTGGTACATGAGAAACAAGAGCAGATAGCATGATCGACGAACGATTGAGGCAACTGGCCGAGAAATACGAGACGGCGGATTTCCTTCCTGCCGATCCCAGTTTTTTCATGCATCAGGTCTCCGATCCTCTCGATCAGGAGACTCTCGCCTTCATCGCTTCATCATTGAGCTACGGCAGCAGAAAACAGTTCTTTCCCAAAATCCAGTTCGTGCTCGACAATAGTGGGGGAAAGGTGTTCGAATGGGTGAAAGATGGTCTTTTCAAGAGTGATATTCCAGACGATATGCAGTGCTATTACCGCTTGTATACCAATCATACGATGTATCAGTTCCTGTCGGCTCTGCAGTCGATGATTCTGGAGTTCGGCAGTATCAAGAATTTCATCGTAAAATATCAGAGCGGGGCAGGGGAGCCGCTTACAGGCTATTCCGCCGTGGTGAAGATTACTTCTTATTTCTCTTCCAAGGGAATCGAGGTTATCATTCCGAAGAATGCCACTTCGGCATGCAAGCGTATCTGTATGTTTCTCAGATGGATGGTGCGCGACAACAGTCCTGTCGACTTAGGCCTTTGGAGCGACATCATCGACAAGCGATCTCTAATCATGCCGCTGGACACGCACGTGCTCCAACAGTCCGTCTCTATGGGATTGCTGAAAAGCCGCACGGGAAGCATGTCGACAGCACTCCGACTAACCGAGCGCATGTCGCAGATCTTCCCCGATGATCCTCTCAAGGGTGATTTCGCCCTCTTCGGATACGGGGTGAATTCCTGATATCAGTCCTCGTCGATAGGGGTGAAGTCGGTGATGTCGCCGTCTTTCTTCGAATACTGATTCGACGGTCTGTTGCCGATGGGAGTACCGTTGGGCTCGTCTCTGTCTTCTTCGACATCGCTCTGCACCGGGGGCTGGCCGCGCATCGGTTTCACTATCTCGAAATCTTCTTCTCCGGCAGCTGCTTTCTTGTCGGTTTGTTTCTGTTCCGTGCATGCCGACAATGCCATAACAGCGGCCATTGCTATCAATATTTTCCTCATATTTTTCGATGTTTGTATTCCGCTGCAAAAATACTCAAAATATTTTTAGTTGCAAAAAAAAATCTTAAATATTTGGAAATTTGCAAAATATGTATTATCTTTGCAACCAAAAACGTAGAATTGGTAATGAAAACAGTTCAGACGACAGAAACAACAGAAGAAAAACGAGAGCTAGTACCAGATGTACATACTCCTCTTACGGCGATAAAAGGTAAGTCGATGTCTGCACCGGCTCGTTTCCTTATGGATCAGGGCCTGATTCAGGGGCGAGCCCTCGATTTCGGCTGCGGATATGGATTCGATACCGACCAGCTGCGCCAAAGAGGATTTGATATCATCGGATATGATAATTACTATCGTCAGGACGAGCCCGAGGGCCGTTTCGAGACTATAATGTGTATATACCTTCTCAATGTCCTCGATCCTCTGATGCAGACAAGACTGCTGATGAGGGTCAGCGAGTTGCTCAAACCGGGCGGGAAGGCGTATTTCGCCGTGCGGCGCGATCTCGTAGGGGATAAGGCGTTCCACGGGGATTTCCACTATCAGTGCAACGTGAGACTGCCGTTCATATCTCTCTACTCTACTGACGAATACGAGATTTATCTCTACCAGCACTATAATTATCAGCCGCATCACACCACGCAGCGCTGCTCTTTCTGCAAACTCAACAAGCGTACTAAGATGATTTGCGAAACGGCGACCTGCATCGCTTTCTATGACAGCAATCCCGTGAGCCGCGGCCATGCACTGATCGTTCCCAAAAGGCATGTCGAGAATTATTTCGACCTTACCCCGAAGGAGATCCAGGCTATGCATATCGTGCTCAACAGGGCGAAGGAGATTATCGATGCCAAATATCATCCCGACGGATACAACATCGGAGTGAATGTCGGTGAGAGTGCCGGACAGTCGGTGTTCCACGTCCACATGCATCTTATCCCGAGATATAAGGGCGATGTGGAAGAGCCGAAAGGGGGAGTGAGAGGTGTCATTCCCGGAAAACGAGACTATTAATTT
>Ga0065709_1029372_pt1 | contig 27427 bp, 26 predicted proteins | sample Hoacrofraction14_2_FD_59096 | JGI IMG/M metagenome (GOLD analysis project Ga0065709, IMG submission 59096) | Hoatzin crop microbial communities from Cojedes, Venezuela, sample from fiber fraction 14 v1 | ecosystem: Host-associated > Birds > Digestive system > Esophagus > Crop | place: Venezuela...
TAAACCCGTTGATTTGCCTCTGTCAGGTGCTCAGTTCTCCGTTCAATACTACGATGGTATTTACACATCTGAATCCGCACTTGAATCCGCTACAACAACATTGTCAGGTACTACCGCTACATTGACCTCCGATAGCAACGGTATGGTTAAAATTACCAAGCCGAACTTAATTAGTGGTGGAATGACATATCTTTCAAAAATTGGTACGGATGAAAATCAGTTGCCACTTGGTACTTATGTAGTTAAGGAAACAAAAGCACCCGTAGGGTATGATTTGTCGGATTATTACTTGGTTGTAACGCTGTCGCAGACATCTTCGGGTGTTGATGAAGTATCAGAAATGCCATACCGTGTTGATGAAGATGGGAATTTCAAACCTACAACAACAACAGATGTTCTCTATGAATTGTCCGATGGTGTTATGCAGATGGATGACCCGACCAACGCAACATACATTTCCACGAAGAAAACGGTCAGAGACACGGATGACCTTTTCGACAAGACTATCTTTCGTCCAGGACGGTTTGCGCGCGGTCGTTGATGATTTTGATTACATCGTCGAGGGATTTTTGGTCCGCGTAGTAGGCGGCGATTTCTTCTGAAATTATTATTGCGATGTCTGAGTCGATGCGGGCGAATTCGGTGGCGTTTTCGATGCAGTTTTCGAAGATTGCGATTTCATCCTGCGAGGGTTCGGTGTAGGGGTTGTCGTAACCGGCACCGTAGCTTTCAAGCATGGATTGGATGGTTTTGGCGTGTTCGATGTCTTCGGCGCAGGCGTTTTCGAAAACGGATTTCATGACCGCGGTGTCGCCGATTATTTTCTGGCCGTCTTCGCTTAAGCAGAACTCAACAAAGGAGCCGGCCTCGTCGGGGGAGGCGCAGGATGCGGAGATTGCGATTGAGAATCTTCCGTAAAGGGCGGGGGAGGCGGCGTCCGAAGAAGGATAGGTGTAGAGCGCAACGGAACTGTCCCCGAGGTCGTTGATGAAGTCGATATAGCTTTCGAAATCGTACCAACCCATGGAGTTGACATCGGGCGTGTAGCCGCCGCCTTCGTCCGTCAGGTTGTCTTTGCAGTATGCAGCAAGCGTGCGGAAGTTTTCGTTGTCCAGATCGATTTTGCCGGAAGATACATATTGCGAATAGCAGCTTCGGATGGCGCCCAAAAGGAATGTCTCCCGGGCCGAAATTCCCACGGGCTGCTTGCCGTTGAAGACCTCGTCGGTTAAAGCGGCATATTCGTCGAAGGTGAAGCCCGAAGAAGTCACATCGGACGAGGATGCCATCGCGCAGTAGATCTTGACGCCCACCGGGCACTGGTACAATTTTCCGTCGACTTTAGCGCACTCGAAGACGTTCGTGAAGTACTCGGAAGACGACAGGTCCGAAACATACGAACTTAAATCCAGGAACGCCCCGGAGTTGTCGAATTCGGTCTGACCCATGCCGCCCAAAACGATGTCAGGGCCGGTGCCCGCGAGGACGTCGGCGATTAGTTGCTGCGTGCGGGACGCTGTGCCCGTGAGTCCGTAGCCGTCCTCGTCGTCTTCGGAAGGCACATACGAATAGTCGAATGCGATGAAGGCCGAATCGGACTGATTGTTAAATTCGTAGACAGCCTCGCACACCTCGTTGTCGATGTAGGACGACAAAGTCGCCGCAGAGAGGAGTACCTTGCCCGCGTTGGGGTTGGTGTCGCACCTGTCCATGCAGTAGTAGATGCACTCGAAAATGTCGGAATCCGCGCCCGCGGAAATGTCGTTTTCGAAGAAGACAATGCGGTTGCCGTCCTCGTATACGACGTCCATGCTCCCGGCCCAAAAATCCGAGAGATTGAAGTTGCAGTTTGTGATGGAGAAGAAGGACTCCTTCCGGCAGGTGGAAGGGTTGAACTTGTAGAACGTCGTCCCGTCGCGCGTAACCTCTCCGGATCCGCTGTAGCCCTCAACCGGTGTCAACGACCCGTCCGACAGAGAGAACACATAGTCTTCCCGGTCCACAAAAGTTCCGTCGCCGGCGGTTATGTCAGAGGAAACAAATACGTACGAGTCCCCTGCAATCCAACAGTCGCTGACGGCGATGTCGGACAGCTCATCCGCAGGCGTCTCGGTCACGGACAGATCGGACGCCACAACGGCAAATCTGTCGATTACAAATTTGTAGTTACTGTCGTAAGAACCGACCGCAAAGACCAACCCGGAAGACGTTTCCATGAAGGCCCCGTAAGACTCCGACAAAGAAGAGAGATAGGAAACCAAACCATTGCCCGGGCAGGCCTCCAAAGAACCGCTCTCAAAAGAAACGGAATACAGATCCAAAGAAGTCTCCCCGGTGTCGTAGCTCGTGTAGGAATCCAGGTAGTAGCAGTCGCCCCCGAGCACGAAGAACTGGCTCTGCGAGGAATAGGAAGACTCGTCCTTTTCCAAGGGCATCAGGTCGACAGATGCTGTCAAAGAACCGTCCATGTCGTAAGACACAACCTCGTTTTTCACAGTCTCAAAATCGTAGTCCCATCCGAGGAGCCTGACAAAAATATTTTCCCCGTCGCACCCGATGCAGTCGATGTTCGTGTGGTAGACATCCGGATACGCGGGCACGGACAGGCGCCGGCTCGAATACCACGGATCCGACTCGGAAACATAAACCGCCGAAGCCTTCGGAACATCCGAGTCCGTCGAGCACCCGGCAGTCCCAAACAACAAAGAAACAACAAGCGTCGCGCAAACAAAACGTTTCATGGCAAGCTCCCCAAAAGACTCTTATTTCACATACAAACCATAGCACAAAAACCCATTCAAAAAGAGCAGGCAAAAAAGACTTAAGAAAATCTTAAGCAGCTCCCTGCAAAACACGCATCCGCCTCCATCGAATAAATCCGTAGAAATCGTTAAACAGGAACGCGACAAAGCACACCGCAACAGACCAATACTGCGAAGACTCCAAAGCGGCCAAAACCCACAACACAATCAGAACCACATCGTTTGCGGCATACGCCAGCGCGAAAAACTCGCTCCGCCTAAATGTCAGATAAACCGCGATAAAACTTGTCGTAACGGACACGGTCGAAGGCACGATATTCGCTGTCCCCAAAGCCGACAAAATGAACCAAAACACGACTGTCACGGGCACGGCCACAACAAACATCAGACATATCTCGAGCCTACCGATCCTGTTAACCTCAACCTGTCGTCCGCCCTTGTACGGATGCCGGATCCAGGATATCAGGGCCGCCAGAGCCATAGGTCCTGTCATGCCTAAGTACGTTGCCATCTCCCCGTAGTAGGCGAACCGGTACGAGATAATGCCGTACAGACACGAGAACACCACCATCAGCGCCTGACCCACCGCATACCCGCGAGCATTAAAAATCAGAGACGTCACCCCGACCAGAGACGCGCACAGCAAAAGCCAATCCTTCCCGTCGAAAACAACAAACGCCAAAACCACAGCCAGAGCCGATACACCCCAGATCAAGCGGTCACGCAAATCAAACATAAAAGCATCCTCCAAACAAAAAGACATTCGCATGTGTATCTTCAAAGACCTGACGATACACAAACGAATGCCTTATACATTCTCTGCCCGGTGGCAGACCAATCTCGCACACAAAATACCACACCGAACCCGTCTCCGCAACCCGCCTATATTCTGAATCGTTTCGGAATCCGCTTTTCTAAACACGATTCCGAAGTGATTCGTCCGGTGCAAAAAAGCAGCCTTAGTCGAGAAAATCCCAATAATAATAGGGCTTGCTGCATTTAATCTGCGATGCTAAAATATTGAATAATTTCGGAATCGGGCAAAAAAACAACGATTCCGAAGTGATTCACTCCACAGAATACGTAGTGTTACAACATAAAGTCGAAAAACATCAGGTGATAAGGAGATTGATATGCTTATAGCAAGAGAAAAAGAAATAGCGATGCTTAAAGCAACAGCCGGCAAAGACGAATCACAGTTCGTCGCAATTTACGGCAGGCGCCGTGTCGGTAAGACATACCTTATAAGAGAAACCTTTGACAACAATTTTGTTTTCCAGCATTCCGGCCTTGCAAATGCGGATACAGCGGAACAACTGGAAGGTTTTGCCAATTCACTCAAAACCTTCGGATTATCGGAGTTCGATGCCCCCCGGACATGGCTTGATGCTTTCCAATTGCTAAAGCAATTAATTGTAAAAAAATCTGATGACAATACAAAAAAGATTATTTTCATAGACGAATTGTCATGGATGGATGCAAAAAACAGCAATCTCATGACCGCCCTTGAAGCGTTCTGGAACGGTTGGGCGTCGGCGCGCAAGGATATCCTGCTCATAGTGTGCGCATCGGCAACTTCGTGGATGCTCGACAACATCATCCACAACAAAGGCGGGCTCTACAATCGCCTCAATCTTCAAATACATCTGAGGGCTTTCAATTTGCGCGAATGCGAGATGTACTTAAGCGCAAACGGAGTCGACCTAAGCCGCAGCCAGATACTCGAAGGATACATGGTAATGGGAGGCGTCCCTTACTACTGGAGTTTTGTGGAACGCGGATACAGCATGTCGCAGAACATAGACAAAATATTTTTCGGACAAAACGCTCCGCTCAAAAGAGAGTTCGACTATCTGTACGCATCTTTGTACAGAAGACCCGATCAATATATATCGATAGTCCGGGCGCTCGGAATGCACAAAGCCGGACTCACCAGAGAAGAACTTCTCAAATATACCGGCATTGCGGATTCCGGAGACTTTTCGAAAAAACTCACCGAACTCGAAGAGTGCGACTTCATCAGGGAATACACATGCTTCGGCAAGAAACGCAAATCTTCGGTTTTCCAGCTCATAGACAACTTTACCCTGTTCCATTTCAAATTCCTGACCTCGAAAACACAGGACGAGCATTTCTGGACCAACGCCGTGGCAACCTCGCAAAGGAACGCATGGTGCGGCCTTGCGTTTGAAAGGGTGTGTCTCGAACACGTTCCGCAGATAAAAGCAAAACTTTCCATACTCGGAGTGTCTACGGAAGTACATTCGTGGCTCGCCAAAAAAGACGAGGACAAAGGCATCGCGGGCTCTCAGATAGACCTGCTAATCGTAAGAAGAGACATGGTTATCGATGTCTGTGAAATGAAATACTCAATCGGAGAATACAATGTAACCAAAAAAGACGACGATGCCATCAGAAGAAAAATTTCCGACTTCATAACCGCGACCGGCACCAAATACGCCGTCCATCCAATCCTCGTCGCAAGTAACGGAATGGCTTACGGAAAATATTCGGGAACCTTCCAAATGTGCATAACCGCAGACGATCTTTTCAAAGAAATCTGACCGGTACACAACCAAAAAATCGCGAAAAGGTGTAGTATGCGCAGAAAAATTTTGATCAACTGCTTGAACGTATGAATGGAAGCAACGGCAAAACCTGTCTTCTGATAGACGGGGCGAGGCGTGCAGTACTTAAACTGTGAGTTATCCTAACTGATGGCTGATGTCTGCCCCTCCATATAGAATACGGAATATTGTTACAGTGTTTGTTTTATCATCAATGGTATAAAACATCAGATATTTTTTTATCGGAATAAATTGTACTCCTTGACTGTGCCAGGGTTCTTCCTTATAAAGAGGATTTCGTTCAGGCATAGTTTCAAGCGAGCGCGCACTTTGTATGATTTTCCAATATATGTTGCGGGCTGTATCGGGGACCTGTAACGAATAGGCTATATAGTCGTAAATGTTTTTTAGATCCTGTTGTGCCTGCAAGGTATATACGATATTTATCTTCATATGCCGTACAACCTTTTCATTTCCGCCTCTACTTCGTCGGCAGATATAACGCGACCTGCTGCGATATCGTCCATGCCTTTTTGCAATTCGATATCAATCTGTTCCTTTGTCATGCTGCCGATAGCAACAGGCTTTGAAGCCGGTAGTTTCATATCGAACGGTATGCCATTTTGTAAAACAACTTGCTTTAGAAACATACCAATTGCATTAGACATTGGTATCCCAAGTCGGTTTAACACGGCTTCAGCCTGAGCCTTTGTTTCGGGATCAACCCGTGTGTATACATTTGCTGTTCTCGATGCAGTTCTTGCCACGATAATCACCTCACTTAGTTTTTTTCTACTATAATACGCAAGATTGCTAAAAGCAATCTAAAAGCCCCCAATTAAAAACTGTTTGACAAAAAAACACAATACAGAATTTTCGGGGGAGTGGAAACGTTGTGTGAAGAAACAAGCGATACTTAGAAAATGAAAATCAGATATAATCTTGTAAAAACCAGTGTGTTTCAAGGATACAACAAATAAAAACTTTAATGGCTAAAGGAAGTACACCATGCAATACCTAACTCTCTCAAACAACAAAAAAATTCCCGCCATCGGCTACGGCACCTACAAATCCCAAGGCGACGACGCGAAGCAGGGCACGATAAAAGCACTCATCGCCGGCTACCGCCTGATCGACACCGCAGCATTTTACGCCAACGAAAAACAAATCGGTGAAGCGATAAAAGAAGCACAGGAAACTCTGCAAATAAAAAGAGAAGATATCTTCCTCACAAGCAAAGTTTGGAACACAGACCGCGGGTACGAGAACACCATCAAAGCCTTCAACAAAACAATAAAAGAATTGGATCAGGAATACTTAGACCTCTACCTCATCCACTGGCCCGCCTCCCAACATCAGTTCGACAACTGGGAAGAGATAAACACAAGCACCTGGCAGGCCATGACCGACCTCTGCAAAGACGGCAGAATAAGAGCAATCGGCGTGTGCAACTGCAAGCCCCACCACCTCGAAGCCCTCATGCAAACCGAGATTAAACCGATGGTCAACCAAATCGAATACCGCGCGGGCTTCACTCAAAAAGAAACCGCAGACTACTGCAAACAAAACAACATCCGACTGCAGGCCTGGACTCCCTTGGGCAGAGGCCAAATCTTAAACGACGAACACATCCAAAAAACAGCAGACAAATACAACAAAACACCCGCGCAAATCGCCATAAGATTTTGCATCGACACGGGCGTAATCCCTCTCCCCAAATCAACACACGAAGACCGCATCAAAGAGAACCTGAACGTTTTCGATTTCGCACTCACACAGGACGACATAGACGAACTCAACAAAGTCCCCGTCCCCGAGGGCAAAACCCACGACCCGGATCTTATAGATTTTTAAAAGAAAAAACATCGGACAGAAAACATATACAGGAGGGAAAAAGACATGGTTAATAAAAATTCAAACGACAGAAAAAATATTGATAATACAACCGTTAAGGTTTTAGAAAACGCACAACAGGCCTTTTCCGGTGTAGCGGAAGAGTTGGGTGTAAAGGGCGAGGACGATGTTCAATCGTTAGTAGATGAAATCAGAAACAGGACGGATTGACATACGGAAATATGTAATTTCAAATTCGGAAAGAAATACTTCGTAATTTTATTTGCGAAGGACACTCATGCGAAAAACAAAAATATTGTGCTAAAATCAAAAACATCTTACACAAGGAGGGCCAATAAAAATGGCAGAAACACCCAAGGCAATAAAGGCCGACGCAAAGGCAGCGGCTAAGAAAGCAAAAGAAGTAGAAAAGAAGGTTGAAGCCACAGTCGAGAAGGAAGCAAAAGTAGTTGCCGACAAGACAAAGACTGTTGCAAAGAAGGCAGCAAGCGAGACCAAGAAAACTGCAAAGAAGACCGCAACAGCTGCAAAGAAAACAGCTAAGAAGACAGCGACAGCAGCAAAGAAAACTGCAAAGAAAGTCACAGCCAAGCAGACAATCACCATCCAGCAGGGCAACAACGAAGTTAACCTCGACGACGTAATCGCAAGAGTCAATCAGGCAACAAACAACGCCAAGGGCGACCTCAAGCTCTACGTAAAACCCGAAGACGGCAAGGCATACTATGTCATCGGCGACCTCACAGGCGACGTCAACCTCTTCTGATAAACAACAAACAAACCCGACAAAAACGACACGCAATCCCTTAGCGTGTCGTTTTCAATTGCAAACAAAACGAATTTTAAAAATCCGGCATCGTTCCGTTAGCCAGATCTTCCGCCAAAAACGACGAGAAATAGAACGGCACGGTGAGAATTTTATTTTCCGCACTGAATCCAAAATTGTTTGACGATACTTTCACAGCATACTTGTATGCATTGTGTTGCGAAAATTTTTCCAGCGAATTGAGAACGCCACGGCCCTTCTTCACATCTATCGGGAACAAGTCTTCTCCGGAATAGACAACAAATTCAAATTCGGCGGAAGATTTCCCTTTCCAATAGAAAAGAGGAACACCGGCTGAAACCAGCTCGCACGCCATGTAATTTTCAAAAAATATTCCGGACAAAGTCGATCTTTTATCACTTGAAATAAAGGCAGATGCGTCGGTTCCGCTTTGGTAGGAGAACATGCCGATATCTCCCAGAAATATTCTGAATAAACTGCTGTTATCCTGCGTCAACGGAGTTGTTATATGGCCATTGAGCAAATAAGAACTGTTAATTACGTTTGCAAGGTTCAGCCATTGAAGAGCGGACGTAAAATCCCGGGTTTTAGTGTTTTTCTCAATGAGTCCCGGCGAAAAATTTTTGTTTTCACGATTCAGTTCCTTATAGATGTTCATAAACACGGCGTGGGATTTTAAAACGGATTCGTGACTTGCCTGATACAACTCCATATCCGCAAGATAGTTGTCGTACAGGTCTTTCAAAACGGACCGTGATTCGAGCAGGCTTTCATCGGATTGAATGTAAGCATCAACCGCTTCGGGCATTCCTCCTATAAGCAAATACTCATATACATAGTTCAACGCCATCTTATGGATTTCCGTCGGAAGAGGAACTTTGGCTTCATAAGCATCGCGAACCTTGTCATACAGTAATGAATTTCTGTTAATCAGAAACTCGCCGAAATTCAAAGGATACAAAGTTATCTGATTTATTTTGCCCACCGGGAAAAGGAACTTTTCCTTTTTTCCGTTTCTGTTCGCTTGTCTGACAAGCTTTATTCTTACCATGGAACCTGTCACAATTACCGGTATCTGCGGAAAATCCTGACAAAAATATTTCAAAGCCGAAACGATGTTCGGGCATTCCTGAACTTCATCAAAAATCAGAAGAGTATGTTCGGAAATTTTTTTCCCTTTAGCCAATTCTATATAACTGATAATTTTTTTTGCATCTGCCGTTCCGAAACAAAACTCCCGGATTTCATCCTCTTTTTTAAAATCAATCAGCAGATAGTTATCCGGAAAATATTGTTTGGCAAACAGTTCTTCCGCAAGATAGGTCTTGCCAACCTGTCTTGCACCCCAAATAACGAGAGGCTTCCGCCGTTTGCTGTCTTTCCATTTGACAAGATCATCCAACTTGAATCGAAGCATAATCGCCCTCCTTTCGGGTATTATAGCACTGAATTGCACCTCACAACCGAAATTTCAAAGCAAAATTGCACCTGACAACCAAAACAAAACGCAAAAATTGCACCTGACAACCAAAACAACCAACCTCACAACCTAAAAGTTTTGAAAAACAGGGCAAAACAGCACCTAAAGACTTTGAAAAACAGGGCAAAAACACGATACAACACATTGAAAAAACGGCATAAACTTGATAAAATACCTGAAAAACAAAGCGTTTGCGAGGCGAGCATGTATTTCAACAGAAAAGCGTACAATGAACTTTTGACCTGGAAAGAGAAATATGCCGATCGTTATGCAATGCTCCTCGAGGGAGCAAGACGTGTCGGCAAATCAACGATAGCAAAAAATTTTGCCGAGAACGAATATCGTTCTTATATTTTTATCGACTTTGCGGTTGCTTCAAAGGAGATAATGGATTGCTTTGAATACATATCTGAGCTGAACACTTTTTTTCTTCGCCTTCAGACGATAACCGGCATAAAACTTTATGAACACGAATCTCTTATTGTGTTTGATGAGATACAACTTTTCCCCAAGGCCCGGCAGGCAATAAAATATCTTGTTGCCGACGGTCGTTACCACTACATCGAGACCGGTTCGCTTATTTCCATAAGAGCCAATGTAAAGGATATTCTTATTCCTTCCGAGGAGATGAAACTTCAGGTGCATCCGATGGATTACGAAGAGTTTCTTGCGGCTTTGGGAAAGGATACCACCTACGAATTTATAAATGAACTGACCCCAATCGGTAAGCCCATGGGTCAGGGCGTGCACAGAATGTATATGCGGGAATTCAGAACTTACATGGCGGTCGGAGGAATGCCTCAGGCTGTGGAGGAGTATCTGAAATCAAACAATTTTCAGGATGTCGATCTCGTAAAAAGGGAAATAATAAATCTTTACGAAGAAGACTTCAGAAAGATAGACAAGTCCGGCAAGACCGCCGCGCTTTACCACGCCGTTCCCGCCCAACTTGCAAAAGGGCTGAAGAGATTTTCTCTCACGGGTGCCATCGGAGGTAAAAAGAGCACAGGCAAAAATACGGAGCGTCTGTTCAATATTCTGGATTCAAAGACGGTAGTGGCAGCCTACAACACAACATCGCCCGATGTCAGTCTTGCGCAGACCAAAGATTTGGATCTGTATAAACTCTATCTTGCCGATACAGGCCTTTTTGTAACGCTCATGTTTATCGACAGACCCGTTGCGGAAAACACAATTTATAAGCAGCTACTTTCGGACAAACTTCCCGCAAATCTCGGTTATCTGTTCGAGAATGCCGTGGCACAGATACTTACCGCGTCGGGCCGCGAGTTGTATTTTCACACCTGGGACAAAGAAGGCAGTACACATAAATACGAAGTGGATTTTCTTGTTGCGCGTAAGAAAAAAATTATCCCGATGGAGGTAAAATCATCCGGTCTGGGGGCACACGAATCCATAGATGAATTTTCAAAAAAATATTCAAAGCACACAGCGCAGCCGGTACTTATTTCGCAAAAGGACTTCGCAAAGATCGGACCACTCGACAACATCCCCGTATACGCACTTCCCGCATACCTGTCACAGCTTTGATTCCCCAAACGCGAACATAAGAGATAAAATAAACAAGACAGCAGAACAGGTTTTGCAGGAGGATAACAATCATGGAACAACATGTCGGGGACGGCACAACCATAGATACTCAGATGTTTACGGAAAGAACCTACAACTTGCTTAAACGCAACGGCATCACGACATTGGAAGATCTGATATTCCGCTTTAACACAAATCTTGCGGATATTCCCAATCTCGGGAAGAACAACCTGAAAGAAATTCAGGAATTCCTCTTGGATAGAGGGCTTATCATCTACATAGACCGGGAGCGCCGACAAATCATTGAAAATCTTCCGGACGAACTTACTAACTTCGGTACCGACACACACAACGCTCTTAAATCCGCGGAAACAGAAGAGGAGAGTGCGGAACAAACGGAAGACGCCGAAGACGACTGGTTTTTATTCGATGTTTATAAGTTTGAACAGCGAGCCCACATCATAACAACAGAGTTTGAAATAGAAGCAAGCGAGGAGGATCTGAAAGAAGACATTGAAAGATACAACCCGACATCCGTCGACGCGCCGCATATATCGAAAACAGCCTACATCGAATACACCGAAGGCGACCGCAAAATCATAAAAGAGGCCGACCTCCGATTCTACCTCACCAAACTCTACTCCTACACCAAATCCTACACCGAAGGAACCATCCACGTCAGATTCCTTACCGAACAGGAGTTCCGCGAGAGCCAATCCAAAGTCGATAAACCCGACGACAGCCACATGACAAAACACCAATTCGATGTATTCACAAGGCTCTTCACAACAGTCGTTGAAATGTGCGACAGCGAAGATCGGCTGCAGGACTTTCTTGTGAACAATTCCGACGCGACATTCATCGACAAACAGGACGCATCGAAAACAGCCCGCATCGAATTTGCCGACGGCAAACACCAAACCACAAAAAAAGTCACCCTCAAATTCGACCTCGCCAAGAGCTTCGCCACAACCTTCGAAAACATCACCGCAAGAATCTTGCCCGTCTAAAAATAAGGAGAGGGCTGTCTCATGGGTTGGTTACCAATATTCCTGGTTCTTTTGTTCATTATTCTTTTATAGTCAGAGCTGTTCAATTGTGGTAGAAAAAGTTGCGTTTACTTTTTTCAATAAGCGGTTCAATGAGCACCGTTTAATGGCCGGTGAATGTCGTTAATACCACGAGTACAGCCCATCCATTCTTGTTAGCGTTATGATAAAATTTTATAGTGTATGCAGAGGTAGAATTTGCGGGCCCGGAAGGAGTTCCCGCAAGCTTACCGCGTTCTCATAATCCGCACCCGGGAAGCATCGAACAAAGCCTACATCGTAAAAGAAGGCTCCCTTACCATCAGATTCCTGACCGAACAGGAATTCCGCGAGAGCCAATCCGAAGCCGATAAACCCGACGACTCCGAAGAATAATCACTGACTGCAAAAGGAGACTTATAACATGAACAAAGTAAAAGATTTAAACTTCCGCGACATATACCACCAAATTTGCTACATCTCCCGGAACGATATAATCGACAAACTGATATACATTGCAAAAGACACTTGTTCCGAGCCTTTCCCCGGTGCGGACGAAGCGGACGGTGCCGTTACATACGCATACATAGATTCCGAAGCCGGCATAACCTTTGAACTCCTGGGACTGGCAAGGTGCGAAGAAGACGGCATCGTGTGTTTTGACGGTATTGACGATACAACCTTCAAGATACGACGTGCCAACGTTACAGAGTGTGACATCGAAATATTGGACGATGCCGCAAAGGAACAATATCGGGATAAAATCCGTGTAATAGACGAAGGCTACAAATGCTCGGAGGGTGTCGAAAAAACACGAAACATCGATCTGATTGACGGTCTGCGTCACGAAGATTTTCCGGATGATATCGCAGCCCTGCTTATAGCCGACGATATTGATTGCGAGATGTGTTGGGTAAGGTGTACCGGTACAAGCGATCACTTTATCGACGGAATCCTCTTAAACGAACCGAACAACGATTTCGGAGTCCACCTGAACGATCCCGTGCACCTCATGATCGCTTCCACCAAAGACAAACAAAACATCATGTGTGTCATCGCTCTCCCTTAATAAACCGCGATATACAAAAAAATAAATTTGTCACCCGTTATGTGATATATTTATGCTTCATCTAAAATTAAAGGAGGACTGTCACATGACAAAACACCAATTCGAAGCATTCACCAAACTCTTCACAACAGTCGTTAAAATGTGCGACAGTGAAGAGCAACTGCAGGACTTTCTTGTGCACAGCTTCGACGCGACATCCATCGACCCACAGACCGCATCGAAAACAGCCTACATCGAATTCACCGACGGCAGGCACAAAACCACAGAGGAAGTCCCCCTCAAATTCGGCCTTACCAAACTCTACTTCACGACCCTCGAAAACTTCTCCGCCAGATTCTTACCCGCACACGAATAAGGAACCCACTTCGCGAAAAAAGATCACAATCGTCACACATCGGACGAAAATAAATACAACAAAGAGCCCGCCCCCGGGCTCTTTTCATACGCATTGAAAATAAACACCAATAAGCACGGCGCTAAGAAGAAAACACCTCAAAAAACAGGTCCAAAAATAGGGCCTTTTAGTCCGTTTAATGGGATATAAGATGTGCTATATTTTATTTATTATGGTACGCGACGAGATTTATAATCAAGTATGATACGATAAATTGAATAATTTCGGAGGGAAAGAAAATGGCTTCAGAAACAAACAACAAAGAACTGCTTAATGTTTTATGGGATGGTGCAAATGTACTTCGTTCAAAAATGGATGCGAACGAATACAAGGATTACTTGTTAGGGATAGTCTTCTACAAATATCTTTCGGACACATTCCTTGTACATGCGTATGATTTGATTAACGACGGTAAACCAAGTTCTATGGAAGAGGCACTTGAATCTTACAGCGAAGTTTACAATTCGGAAGATGGTGTCGATTTGGTTAAAGAATTGAAAGACAGTTATCACTACGCTATATCTCCCGAACTGACCTATACGGCCTTGGCGAAGAAGGCTAATTTCAACGAGTTTCAGCGTGAAGATTTGAAGAGGGCTTTCAATGAAATCGAGCAGTCCGACAGTATCTTTGAAGGACTCTTTGCCGATGTTGATTTGTATTCGACCCGTTTGGGCACCGGCGAACAGAAGCAGAGTGCTACGGTTTCCGAATTAATCAGAACGATTGATGCAGCGGACCTTCTTAATCACGACGGCGATGTTTTGGGTGACGCTTACGAATATCTCATAGGACAGTTTGCATCGGAAACCGGAAAGAAAGCCGGTGAATTCTATACACCGCAGGCGGTATCCAAAATACTCACCAGAATAGCAATTGACGGTCAGGAAGATAAGCGCGGTTTAACGGTCTACGATCCGACAATGGGTTCTTGTTCCCTGATGCTCAATGCCAGAAAGTTTTCTTCTGAACCTGAGTGGATAAGATATTTTGGACAGGAGCTTATTACATCAACATACAACTTGGCTCGAATGAACATGTTCCTTCACGGTGTAAATCCGAGCAATCAGAGATTGAGAAACGGTGACACACTTGATGCAGACTGGCCATCTGATGAACCGACGTCTTTCGACATGGTTTTAATGAATCCGCCTTATTCTCAGAAGTGGAGTCAGGCTCAGGGTTTCTTAACCGATCCACGATTCTCAGACTACGGTGTTCTGGCACCTAAGACCAAAGCAGACTATGCATTTTTACTGCATGGTTACTACCATCTTAAGAACACCGGAACGATGGCAATCATCCTTCCTCATGGCGTTCTGTTCCGTGGTGCTGCAGAAGGAAAAATCCGTCAGAGATTGATAGATAAAGGTGCAATTTATGCGGTAATCGGTTTGCCTTCCAACCTTTTCTATAACACATCAATTCCGACATGCGTAATAATCCTTAAGAAGGAACGTGAGGGAAGAGATGTCCTCTTTATTGATGCATCAAAGTTCTTTACCAAAGGTAAGAAACAGAATGTCATGACCGAGGACGATATCGATAAAATTCTCAGGCTTTACAAGGACAGAACAGATGTAGAAAAAGAAGCACATCTTGCAACATACGATGAGATTGCCAAAGACAACGACTACAATCTTAATATTCCCAGATATGTCGATACATTTGAAAAAGAAGAAGAGATAGATCTCTCGGATCTCACCGAAAGAATGCAACAGACAGACAAAGAAATCAAAGAAACAGAAACCCAACTCATCCAAGGCCTTGAGAACCTTGTATCTTCGGATCCCGCCAAACAGACCGAACTTGAAAGGTTCATAAAATTGCTTAAGGAGGAAATCTGACATGGATACACCTACAATCAGATTTAAAGGTTTCACTGACGCTTGGAAACAGTGTGAGTTTGAAGATATTGCATATAGAGTGTCTGTTTCAGCGGCGGCAGAAAATCTACCTTGCGTTGAATATGAAGATATAAACGCTGGTCAAGGGACATTGAACAAAAATTTATTTGATAAAGTCAGTTCGAAGAGCGGTATTGTTTTTGAACCTGGTGATATCTTGTTTGGAAAACTTAGACCGTATTTAAGGAATTGGCTTTTGCCTGAATTCAAAGGTGTTGCAGTAGGTGATTGGTGGGTTTTACGATCAGATGATATTGATTCGCACTTTGTATACAGTCTTATACAAACGGATACATACATGACGGTTGCAAATCTTTCGTCGGGGTCAAAGATGCCACGTTCAGATTGGAATCTTGTATCACAATCAAAATTTGCAATTCCAACAGAGACAAAAGAACAAGAACAGATAGGCAAATTTTTTGCTGATCTTGACAGCGCCATCACTTTACATCAGAGAAAGTGTGATGAACTTCAAGAAGTAAAAAAATTCTTCTTGCAAAAAATGTTCCCGAGTGAAAATTCTGATGTTCCGGAGATAAGATTTGCCGGATTTACTGACGCTTGGAAACAGTGTAAGTTAGAGGATATTACAAGCCGAATAACAAGGAAGAATCATAATCTTGAATCGGAACTTCCACTAACAATTTCTGCACAATATGGATTAATAGATCAAAACGAATTTTTTGATAAACGTATTGCAAGCAGAGATGTAAGTGAATATTACTTAGTAAGACAGGGAGAGTTTGCGTATAACAAAAGCACATCTGTTGATGCGCCATGGGGAGCAATAAAAAGGCTTGATCGATATGAAAAAGGTGTATTGTCAACGCTATACATTGTATTTGGTATTAAGGATGCACTAAATACTAATTCGGATTTTCTAGTTGCATATTATGATACGGATAAGTGGTATCGAGGTGTAAAAGCTATAGCTGCCGAAGGAGCAAGAAACCATGGACTGCTAAATATCGCCCCGGCAGATTTTTTTGAAACAACGGTAATGATACCTAAAGACATAGCGGAACAAAAGAACATCGGAGAATTTTTTCAGAAACTTGATGAAACAATTACTTTACATCGGAGAAAGTGTGAAGAACTGAAGGCGTTGAAGAAATTTTTATTGCAAAATATGTTTGTATAACAATCAAGAGGTGCAGGTATGGCAGAATTAGAATCGTCAATAGAGAAAAAATTAATACAGCAACTTATATCAGGTGAATCACAATGGACATATAGGCCTGATATAAGAGATGAAGACGCGCTTTGGGCCAATTTGAGGAAAATACTGGAAAATAATAACAAGGATGTCATCGGTGACAAACCTTTAACAGACAGGGAATTTGAACAGGTAAAGAACCAGTTGTCGTTTTCATCTTTTTATGCGGCTGCAAAGTGGATTACCGGAGAAAATGGTATAGCTCATGTCAGTGTGCAGCGAGATATAGAAAAAATCCAGTTGATGGTGCTTAATCGTGCTCACAATAATGGTGGAACCAGTGTATATGAGGTTATTAATCAATACCGAGCGTTGAAAGATTTTGATGCTGTTGAAGAACGTGACAGAAGATTTGATGTAACATTGTTGATAAACGGGTTGCCTCTCATACATATTGAGTTAAAGAACAGAGAACATTCGTATAAAGATGGTTTCTATCAAATAAAGAAATACATAAATGAAGGTAAATTCACAGGTTTATTTTCTTGTGTTCAGATGTTTGTTGTCAGCAATGCTGTAGATACAAGATATATTGCGGCATCGGAGGATTTAAACGAAAAATTCTTGACCAAGTGGACTGATAGTGAGAACAATGTTATCTCGAATTATTTGGATTTTGCCGCTGCCATGCTTAAAATTCCAGAAGCCCATCAATTAGTAACACAGTACACAGTAATGGATAATGACACAAAGAAACTAATCGTTCTTCGTCCGTATCAGATACATGCTATTGAAAGCGTTGCAAAGGCATCTAAAGAGGGAAAATCCGGATATATATGGCATACAACCGGTGCAGGTAAAACTCTTGAATCATACAAAACAGCCAGAAATTTATTGTTGGATGTTCCCGGAATTGATAAGACAATTTTCCTTGTTGATAGAAAAGACCTGGATAATCAAACAGCAGGAGACTTTAAATCGTATGCAGAGAACGACATAATAGATGTTGAGGGAACAGATAACACATTTGAATTAAAGAAAAAACTTGCCAGTAAAGATAGACGACTTATTGTTACTACTAGGCAAAAACTAGGAACATTGATTACAAAATGGTTGCCCGGTAAAGAAGACACTGCAGAGTATCAAAGAATAAAAAATCTGAGAATTGCATTCGTAGTAGATGAATGTCACAGAACCCTTTCTCCCGAAGCAAAACAAATCATTGAAAAATTTTTCTCAAGATCTCTTTGGTATGGATACACCGGAACACCGCGTTTTGGAGAAAATGCTTATGCAGTCAATGGAGCATTACCCAGAACGACAGATGAATTATACGGAGAATGTTTGCATTCATATACGGTTAGAGACGCTATTCGAGATGATGCGGTTTTGGGATTTTCGGTTGAACATTTGGGTCCTAAAGAACTTTCTCAAGATGCTTCAGGAAAAGAAATTAATGAAGACCTGAGGATATATGATACAGAAGACCACATGTTATCTGTTTTGGACGTTATTTTAAATAAATCCGCTCATAAATTCGGATTAATGAATGGTAGTGGAAAAACATACGAGGCTATATTGACGACATCCTCTATATCTAAAGCGCAAGCATATTACAAAATGTTGAAGAAGGTTGTAGCGGGCGAAACAAATATTCAAATATCGGAGGAAATTCGTAAGGTCCTTCCGGATTTCCCCAAATTTGCAATAACATATTCTGTTTCTGAAAATGAAGAAACATCAGGATTAAATCAGCAAGAAATGGCAGAATCTATAAGAGACTATAACGAAATGTTTGATGCGCCCTGTTCACTGTCAAAAATAGATGATTACAATAAACGACTAAATGAGAGATTAAGTAGAAAAAAAGACATATATTTATCTCGTGCAGAACAGTTGGATTTAGTAATTGTAGTTGACAGATTGTTAACTGGATTCAACGCCCCGTGTTTATCTACTTTGTTTGTTGATAGACAACCGATGAAATCACACGATATCATACAAGCTCTTTCAAGAACAAACAGAATTTTTGATGTAAATAAACGTGCCGGACAAATTGTTACTTTCCAATCTCCCGGAACATTTAGACATGCAATTAATGAAGCCCTCAGATTATATTCACAAGGCGGAGAAAAAGAAGCAAAATCTCCTGAGTGGGAAGATGTTGAGAAGGCTTTCAAGGGTTCTATTGCGGCATTGAAGATAGTGGCTGACACACCGGCTACAATACCGATAATGACAATAAAAGAAAAGAAACACTTTTTAAAAGTTTTTAGAGAATTTGATAAATGGTTTTCACAATTAAAAACCTTTACAAATTATGCTGATAAATCTTTGTCTGATTATGGAATGTCCGATGAGGAATATGAAGAGTATGTTGGACATTATTACAATGTTGTAGAAGAACTTCGTGTTGTAGATCCAGGTCCGGATGATCCCCAAGAGCCGGTAGATTACGACTATGAATTAAAGTCGTACGAGCGGGAAATCATAGATTATGAATATATTACCGCTCTAATGCAACTGGTAGTTGATGAGGAAGATGATGAAGCACGTAATAAGTTGATAGAAGAAGTACAAGAATATATTAATGTGCTCGGCCAGAGCAACGAGAAGTTGGCAAATCTAATGCAAGAATTGTTGAACAATATCAGTTCTGATGCCGAAGCATATAAAGACAGTCGTCCAACAGTCATTCTTTCTAAGATGAGAGAAGAGGCCATTCATAAAGTAGTTATTGATTTTGTCGTTGAATGGAATGTAAATGAAGAAGCACTGATGTATGCAGTAGAATACTATAAGCCACAATCCGTAGATATTCCTGGTTTGCAGAACATAAAGGATACTTCAGATTATGATGCCTACAAATTAAATACGGAAGAAGCGTTGCCGAAATTTAAATATTTCCAAAAGTTGAAAGAGGAATTGTTAAAACTCCTAAACGAAGAAATAGTTCCCTTGCGCGATGGAGAATAATCAGATTTTTTGAATGATATGTCAAACAAAGCACTTTCGCAAAACTACAGCGGAAGTGCTTTTTTGTAAGCCAATTGAATAGTTAAAGAGCAATCTGTTACTGTTGCGTGGAAACAGTGTAAGTTGGGAGAATGTTTTTCGGAAAGAAACGAGAGATCGTCTCAAGGTGAGTTAATAGCGGTAACAATAGGCTTTGGTGTTGTAAAGGCTTCAGAATTAAACCGGAAGGATAATTCAAGCGATGACAAATCAAATTATAAGGTGGTTAGAGTAGATGACTTAGCATACAATAGCATGAGAATGTGGCAGGGGGCTTGCGGTGTTTCTCCATACGAAGGTATATTAAGTCCGGCATATACAGTAGTTATTCCTAAGGAAAAGACAGATTCAAAATTTTTCTCGTATATGTTTAAGCGAGAGGAAATGATGCATGTATTTGAAAGTAATTCACAAGGTCTTACATCGGATACATGGAATTTAAAATTTCCGCTATTCAGTTTGATTAATGTTATGGTGCCGGACCGTAAAGAGCAAGAACAAATCTCAAGATTTTTTGAACGCTTGGACAAAACAATTACTTTACATCAGGACAATTAGGAGTACCTATTTGTGAATGATATTCAATGATTGTTGAATTTCCATACACTTGGAAACAGTGTAAGTTGGGAGAATTGCTAAAAACTAACACATTTAAGAATTTTATAAGTTCGCCATGTGAGAATGGTGAATATGCAGTTATTCAACAAGGAGATGTTCCGATTATTGGATATGCTAATGGTGATCCTTACAAACAATATGATAATGTCGTTTTGTTTGGGGACCATACATTATCTCTTTATAAGCCGAAGGCCCCATTTTTCCTTGCTACAGATGGTTTGAAAATATTATCTGGTAAAGACAATATGAACGGATATTTCCTTTTGTATTTGCTTGAATGTTATAAGCCACAATCAGAAGGATATAAACGACACTATTCTGTGTTAAAAGACAAAGAGTGTTTTTTTACACTCAATAAGAGTGAGCAGAAGCAAATCGGGGATTTTTTTCAATGTGTTGATACCACAATCACTTTACATCAGCGAAAGGAATTCATAAATTCTGTTAAGGGAAAATTTTGCCCTTCAAAAAATTTTCTTGTTGGAAATCCCGGAAAATCATCGATAAATAATTCTCAAAAAGCATTCACTTGGAAACAGTGTAAGCTGGGAGAAGTGTCAAACAAGGTATCAAAGAAAAATCAAGACATTGTGGTTGACGAAGTTTTTACAAATTCTGCAGAATTTGGAATTATTTCACAGCGGGATTACTTCGAAAAAGATATTGCGAATAATGAAAATATTGATGGATATTATGTTGTGGAGCCAGATGATTTTGTCTATAATCCGCGTATTTCAACACTTGCACCATTTGGCCCGATTCGACGAAACAATTTAAAAAGAAGAGGGGCTATGTCTCCCTTGTATTATGTCTTTAAGGCACATGATGTTGATTTTGGATATCTGGAATATTTCTTTTATACAAATGGATGGCACAGATATATGAAACTGAATGGTAACTCAGGTGCTCGATCTGATAGATTTGCTATTCGTGATGAAGTGTTTAGGGAAATGCCAATACCACTGCCACAAGATATAGAAGAACAAAAACAAATTGGCATCTTCTTTAAGTCCATCGATTATACGATTACTTTACATCAGCGTAGGCTAGTTTTTATAAAGGAGCATATGCGATGTTAAAAATGAAATCTACAGATTATTTTTGGGAGTACTATTCGCGCTGGATTGATATTTATAAGGCCGGAGCGATAAGAGATGTTACGTTGAGGAAGTATCGTATGGCAGAAACATGGGTAAAAAGATTAATGCCGTGTGTTAGGTTGTGTGACATGAACCGACTCACTTATCAGCAACTGATAAATGAGTATGCGATGTTCCATGAGAAACAGACGACATTGGATTTTCACCATCAGTTGAAGGGCGCGATACTGGATGCAGTTGATGAAGGTTATATTGAGAAGGATCCCACTCGGAAGACAATTATTAAAGGAAAGACTCCGAGTGTGAAGAAGATTAAATTTTTGAATCAATATGAGCTTCATACTTTGTTGGTGTCACTGGATCTTGGCAGCGAACTTAACTGGGATTGGTTTATTTTATTGGTGGCAAAAACAGGTCTCAGATTTTCGGAGGCGTTGGCACTGACACCAAAGGATTTTGATTTTACCCATCAGATGTTGTCTGTTGACAAAACCTGGGATTACAAAGGTTCCGGAGGTTTCCTGCCTACAAAGAACAAATCCTCGGTGAGGAAAATTCAAATCGATTGGCAGATATCCGTTCAGTTCGCATCATTGGTTCAAAATCTTCCTGAGGACAAACCGATTTTTGTCGGAGATAAGAAGATATATTCCTCAACGGTGAACGATATTCTTGCCAGGAGATGTAAGGCTGCTTCTGTTCCGATTATAAGCATGCACGGACTGAGACATACCCATGCTTCCGTTTTGCTTTTCGCCGGAGTATCGGTCGGAAGTGTGGCAAGACGATTGGGACACTCAAGCATGACGACAACACAAAAAGTTTATTTGCACATTATCCGCGAATTGGAAAGCAAAGATGTTGATTTGGTTATGAGATCTTTGTCCAGTTTAAGCTGATGTGAGATTGAGCCTACGCTGATGTTTTTAGGTTAGAAAGTATTGTAAACTGTACTAAATATTGATGGGAAGAAATTTGTTAAATTTATGTTCTTAAAAATACTGATTGGATTCATAATATTCTTCGCTGTGGTGACTGTTTTCGGAATAGTCATTGCATTCAAATTTCCCGTTTCAGAGTCTTCGGATCCGTCTTCAAAATCTGAATCTGACGGTGCTGATGATTTGCCGCCCATGGATGTTTCTCGGATTAATGTCGGAGGGCAGGTGCGGTCAACGAGTGCTTCTGAGCGCGCGGAGTTGCGGTCGCAGTTTTCGGGCAAGTTTAAGGTTGTTGAGAAGTCTTCTGCGGATGCGTCCGCGTGGGTGGACGAGCTGGAGGCTGTGTCTGAGTTGGAGGATGAGTCGTGACATTGTGTGTTGCGTGGGGATGTTTTCGCGCAAAGTCGGTTAAATTGAGGGGAAGAGAATATGTTTTTCGCCATAGGAAGTTTCCTGTGGAGATTATCAGGAAGCACGAAGGAAATCGGGAGACGAATATAAGGAAGAAGTGCAGGGCGTATGTGGATAGGAATTATGAGGATCTTATGAACCGGATAGCTGATACAGAAAACGAGAAAGATTTATACATAGAGTTGGGAAACCGGATTTTTGGGACAATAGATTAGTGAGACGGATGTGCGTGCACATCTGGTTTGCTGAGTTTGTTTGTGGATTTTGTTTGAGGATCCGGCCGGTGTGCGGATGTTGCCGGCGTGTGGATTAGGGAGAGATTGATGATACATAAGAGAATGGAATACAGGAGGATGCAGGAGAGGCGTGCGCGGGCGCGACTGCGTTGGATTGCCGATCGGGTGGCCTGGAGCAATGGCAAAGGCGAGCTGGGTATTTACGTGAAGGACGGCAAGTACGGGGAAACATACTGTGTTCGGGTCGGGAAATGCAAGGCGTCGCCCGTGTTAAAGAGGTCTTCCGCGAAGGTGAACAGGAGGCGTGTTGTGGAGGCGGATGAGTGTGCCCCGGACCAGAAGGCGCTCTATCGCAGGGAGTTTGATTATTGGTGGACGATGTATTGAGTGTCGGTGTTTAAAGAAAAGGCACCATGTATACGGGGAGGTAGTTGATGCCGTTTTCCCATTTGTAGTCCTTTGTGTGGATTACATATTTGTCTTTGATGCGTCTGCTGAATTTATCGCAGAACATGTCAAGAGACTTGTGGCTCCTGTAGTTGCCGGACTTTACTTCCATCGGACATATTTTGTCTCCGGATGAAATGAGAAAATCGATTTCGTATAAATGGTTGGATGTTTCGCTATCCATGGTGTAGTAGAACAGGTTGTATCCCTTAACCGATAACATTTGTGCCATGACATTTTCGTACACGTAGTCCAGATTTGCATCTAACTTGTCCGAAAGAAGTTTGTTGTAAATTATGTTCTCGGTATAGGCTTTATCTTTAAAGGCAAGAGTTACAAACAGACCGGTGTCGGAGGTGAACAGTTTGTATCGCTCCATGTCTTTTGTCAGAGACATTCCTACGGCAGGATCGTTTGCATGGTTGGCAATTAAGACGGTATATGAACTTAGCATCTCAGGCAGAAGGTTGTTTATTTGTGAATTTCTTATTCCGTTTCCGGCGATGGACAGAATGTATCTTGATGCGTTGCTGCTGAGATTTGCGGGGATGGCATCGTATATGTCGCCCGGTAAACCGTTGCCGGATATTTTAAAGAAATCTTCTTCGTATAAATCGATTATTTCACGTTTGGCCTCATCAACGGCCTGAAGATTGTTTTGCTCAATGTATGTTTCTATTGCCTGGGGCATTCCGCCGACAAGCATATAGAGTCTGAAAATACGCATAAGGTTGCGATGCAAAGCATTGCCTGCGGGTTTCTTGGAACTTAACAGGGTTTTTATGGTATCTGCGGTTACATTGTCGTGGATGGCCCACAAAAACTCTTCGAAATCCATGGGGTACATGGATATTTTGTGTTCCTCACTGGGAATCAGGATGTTCTGAGTGTTTTTCTTGAGTGAAATGAGCGAACCCGTTTCTATATACTTGTATCTCCCATCGGCTACCAGATATTTAATTGCCTGTCGAGCCTGAGGCATCAGTTGAACTTCGTCGAATATTATTACTGATTCGTTTTCGTACAATTGGGTTTTTGTAAACTGTTGCAATCTAAGAAAAAAGAAATCCAGATTATATGTATCGTCAAACAGGTCTTTGATTTCCTGACTGGTGTGGGCAAAGTCGATAAGGATATATGATTTGAATTCCCGCTTCGCAAATTCTTCCGCTATTGTGGATTTACCGACGCGTCTTGCGCCCCTTATCAGGAGGGCGTACTTATTGCTGTACTTTTCCTTCCATTCAAGGATCTCGTTATATATTTTGCGCTTAAACACTGTGCTTCCCATTGCTTGCGGTGCCTCCTATACGGGCATTTTAACGCAAATCCCCGTTCGTGTAAACGTGAAATATACGCAAATCCCCGTTCGTTGAGGTGGGATTTATACGCGAATCCCCGTTAAATCGGTTTTATAGAAGTTATCGGTGTGAAAAAAACGTGAAAGCGTTGATAATTTTTATTTGAAGGTTAAAATAGTCGCGGAGAAAAAAATAAAAGAGGATTTGTTATGAAAAAAATATCTGTTGTGAATATAGGACTTGTTCTGATTCTTTCTTTTAGTGTGTTTGGTCTGACCGCTTGCTCGGGGCAGGAAAATGATACGGCAGAAAGCACATCTGTGTCGGAGACCTCAGGTGAGGTTACCTTAGGTGCGGTTACCTCTGAGAATGCCGGGAGCGACTATGAATTTGTTATCTATAAGGGAGAGGTACTCGGAGAATCGGAGGAATATGGGCCTGTTTCCGAGTATTACGATATAGAAGTGGATGAGGAGTATGCGAAAGACTGTATTGCGCGGATACTGGTTGCATTTGACGAAATCCGGAACGGAGAGTTTTCGGGCGAGTTGGAATGTGAGTATGAGTGTGAATTGAGCGAAACAGACTTTGATGAATATGAGTACAGTTTTCAGGTGGGAGACGGTTTTGACGCAGAGCATCTGATCGGAGCCAGCGCTTACTATGAGGATGATGAAGATACAAGAGAGTATAGTTTTATCCTGGCATTTGAAGGAGATGACGGACAGCTTACGGTAATGGACATCAGCGGACAATATACACCTAACGACTGTAAGGCCCTGGAATGCAGAATCTGTCCGACAGAGATGACGTGGGAAGAAGTTAAAGAAGAACTTTTGAATGTCAACAAAGAGACAGGGGTCTACTATCAGGACGGTGAAATAATTTCTGAAGATAACTGAACAAATACCTGTGCGTTTGAACCGGTAGTGCAGTGATTAAATTACGCGCGTGTCGCCGCACATGACTGTCATCGGGATATTGTGGGAAATCACATCAAACAGTGTGCCATCGTTTGCTTAAAGCAAAATGATCAGCGAGGCATTGGATAAAGAGGTGTTCTAATTGGATATTCAACGGGGCACAAATTGAGGTAAACTATATAGGAATTAATCTCGCAAGGTGGTCTTTATGGGCATATATCTTAACCAGGACAACTTAAGTTTCAGACAGTCTCTCAATTCGGAGATTTATGTTGACAAGAGCGGGATTATCAGCCTCACTAATTCGTGTATCAATACCCGTGATAAGTATGTGTGTATCAGCAGGCCCCGCAGGTTTGGTAAATCCATGACTGCGGAAATGCTGTGTGCTTATTACAGCAGGGGAAGTGAGTCCGGGGAACTTTTCGCGGGGTTGAAGATTGCTTCGGACGGTTCTTTTGCGGAGCATTTGAACAGGTACAATGTTGTTCATCTGAACATGGCGGATTTTTCTTCCAAGGGAAAGAATATTGAGGAGAAGATTGATTACATATCCAAATGTATTTTGCGGGATTTGAAGAAGGAATTTCCCGGAAGCGGGTGCTCCGATTGGTCTGATTTGAATGATGTTTTGAAAGTTGTTTTCGATGAGACGCGTATACCGTTTGTGTTTATTATTGATGAGTGGGATTCCATATTCAGAGAGCACGAGAACGATACGGCTGCGCAGAAATATTATCTGGATTTCCTGAGGGCTTTGCTAAAGGATCAGGCATATGTCGGCCTTGCTTATATGACCGGTATTTTGCCGATTAAGAAGTATGGTGTACACTCGGCGCTTAACATGTTTACCGAGATTTCAATGATTGATACCGAGCGGTATGCGGAGTTCACGGGATTTACAGGTTCGGAAGTTGAGGAGCTTTGCTCGAAGTATTCTATGCCGATTGAAGAAATCCGCAAATGGTATGACGGCTATGAGGTTAACGGGATTAAGGTGTTTAACCCGAGGTCTGTTGTGCGTTCCATGATGTCCCATAAGCTTGGGAGTTACTGGACTTCCACCGAGACTTACGATGCTCTGAAGAAGTATATTGAGATGAATATGGACGGTCTCCGTGATAAGGTTATTGCGATGATTTCGGGAGACAGAGTGCGTGTAAACACGAGGAAATTTCAGAATGACATGAGTACCTTTAACAGTTCCGATGATGTTCTGACACTCCTTATTCATCTCGGGTATTTAACATACGATGCCGCTCGTGAGGAATGTTATATTCCGAACAAAGAAGTTATGGATGAGTTCATGAACTGCATAGAAGACAGAGGCTGGGAGCCTGTGATGGCAGCCATTAACGCATCTGAATCGCTTCTCGGATACACTCTTTCAAAAGACACCTCCAAGGTAGCGGAAGAGATAGACAGAGTTCACGAGGAAAGCACATCGCTTATCAACTACAACGATGAGAATTCTCTTGCGATGGTTATATCGCTTGCATACTATACGGCACGCAACAGTTACTTTATGCTGCGTGAGCAACCTGCGGGCAAAGGCTTCGCAGACATTATCTTTTTACCGCGCCACGATAATCCCAATCCTCCGATTGTTGTCGAATTGAAATTCGACAAATCGGCAGAAGGTGCAATAGAACAAATTAAAGAGCGTAACTACAAAAACGCTGTAAGCAATCTGTCCGAATACAGGGGCGAGATTATATGCGTAGGAATCAACTACGACAAATCCACAAAGCAGCATACCTGTGCGATTGAAACAGTAGTGCAGTGATTAAACCTGAAGTCCCGCGCAATTATACCTAGGATGGAATCTCGACATCCATGTATTCGTAGAACTCGCGCTGCCGCTTCGTCATCTCCGAGAG
>Ga0065709_1029374_pt1 | contig 27341 bp, 25 predicted proteins | sample Hoacrofraction14_2_FD_59096 | JGI IMG/M metagenome (GOLD analysis project Ga0065709, IMG submission 59096) | Hoatzin crop microbial communities from Cojedes, Venezuela, sample from fiber fraction 14 v1 | ecosystem: Host-associated > Birds > Digestive system > Esophagus > Crop | place: Venezuela...
CGCGGCGGACCTTGACCCGTGGATCGCCGAGCGCCTTTCGCGTGTGCGCTACATCATCACCGACCTCGACGGCACGATGCTCGTGGGCGCCAAGGTCACGGTGGACTCGGACGGCGAGCCCAGCGCAAACATGGTGCAGACCCTCGTCGACCTGCAGCGCGCGGGCATCCAGGTGGTGCCGTGCTCGGGCCGCAACCGCTCGATGATCTTCGAGGATGCGCGCCTTCTGGGCCTCAAGGGCTGGATCGCCGAGATGGGCGGCCTGCTCTGCACCAAGAGCGGCAGCCAGCCCGAGTGGCAGTACTTCACCGGCGACATGGACTACACCCCCAAGAGCAACTGGACCCCGCACGACCTCATCATCAGCACGGGCGTCATCGCCAAGATGCTCGCGGGCTGGCGCGGCCACATCGAGACGTACCACGACAACTACGTGGGCTTTGAGTACCGCGAGGTCACGGTGGCGCTGCGTGGCGACGCCCCGGCAAGCGAGCTGCAGGAGGTCCTGGACGAGTTTCCTCTGCCGCTGTACCTGTCTGACAACGGCCTGGTGCGCGCCATCGCCGGCGAGACGAGCCTGGTGGCTGCGGCCAACGGCATCGAGCATCCCCAGGGCATCCACACCTACCACGTGATGCCCAAGGGCGTGACCAAGGGCACGGCCATCGCGCGCTACTGCGACCTCATGGGCTGGGATCCCGACGAGGTGCTCTGCGCGGGCGACTCGCCGGCAGACTGCGAGATGGCCGGCTACGTGGGCACCTTCATGTTCATGCGCAACGGCATCAAGCACCCCGACGCCGTGGCCGAGCTCTGCAAGCACGACAACATCTTTGTGTCGGGCAAGCCCTCCATCGACGGCTGGGCTGAGGTCGCCCGCACGATCATGGACCTGCGGGGGTAGGGCTCGCGAGAAGGGCCGGCGAGAAGGGCGGGCGTGCCCGGGGCCTACGCGCGCAGGCGGTCGTGGTTGACGGGCCGCTCGAAGAGCGCGCGCACCTCGTCGTGACCACGCGTCTGGCCCAGGGCCCACATGCACTTGGCAAGCAGGGCCTCGCTCGTCATGTCCGCCCCGGCGAGGATGCCCGGGTGGTCCGCGTAGGGGCGACCCACCTCATAGACGCCTAGGTCGAGGCCCTCCTCGGGCACCTGTGTGGTGACGACGAGCGTGCGGCCCGAGTCAACCCAGCCAAAGAGCGCGTCCTGCATGTCGCTTGTGCCATAGCTTGGGATGCCGCCGATGCCAAAGGTCTCGAGGATGAGTGCGTCGCAGGTGGGGCGCAGGGCCTCCAGCACGGCCGGGTCAAAGCCGGGCGTGAGCTTGAGGCAGGTCACACGGTCGCAGAGCACGTCATACGCGGCGGGCGTCGTGGTGGGTCGGGGCTCCGGCGTGCCGTAGCGGATGATGCGCTCGTCCCTGATCTGCGCCAGTTCGGGAAAGTTCACGCTGGTGAAGGCGTTGAAGCTCATGGTGCGCTGCTTGCGGGCGCGCGTGCCGGCAATGACCGCGCCGCCAAAGACCACGCTCACGTCCCAGCTCTGGTCGTCGCACGCCCAGAGCACCGACTGATACAGGTTGAGCTTGGCGTCGGTGAAGGGATGCGTCATGGGGTGCTGCGAGCCGGTGAGCACGATGGGCTTGGGGCTCGCCTGGATCAGGTAGCTCAGCGCCGCAGCGGTGTAGGCCATGGTGTCGGTGCCGTGCAGCACCACAAAGCCGTCGTAGTCGTCGTAGCGGGATGTGACCTCGCGGGCGATGCGCACCCAGTCGGCGGGGCGCATGTTGGTGGAGTCGATGTTCATGGGCTGCACGAAGTCCAGCGTGCAGAGGCTTGCCAGCTGCGGCACAAACTCCGCGAGCTCTGGTCCCGTGAGCTGGGGAGAAAGGCCGTCCGTACCCGGAACCGACGCGATGGTGCCGCCCGTGGCGACGATGAGGATGCGCTTCATGCCCTGCTCTTCTCTGCCGTCCTGTTGTTGCGTCACCAGATTATAGGACGCCCAGAAGGCCAAGGAGGAACAGCGCCGCACGGACGGGCAGCGCCTGGCCGGGTTCAAAGGACACGATGTCGGCCTCGGCGATGGGCGCAGGCGAGAAGAGCAGCGAGGCGTCGGCAGGGCTGGCAAGGCGTATGGCCCACACGGCAAGCAATGCAGCGATGCAAACGATGACGAAGGCCTTGACGTGCCGGTCGGAGGCGTCAAGGCGGTTTGTGCAGCAGAGGACCATTACGATCGCGACGGGAGCCACCACCCAGAAGAGCGGGTGGTACGCAAGTGCCCCGGCGAGGTCACCTTGCAGCGCGCAGAGCCACGCACGCGTGAGACCACAGCCGGGGCACGAAAGGCCGGTCAGCAGCTTGATGGGGCAGGGGATGCCAACCATGACGGTCCGTTGAGGTTCCTAGCGGGCGCCGTACTGGTTGTAGGCCTTGGAGAGGGCGTTGATGTTCTTGGTCATGATGTGCAGGGCAACAAAGGGTCCGATGCCGCAGAGCAGAATGCCGATGATTCGCCACACAATGTACGTGGTGCCGTTCTCGGTGAAGTTCATTCCGTAGCGAGGGGCGAGCTTCTGCATGCGGTTGCACATCTTGTACTCCCACCACACGGGGTAGAGACCGCAGGTCACGATCGAGAGCAGGAGGTACATGAGAAGGCCGGGGGTCTCCTCGTCGTCATAGAGACCGATCTCGTTCATGTCCTGGGCCATGGTGTACGTGAAGTAGAAGCTGTAGATGCCAAAGGTGATCAGCGTAAGGAGGACGACCTTGATCATGCTGCGGTTGGTCTTCAGGATCCTGTTGGGACGCCCCACGTTGCCGGCATTGGCTGCAGGGGTGACCCGGCGGTACGGCTGGCTCGGCTAGGGCTGGGCGGCCTGCTGGTACTGTGCCTGGTACGGCTGGGCGGCAGGCTGAATCTGCATGGGCTGGGACGCCTGTGTCGCGGGGGCCTGGGTGCTTCCTACCCTCGTGCCGCAGCTGGGGCAGAAGGTCGCTCCGTCGTTGAGTGTGCTTCCGCAGTTAGGACAAAACATGGTTCCCCCTTACGCTGATGCCCGCCGGCTGTTGAGGTGGGCGATTGCTGGTATCTGTGGTGCAAGCTAAGAGTATGCCTCCTGCCTCGCCAATGGTTGCGCAACCTAAGGGATGTGAGGGCGAGAAGGGCAATTGGTTTGCCAATTGGACATACGGCGCAATCCAAAGCCAAGATGTCAGGTTGTTGTAAAGCACCTGACAAAGCGTATCGAAATCGCCGTGCGCGGGAACACTGTACGTGGTTGCATGAACCGCGGCCGCAGAGGAGGCAGCCATGGCAGACGTGCAGAACTCGACGCAGGGTTCGGCCCAGGACCCGGCCCAGACAGCGAACACGAAGAGCCCGCTTGCAGGTATCACGCGCAACAAGGTCATCGCCGTGGTGGCCGCCGTGCTCGTGGTGGTCTACGGCGTGAGCCCGGTGGACCTCGTCAACGACCTGGTGCCCATCCTGGGCTACATCGACGACATCGCCGTCGCCATCGCCGGCATCGCCACCATCGCCAACCTGCTGAGCCAACGCAAGCAGGCCAAGATGGTCGGCCGCGAGACGATCCAGGGCTAGGCGCGCACCTGCCCGCAACAACGCACGGCACTCCCACGCAACGACTGCTCTTCTCGCCGTTGGCGCCCCTTCGCAGTCGATGGCACCCCCACATCCGTGCGCACACGGTAGAATGAGGGCTGTCTACCAAGGCTGCGCCGGAAGGAAGCGACCGTGGGCTACTGGCACATCGAGACGGACGTCTTTGCGCTGCTGATCATCGGCATCCTGCTGGTGAAGAACTACATGCTGAGCGAGCGCCAGGCGCAGGACCGCTGGCTGTCAGTGGTCTACTGGGCGTCGCTGGGCATCACCGTCATCGACCTCGTTGCGTCCGTGGCCATGAACGATACCACCAGCTGGGCCTTCTATCAGGCAACGATGGTCCTGTACTGTGCCACGATCCCGCTGCTGCCGTGCCTCTGGCTGATTTACGGCTTTGTGCTGGTCGACCCCGACCGGCCCCTCAACCCCGCCCGCGCCATCCTCGTCCTCGTGCCCATGGCGGCAAGCATCCTCGCGTCGCTCTCCAACCCGTGGACCTCGCTGGCCTTCAGCCTGTCGCCCACGTTGGAGTACGCGCGCGGCCCGCTCTTCATGCCCATCTACTACGTCTACGCGGTCTACTACCCGCTGCTGGGCATCATCTGGACGCTTGCCAACCGCAAGCGCATCGTGCCACTGTCCAACCTCGTGGCGCTTCTGGCCTTCTTCGTCGCGATTCCCGTGGTGGGGCAGCTGCAGCTGTCGATGCCTGGCACGCTTCTCATCGACCTCGCCTTCGCCGTCATCTATGTGCTGGACGACGCCACCGTCGAGGCCGAGCGCCGCAACCGCCTGAACCAGCAGATCAACGAGAAGAACGCCGAGCTCGAGGCCGCGCTTGCCGCCGCCGAGAGCGCCAGTCGCGCCAAGACCGAGTTCGTGAGCCGCATCAGCCATGACATCCGCACGCCCATCGGCCAGGTGCTCAACCTCACCGACTTTGCCGAGCAGGACCTAGAGCGCGGCGACCTGGCCCGGGCGCACGAGGACATCCAGAAGATCGGGACCTCCGGCAGCTTCTTGCTGTCGCTCATCAACGACGTGCTGGACATTTCCAAGATCGACAGCGGCAAGATCGAGCTGCGAGAAGAGCCCTACGGCTACCTGGACTACGCGCGGGGCATCCAGAACATCGTGGGTCCCATGTGCGAGGAGAAGGGCATCAAGAGCGTCTTTGACATCAAGCGGCCCGCGGACCTCAAGGAGGGCGAGGACGACCTCTATGGGCTCGTCGACAAGGTGCGCCTCAACCAGGTGTCGCTCAACGTCCTCTCCAACGCCGTGAAGTACACGCCGGCGGGCGGCACGGTGACGTTCAGGCTGGCCCTGACGCCGTCCCAGAACCGCCAGTCGTGCGTCTGCGTCGAGGTCGAGGACACGGGCATCGGCATGAGCGAGGACTTCCAGAGGCACATGTTTGAGGAGTTCTCGATGGAGTTCGACAACCCGCTGCGCCAGGACACGATGAGCGGCACGGGCCTGGGCCTCTCGCTGGTGAAGAAGTTCGTCGACCTCATGCAGGGCGAGCTCAGCGTCACCAGCAAGCTGGGCGAGGGCACGTGCGTGCGCTTTGAGGTCCCCGTCACCCTCATCGACACGCCCGAGGACCTGGCGCAGGGCGACGTGGAGAAGGACGCCTCCACCATCAGCGGCACCGTGCTGCTTGCCGAGGACAACGAGATCAACGCGCAGATCGCCATCCGCATGCTCCAGGAGTTCGACGTCACCGTGGAGCATGCGGCCAACGGCGCCATCGCGCGGGATATGTTTGCCGCAAGCGAGCCTGGCCACTACGACATCGTCTTCATGGACATCCAGATGCCTGAGCTCGACGGCTACGAGGCCACGCGCGCCATCCGTGCGCTCGACCGCGACGACGCCCGCACGGTGCCCATCTATGCTGTCACGGCCGACGCCTTCAGCGACGCCAAGGAGCGCGCGTTCGAGGCCGGCATGACGGGGTTTGCCACCAAGCCGTTCAACGACGTCGAGCTGCGGCGGATCCTGACCACGGTGCTCTAGCGGCGATGCCGCCGGCGGTGCCGGCTCACGCTACGCGCGGAGCACCGCGATCTTGTTGGACAGGTGGCGCACTGCCGGAATCCAGCCCACCAGGCGCCAGGACGGCGAGACCTGCGGCATGGTCTCGGCGAGGCTGCGGTCGCCCTCCCACGCCACGCCGTCCACAAGTGCGGCGAGCTCTTCTCCGCCCTTGGCGCCAAACGTGAACGAGGCGCCCGAGCCCTTGATGCTGCGCTCCACGTCCTTGCCCACAAAGCGCGGGTTGAGGAACTCCAGGTACACGGTGGCGCCGGGCAGGCCCTCGTGGATGACGGCCAGCATCTGGCGCACGTCGTCCTGCGAGAGGTACATCGAGAGCCCCTCGACGATGACGAGCACGGGGTTGCCGTCCGTCTGCACCTCGCGCACCCAGGCAGGGTCCATGGCCGAGGCGGCGATCATGGAGATGCGGCCGTCCTCGGTGACGAAGCGCTGGCGGATGTCGATGGTTTCGGGCAGGTCGAGGTTGTACCAGCGCGTGTCCTCGCCGCCCATGCGATAGCAGCGCATGTCGAGCCCGCACGCGATGTTGACCACGGTGCTTGTGGGGTGTTCCTCGAGCCAGCTGCCCACCATGTTGTCCAGCAGGATGGTGCGTGCGATGACGCCCGAGCTCATGATGCTGTCCTTGCTGGCGTTGTCAAAGTCGTAGTCGATGGCGTCCACGATCTCGATGGCCTTGGGGTCATAGATGCGGTGGTCGGCGCGGCGCGACTCCTGCGCGCGGGCGTAGAGCGTCTGGATCATGGTCTCGGGCACGCCCGTGATGTCGATCTTGGTGTCCATGGTGCCTCCTAGGTAGGGGAGAAGAGCTGTTCGTTTGCCTCGGCTAACTCTAGCAGAGGGAGGGCGGTCGTGCCCGTTGGGACGCCTCGCGTGGCCACGCTCCACGCGCTTTGTGAAGAAATGTTGCCGCACGGCACTTCTCGCTTACGCGAAGCTCCGCAAAGTGGGTATCCTCCAAAAGGTTGAATACTCAACTATTTGGAGCAATTGTGAAGGAGGTGGCGCATGGCGCAAGCCGAATTGACACAGACCCAGCCCGGGGTGCAGGTGCGGCGCATCGACCATGCGCTCCGCCGCCGTGCCGAGCGCATCGCCGCCAACAGGCTGCCCGAGGACGTTTCGGTCATGAACGGCTGGATCATCAACTTCATCCACGAGCAACAGGCCGAGGGCCACGACGTCTACCAGCGCTCGGTCGAGCGTGAGTTTGGCATCACCAAGTCGGCCGTGTCGCGCTCCATCAAGCTCATGGAGGAGAAGGGCTACGTGCGCCAGGAGCGTGGCACCGAGGACGCGCGCTTGCGCCGTCTGGTGCTCACGCCCAAGGCCGAGGCCTTCAGCGCGGCCCTGCGCGAGGACTTCGAGCACCTGGAGGCCTCGCTCGTGGAGGGCTTCTCGCCCGATGAGATTACACGGCTCAACGATTACCTGTCCCGTATGCTCGCCAACCTCGAGCGCGCGGACAAGAGGCAGTAGGAGGGAAGGAATGAAGACACCAACGCTGGTAAAAAGCATCAGGGAGTACAAGCGCGAGTCGCTGCTGGCCCCGCTCTTCGTGACGGGGGAGGTGATCCTGGAGTGCCTGATTCCGCTGGTCATGGCCCAGCTCATCGATAACATGGCGGCGGTCGAGGGCACGTCGATGGCACCCGTCGTCAAGTATGGCATCGTGCTGGTGGTCCTGGCCTTTGTGTCGCTGTTCTGCGGCATGCAGAGCGGCAATTACGCGGCCACGGCCTCGGTGGGCTTTGCCAAGAACCTGCGCCAGGACCTCTTCTTCAAGATTCAGGACTTCAGCTTTGCCGACATCGACCGCTTTAGCGTGTCGTCGCTCGTCACCCGCATGACCACCGACGTCACCAACGTGCAGAACGCGTACCAGATGATCATCCGCCTGGCCATCCGCGGCCCGCTCATGATCATCATCAGCGTCATCATGTGCCTCAACATCAACGCCAGGATGTCGCTGATCTTCCTGGCCCTGCTGCCCGTCCTGGGCATCGCGCTCTTTGGCATCGCCCGTGGCGTCATGCCGATCTTCCGCCGCATCTTCAAGCGCTACGACGCCATGAACAACTCGGTGCAGGAGAACGTGAGCGGCATGCGCGTGGTCAAGGCCTTCGTGCGCGAGGACTATGCCAGCCAGGAGTTCCACAAGACGTCCGGCGAGGTCTGCAAGGACTTTACCAGCGTCGAGAAGATCCTGGCGCTCAACTCGCCCATCATGGCCTTCTGCATGTACGCGGCCTTTGTGCTGGTGAGCCTCTTTGGCGCGCAGATGATCGTCTCTTCTGGTGCCACCGACCTCACCACCGGTGAGCTGTCATCGCTCATCAACTACGGCGTGCAGATCCTCTCGTCGCTCATGATGCTCTCGATGGTCTTCGTCATGGTGAGCATGGCCACCGAGTCCAGCGAGCGCATCGACGAGGTCCTCACCTGGGAGAGCAACCTCACCAACCCCGAGAACGGCCTTGAAGAGGTGGCCAACGGCGCCATCGACTTTGACGACGTGAGCTTTGGCTACGGCACGCGCGGCAACCAGAACCTCGCGCTGACCAACATCGACCTGCACATCCCCAGTGGCTCCACGCTGGGCATCATCGGCGGCACGGGCTCGGCAAAGACGACCCTCATCCAGCTCATCAGCCGCCTCTATGACGTCACCGGCGGCTCGGTGCGCGTGGCCGGCCACGACGTGCGCGAGTACGACCTCGAGGCGCTGCGCAATGCCGTTGCCGTGGTGCTCCAGAAGAACGTGCTCTTTAGCGGCACCATCAAGGACAACCTGCGCTGGGGCAACGAGGACGCCACCGACGAGCAAATCGTCGCGGCGTGCAAGGTGGCCCAGGCTGACGACTTCATCCAGCGCATGCCCGACGGCTACGACACCATGGTCTCGCAGGGTGGCACCAACGTCAGTGGCGGCCAGAAGCAGCGCCTGTGCATCGCCCGTGCGCTGCTCAAGGAGCCCAAGGTGCTCATCCTCGACGACTCCACCAGCGCCGTCGACACCAAGACCGACGCGCTCATTCGCCAGGGCCTCTCGCGTGACCTCCCCGGCACCACCAAGATCATCATCGCGCAGCGCATCTCGTCGGTGCAGGACGCCGACCAGATCATCGTCATGGACGGCGGCACGATCGCGGAGCAGGGTACGCACGACGAGCTCATCGAGCTTGGCGGCATCTACAGGGAGCTCTTTGACCTGCAGACGAGCCAGAAGGAGGCTGCGTAACCATGAAGGACACCCAGATGAAGAACACCAACACAGCCGAGAAGGACCAGCAGCTCGCAGCCACCACCCCCGAGCGCGAGAAGGACGCCATGACGCCCGAGGGCTCCAAGGCCAGCGGCACCTTTGCGCGCCTTCTGCACTTCGTGTTCAGCCGCTACGCCGGCCGCATGTTCGTCGTGATCGCCTGCATCGTCATCGCCGCGCTGGCCTCCGTTGCTGCGACGTCGTTCATGCAGCGCCTCATCGACGAGTGCATCACGCCGGGCCTCGATAAGGGCCTCGACGCCGTGCTGCCCCAGATGATTGGCATCATCGCCACCATGGCGGGCATCTACGTGCTGGGCATCATCACGACCTTCGTCTACACGCGCATCATGGCAACCGTCACGCAGGGCACCCTTCGCGACCTGCGCAACGAGATGTTCGACCACATGCAGCGCCTGCCCATCAGGTACTTTGACACGCACTCGCGCGGCGACATCATGAGCACCTACACCAACGACACCGACGCCATCCGCCAGCTCATCGGCCAGACGCTGCCGACCCTCGTGCAGTCTCTTCTCACCATTGCCTCGATCTTCGTGCTGATGCTCTACTACAGCCTGTGGCTGACGCTTGTGGTCATCGCCTTTGTGGTGGTCATGCTGCGCGTGACCAAGTCCGTGGGCGGCAACAGCTCCAAGTACATGGTCAAGCAGCAGGAGGACCTCGCCGACGAGGAGGGCTTCATCGAAGAGATGATGAACGGCCAGAAGGTCGTCAAGGTCTTCTGCCACGAGGACAGTGCCAAGGAGGACTTCGTCAAGCGCAACGAGGAGCTCTTCAGCAGCAGCGAGCAGGCCAACCGCTTTGGCAACATCCTCATGCCGATCCTGAGCAACGTGGGCAACCTCATGTACGTGATGATCGCCTTTGTGGGCGCCATCCTCGCCCTGCTGGGCGCCTGGAACGTGAGCTTTGGCGGCGTGGGTGCGCTCACCGTGGGCATCGTGGTGTCGTTCCTCTCGATGAGCCGCCAGCTGTCGCAGACGGTGGGCCAGATCTCGTCGCAGGTCGCGATGGTTGCCATCGGCCTCGCGGGCGCAGGCCGCGTCTTTGAGCTCATGGACGAGAAGCCCGAGCGCGACGACGGCTACGTCACTCTGGTGCGCACCACCGTGGGCGCCGACGGCACGCTTGCCGAGTCCACCTCGCGCACCGGTACCTGGGCGTGGCGTCACGTGCACCAGGCCGACGGCTCCGTCACCTACACGCCGCTTACCGGCGACATCGAGCTCGAGCACGTTGACTTTGGCTACGTGCCCCGCAAGCAGGTTCTGCACGACGTGACCCTGCACGCGCAGCCTGGCCAGAAGATTGCCTTCGTCGGCGCCACGGGCGCGGGCAAGACCACGATCACCAACCTCATCAACCGCTTCTATGACATCGATGGCGGCAAGATCCGCTACGACGGCATCAACATCGGCAAGATCAAGAAGGACGACCTGCGCCACTCGCTGGGCATCGTGCTTCAGGAGGTCAACCTCTTCACCGGCACCGTCCTGGACAACATCCGCTACGGCCGACTGGACGCCACCGACGAGGAGTGCATCCAGGCCGCGCGCTTGGCCAACGCCGACAGCTTCATCCGCCGCCTGCCCGACGGCTATCAGACGATGCTCACCAACAACGGTGCCGAGCTGAGCCAGGGCCAGCGCCAGCTGATCAGCATCGCCCGCGCCGCCGTGGCCGACCCGCCCGTCATGGTCATGGACGAGGCCACGAGCTCCATCGACACCCGTACCGAGGCGCTGGTGCGGGAGGGCATGGACAACCTCATGAAGGGCCGCACGGTCTTCGTGATTGCGCACCGCCTGTCCACCGTGCGCAACAGCGACTCCATCGTGGTGCTTGACCACGGCCGCATCATCGAGCAGGGCACCCACGACGAGCTGATTGACGCCAAGGGCACGTACTACCAGCTCTACACCGGCGCCTTCGAGCTCGAGTAGGCTGGGGACACAACGGAAAGCAGGGGCCTCCCAAGTGGGAGGCCCTTCTCGTATATGGAGCGCTTTGCTCTTCTCCCCACTTAGTCGCAATCTGCGGAACCGTTCCGCCAAACGAGACTAAGTGGGGAGAAATCATTGTTGAACTCCCCACTTAGTCGCAATCTGCGGAACCGTTCCGCCATTTGGCACTAAGTGGGGAAATCCATGAACAGCCGAGACGTACGATCCGTCTTGCCAGCTACACGTGGCGGGAGATGAAGATCGCGATGAGGTCGAGGACCTCCTGGCTCCAGAAGCTGGTCTCATGCGGGCCGTCGTCAACCACGAACGCCTCCACGTCGGCACCCACAGCGGCAAGGGCGTCGGCCATGCGGGTGACCTGCGACGTCTGGACCCACGGGTCGGCGGTTCCCACGCCCAGCAGGAAAGCCGGCAGCTCTGCCGCGCGCTCGGGCGTCACGTAGTAGATTGGCAGAGCACGCCTGGGCAATCTTGTGCCACTCGTCGCCCTCTGGCAGCAGCTTGCCGCGGATGGGGTCAAAGTCGTGCCTTGTCCTGGGGGATGCAGAACGCGGTGTCGGTCATGCCCAGCGGGCCATAGATCTGCTCCTCGTACAGCACGTCGAGCGTCTTGCCCGTGGCCACCTCGAGGATGCCGCCCAGAAGGTCGGCCGAGGCACCGTATTCCCAGCGCGTGCCAGGCACGAAGTTGCCGGGGACCAGCGCCATGAGGCGGCACATGTCCAGCGTGGTTAGCCTCTGCCCCGCGGCGGTGCGGGCAAAGACGTCGGCCTCGAGCTGGGCCATGCGGATGCCGCCGGGGGTGTCGTCGCCGGGGTAGGGGACGCCCGAGGTCATGTTGAGGCAGTGCTGGATGGTGATGGGCACCTCGCACACGCTCACGTTGCCGTTGGCGTCAAAGACCAGGTGGTTCTTCCACTCGAGAATCCACTTGCTCACAGGGTCGTCCAGAGAAAGGACGCCCTTCTCGATCAGCTGGAACGCCGCCACGGCCGTCGAGATCTTGGTCATCGAGAAGAGTCTGAAGATGTCGTCGGCCTCATCGGCGCCGTAGCCCTCGCACAGCACAGCCTTGCCGTTCTCGATGATGGTGATGGACGCGCCGCCCATGCTCCTGTTTCGACCTCGTCCTGGATGAGCTTCGAGATGCGCTCGTACTTCTCCATTGCCTACCCCCTGTCTGTGTCGTGTGGCCGTCTGGCCTGTTGATCACAGGGTAGGGGGCAAACTGTCCCGTCCCAATGGACAGAACAACACAAGTCAAGGTGGTCAGTTTGTGGAGAAGGGCAAGCGCGTCTGTGGACCGCGCGTCGCTACGCCTCTTCTTGCTCGGCGAGATAGGCTTTGAACCCAGGTATGTCAAAGCCCACGCGTCCTCGACCGCGCTCGCCTATGATGCCCTGTTCGAGTAGACGGAGGCGATATTGCGAGGCATAGCCGCTCGTGACGCCCATTCGTGCGGTGATGTCGCCCATGGCGGAGTCATCAGGGTCTGGAAGCATCGCCCGCAAGAACCGCATGTCTCCCGCAGAAAGGTCGCGGATGGTGCTCTCGAAGACGCCCGTGCGCATCTCCTCGTGCGCCAGCAGAATTCCGCGTGCAACGTCAGCGGAGTCAATCTCCTCTCCAGAAGGATGAGCCGCCCAGGCGCGGTAGCCCACCAGCTGCATCATGAAGGGGAAGCCCTCTGATGCGGCAACCGCCTGTTGCAGGGCCTCGGCGCCGATGGTCCTTCCGCCCTCCTCGACCGTCCTGATGATCGCGTCCTCGATTTCGAAGTCGGGGATGCGTCCGAGCCGATGCTGGCGGGCGCGGCGAAGGAAGGAGACCGACTTGTCGTTGAGGAGCTGGGAGACGTTGTAGGGAAGACCGGCCATAAGCAGTGCCACCTTCCGGCCCTCTCTAACGAAGAGCTGGTAGTTTGCGGCGAGCTGCACCATTTCGTCAATGTCGGCGCGAACCTCGTCCACCGTGATCAGCAAGCCAACATCATGCTTGGCAAGGGCGCCAAAGAGCCCGTTCATCTTGGTGCGCCAATTGGCGGGCTCGTCAACGTGCTCCCACTCGACACCAAGCACCTGCCCGATGCTGACTCCCTTGAGGCGTACGGCATCGGCGTCGATGAACTCGGCAGCGGCCTCGGTGGTGCGCTGCACGATGTCATCAAGCATGCCCGGCATAGCCGTGACGTTTGCGACGATCCAGCCGCGCTGCGCAGCCTCCTCACCGGCCTTGGTAAGCAGGACGGTTTTGCCAGTCCCCCTTGCTCCGATGAGGATAGTCGACAGGTTGGGGTCACCGACGCCGTTGTCAAATGCCTCGCAGAGCTCGTCTACGATCAGCTCTCTGCCTGCAAGATAGGGCGGCACCTGGCCAAAGCTTGGTGTGAAGGGGTTTCTTCTCCTGCCAGACATGACGCCTCCTGACGTTTGCAACTTTTAGCAAGTTTTGCAGCTTTTAGTAACTTTTGCAACTTTTAGCAAGTTTTGTTTTCTTTAGCAAATGAGACAAACTGGACGGCGGAGTGCCTCTTTTGCAAACGTCAAAAAGCCTTCTCGACGCCGCGACGCTGCACCTTGAGGGCGTGGACACCATCGTTTTGGCACAGCCGTCCATGGCCTTCTGCGGCGACTACCTGCGTGCGGCCACCGGCCTTCGCGTGCTGACAGCCGTCGACGCCCCGTTTGGAGAGTAGGCCCGAACGAGTTCCCCACTTAGTTCGCTTTTGTGTGAGCCTCACACGTTTTGGCACTAAGTGGGGAAGCCCATGAACAGCCGAGACGTACCGTCCGTCTCGCCAACACATCCAGACAGCAAAACGGGGCGAGCCGGATGGCCCGCCCCGCGTCCGTGCGTGAAAGCGGCTCGCCCTAGAACAGGTTGCCCAGCTTGCCCACGATGCCCTGGATGGCGTCAGCGTCGAGCGACGACGGGTCGATGCCCGCCTGGCTGGCGGCGTCCACGAGGCCCGAGATCTGGCTGGCGTCGACGTCGATGCCGTTCTCCTTGAGGACCTTGGCCAGACCGTCGACGTCCTTGTTGGCAAGGAGGCTCATGTCGATCTTGCCGCTGGAGGCGAGCTCCATGACCTTGGGGATGATCTCCTGAATGTCCATGCTGTGCTCCTTTCGGGGGATGGGGCGCCGTATGCGCTGCCTCTCATGATAGGGTGGAGGGCACAGGCAGTTTGCCATCGGTAACACGATGTTGTTGCTGCGGCTGACGGCCGTTCGAGATGCGGACACCAGGGGAGAAGGGCCATGCGGCAGGAGGACCTCGAGCTCATAGCGCGCGACCCGCTCTTTGACGGCATCGAGCAGGAGCAGGTTGCCACGTTGCTGGACCTTCTCGCCAGCGCATCCGTCGCCACCGCCGAGCCCGTCGCAACCAATCAGCCCATGTACCTCAAGAAAGGACCTCTCATGACCGACCAGTCCACCGTCACCTACCGTCCCTTCGAGGAGCGCGACTTTGACGACATCGCCCAGGTGTACACGCACATCTGGACCAACAACGTTGAGGCGCCCGACGATAAGATTCTCTGCGGCAGCCTTATGACGGCGGCGTCGCTGCTGCGATCCACGTACTCCTTCGTGGCCGAGGTTGACGGGCGCGCCGTGGGTGTGGGCCAGGGGTGCATCATCCGCGACGGCCAGCCGGTGGAGGACGAGCGCTGGCGGCCCACCTACGAGCTCTGGCTTGCCAGGGGAGAAGAGCGCGCCAAGACCGCGGACCGCGTGCTCGAGGGGGCCATCTTTGGCGACCTGCGCGAGTACAGTACGGCCGACCGCTTCATTGCGACGGGCTCGCCCTACGCCGAGGCCGAGCTCAACTTCCTCATTCTCGAGCCCAGCTACCAGGGCCTGGGCATCGGGCGCGCGCTCTTCACGCGCGTCTGCGACGCGCTGCGCGAGGGCGGTGCCAGCCGCTTCTTCCTCATGACCGACACCGAGTCAAACTGGGAGCTCTACGAGCACTACGGCATGACGCGCATTGCCGAGCTGCCCGACCCGGACGACCCGGGCTGGGCCTCGCTCATGTACGGCGGCGAGCTGTAGGCCCGTCTTGCCAGCGCGCAGGCCTGCTGGAGTGCAGGTTCGCATATAAAGAGGGAGCCCCGCGGCCGTATGGTCACGGGGCTCCGAGTCGCTGTGGACGGTTGCGCGCTACTCGATCGGTGCGGTCTCGTACTCGTTCTCGATGGCGTAGTCCTCGGCGGCGGAGCCGGGGTTGCAGTGGAACACGGGGTCGCTGTTGACCCTGAACGCCCATGTGTCGATGCTGACCACGCTGTCGGGAATGGTGACGCTCTCGAGGTTGTCGCATCCCTGGAAGGCCTCGAAGCCAATGATCTCCACGCCATCGGGGATAACGACGGCCTCAAGTGCGGCACAGTTCTGGAAGGCGATGTCGCCGATGGTGATGAGGCCGCTGCCCAGCGTGAGGCTCTTGAGGTTGTAGCAGCGGCTGAAGGCGCCCTCCTGAATCTCGGTCACGCTGTCGGGGATGGTGACGCTTGTGAGCTGGTCGCAGATCTCGAAGGCGCGCTCCTGGATGATCTCGACGTTTTCGCCGATGATGACGCGGCTCATGTCGCAGCCCACGAACGCGTACGCCTTGATGGTGGTCACGGTGTCGGGGATGGTCACGGAGTCCACATCGCCGTTCCTGTCAAAGGCGTGCTCGCCGATGCTCGTCACGGGGTGGCCGTCGATGGTCGCCGGGATCACCACGATGGACGACTCGCCCTCGTAGCCCTCGATCTCGATGGTGTCGCCCAGGGTATAGATGAAGCCCTTCTCGGTGGCCTCGGCGTCGGTGAGCTCCAGGTGCGTGTTGGCCGTGGGGGACGACGTGTCCTCGTCATCCTCGTCGTCGGTGTCCTCCTCGGTAGCGTCATCGTCGACATCCTCATCGACGTCCTCGTCCTCGACGTCCTCTTCGGCCTCTTCCTCTTCCGCCTCGTCCTCCGCGACATCCTCAGTCACAGTCTCCTGCTGGCTTGTGAGCTCCTTGCCCGACGTGTCGTCGGAGGACGCATCTCCGCAGCCACCCAGGCAGACGGCCACGGCAAACAGGAAGGCGCACAGGATGGTCGCGATGCTCTTGCCCTTGGTGGTGTTCATGGTTCCTCCCCGGATGGTTCTTCTCGCTTGCTGACCTTAGGCTACGCCAGCCGGCCCCGCTCGGGTTGCGCAACAGTGCGGGATTTCCCTAAACGGCGAGAAGGTCCGTTTGGCTTGCAAACATCCGTCACCCGTTCACACGCCTGGCACATGCGAGGGCTACCATGGCCCGCAAGGGAGTGATGACCATGACAGCAACAGCCGCAGCGCGCAAGGCCCCGCAGTACTCGGTGGGCGAGGAGATCGCCAACGCCGTGAGCCATGGCGTGGGCGCGCTTCTGGGCATCGCCGCCCTGGTCCTGCTCATCGTGGCTGCGGCGCACCACGGGGGCGGCGTGCGCGTGGCCGCCGCGCTCTTCATGGGCATCCCCATCATCCTGGAGTACACGTTCTCGTGCCTCTACCACGCGCTGGTGCCGCCGCGCGCCAAGGCCGTCATGCGCGTGCTCGACCACTGCTTCATCTATGCGCTCATCGCGGGTAGCTATGCGCCCTTTGCGCTGATCACGCTGGCAAACGACGGTGGCCTCACGCTCTTTGTGGTGGTCTGGGTGCTGGCCATCGTGGGCATCGTGGCCGAGTGCCTGCTGCGCGAGCGCCAGGCCCACTGGATCAGCGCTCTCATCTACCTGGCCATGGGCTGGGCCGTCGCCTTCAAGCTGCCACAGATCGTGGAACTGCTGCCGGCGCCGGCCTTCTGGCTGCTTCTGGCGGGCGGCCTCTGCTACACGGCGGGTGTGCCGTTCTACATCGCCAAGAAGGTGCCCTACCTGCACTTCGTCTTTCACCTGCTGGTGGTTGCCGGCACCGTCTGCATCACGTTGAGCGCGCTTCTGTACGTGGTCTAGCTGGGCACATCGCACGTGGCGGTACCGTCCGTGACGCGTGCTAGCCAAAAAGCCCCAGCAGGGTCGCGATGCCTACCACCAGCGCGAGCTCGGCCGCAAGGATCGCCGGCACGCCGATGGCAAACCTGGGCTTGCGGATCTTGTGGTGGAAGACGAGCATGCCCGCGAGCGCGCCCACCACGCCTGCCACGGCCCATGCCAGCAGCTTGCGCTCGGGGATGCGTCGGCGTCCCTGCTTGGCGCGCAGCTTGTCGATGCCATAGAGCGCAAACGACACCGTGTTGAGGGCGAGAAGAACCACTCCAAGGCAGGTGGCTGCCGTGTCGCCCATGCTCTTCTCCGCTCCCCCTGGGTCTTGTGCTTGCCTGTCTCAGATCGATGTCGCTTGCACGCCCGTCGACGTGCACATCATAGCCCTAGTCTTGCCGCGACCTATCATCGCGCGGCTCCCAGCGTGTCGGCCGTCACGACCACCGTGCCTACGACCATGATGGCAAGCGCCACGAAGTACGCCGGCGAGAGCGCCTCGTGCAGCAGTGCGAGGCCCAGCGCCGCTCCGATGAACGGCGCCACCGCGTAGTAGGCGCTCGTCTTTGCGGCGCCCAGCGAGCCCTGCGCGCGGATGTAGCAGAAGATGCTGAGTCCGTAGGCCACGAACCCCAGCACCAGCGCCGCAAGAGTGGGCGCGGGTGCGGGCAGCCCCTCTCCCATGACGCGCGCCACGACGAGAGAGCCTGCGCCTGAGCACAGGCCCTTGATGCAGACGATCTGGTAGGTGTTGCGTGAGGCGATTCTGCGCGTGCAGTTGTTCTCGAGGCCCCAGCAGCAGGTGGCGGCAAGGGCCAGGAGCGCCCCCAGGCTTGGCCGCAGCGAGTCCACGTCCTCGAGCGACAGCACGATGCTCGCGACGGTGATGAGCGCGATGCCGGCCCACAGGCGCGGCGAGACCTTCTCGCCAAAGAGGACAAGGGCGATGACCGTGGTCGCCACGATCTCGAAGTTGTTGAGCAGCGAGACCGTGGACGCGTTGGCGCGCGTCAGGCTGAGCATGAGCAGGATGGGCGCCGCGATGTCCAGCACGACCATGCCCATCACGTAGGGGGCGTCAGCTGGCACCAGGAGGTCGTTGGCCTGGCGGGGGAGCCTGCCCGTCGCGCGGCGGGCAAGCCAGAGTGCGCCCACGCCCAGGCCGGCGCCCACATACAGCAGCCCGGCCATCGTGGTGGGCTCGACGCTGTTCAGCAGCAGCTTGGAGCCGGGCGCATTGAGGGCATAGAAAACGGCGGCGAGAAGCGCATAGAGGATTGCTGATGGCTCGTGTGACTTCATGAAGGGCCCTTGTGCGATGGTGTTCGCTACCATTGTAGGGAGTCGTGCGGGTGCGTGCGAACGCAGGCGGTCAACGGACGGGGGCAGCATGGAGCACGTGGACATCGCAGGTGTGGGGCAGCCCGTGAGCCAGGTCATCCTGGGCACGGCCACACGGCCCTTCATGCGCTCGCGTGACGCCGCCTACCTCATCGACGCCGCGTTGGACACGGGCGTCAACACCTTTGACCTTGCACGGGCATACGGTGCGGCCGAGGAGACCTTTGGCCGGTGGTTGCGCGGCGGTGGGCGTCGCGACCGGGTGGTGCTTCTCTCCAAGGGAGGACACCCCGGCCTTGCAGGGCAAAGCCGCGTCTGCGAGAAGGACATCCGGCGCGACCTCGAGCGCTCGCTTGCGGCGCTGGGGACCGACTTCATAGACATCTACCTGATGCACCGTGACGACGAGCGCCGTGACGTGGGCGAGCTTGTGGAGCTGCTCAACACGCTGCGCGCCGAGGGCAAGATTGGTGCCTTTGGCGGGTCCAACTGGACGCACGAGCGCATCGCCGCCGCCAACGCGTACGCGGCCGAGCACGGCCTCGTGCCCTTAGCGGTGTCGAGCCCGCAGTTTGGCCTGGCAAGCCAGGAGCGCGACCCCTGGGGCGGCGGGTGCGTGAGCATCTCGGGGCCGCGGGGCACCGATGCCCGCGCGTGGTACCGTGCACATGACGTCTGCGTGGTGGCGTACTCGAGTCTGGGGCGTGGCATGCTTTCGGGCCGGGTGACAAGCGACGACGTGGCCAGCGCGAGGCGCGTCATGGACCGTCCTGCCTACAAAGGGTTTGCGTGCGCGGACAACTTCGAGCGCCTGCGTCGCTGCGAGGAGCTGGCGCGTGAGCTTGGATGCGACGTGCCGTCCGTCGCGATGCGCTGGGTCATTGGTCAGGGCCTTGCTGTCTGCGCTGTCGTGAGCACAACGCGCACGGAGGGCATCCGCGCCAATGTGGCCGCGCTCGACCTCGAGCTCACCGAGGAGCAGCTGGCCTGGCTTGACCTTCGCTAGCGTGCATGCCGGGATGCGCCGCAGCCACCGTGCCAGCTCTTCTCACCAGCTCTTGCACGGGCGCCAAAACGCGGCAATCCAAGGGTGCCGAGCCTGTCCATATGGTCCATAATGGACGCACGGCAAACGCGAGCGGGGAGTGTCCATGAAGCTTCTGGAAGAGCGGATCAGGCAGGACGGTGTCATCAAGAACGGGCAGGTGCTCAAGGTTGACTCGTTCCTCAACCACCAGATGGACGTCCAGCTCTTCTGCGCGATGGCCAAGGAGTGGCACGAGCACTTCAAGGATGCACCCATCAACAAGGTCCTGACCATCGAGGCGTCGGGCATCGGCATCGCGGCCGTGGTGGCCGAGGAGTTTGGCGTGCCCGTGGTCTTTGCCAAGAAGGGCCAGTCCATCAACCTTGACGGCACGGTCTATGCCACGCGCATCCAGAGCTTCACGCACCAGCGCATCTACGACGTGATCGTCTCGCACAAGTTCATCGGCCCCGAGGACCATGTCCTGCTCATCGACGACTTCATGGCCAACGGTTGCGCCATGGACGGCCTGATCGAGATCTGCGAGGCCGCCGGTGCCACCATCGAGGGAATCGGCATCGCCGTCGAGAAGGGCTTCCAGGGTGGTGGCGACAACCTGCGTGCCCGCGGCTTCATCGTGGACTCGCTTGCCATCATCGAGAGCATGGACGCCCAGACGGGCGAGATCGTCTTCCGCGAGCAGTAGGGGCGCGCTGGGACGCCTCTGGCTGAGCCCGGGCCGCTAGTAGCGGTTGTGGATGTGCTCCGCCGAGGCCCGCAGGTTGTGGATGGCAAGGCGTGAGCCGTCGTCCAGGACCACATGGCCGTCGAGCGTGCCAAAGACCTGGTGCTGCCCGGTGTTCACGATGCCGAGGTTGGTCCTGTCCTGCCGGTCGATGAGGGGCGAGAAGGTCAGATCGAGCCTGCCGTCGTTGGCCGTCATGTGCCAGGGCTCCATGTAGCGGTAGGTGCCGTCCGCGTTTGTGGGGATGCCAAAGTCCACGAGGTCGAGCTTGTGGGCCATCCCGTCCACGAAGACCATGTTCTCGCTGGCGGCCGAGGTGTCGCCAAAGCCGTAGCCCAGGTTGATGCCCACCACGTGGGAGGCTCCGGCATCGTCTGTCTGCTCGCCCTGAGCCGCGGCCCAGTACCAGGTGTTGTCGTAGGTCCAGACGCCGCGGCCCCAGTCGAGCAGGCCGAAGCTCGGACCGTCCTTCTCGCCTGCCTGTGGGCAGAACTCGTGGAAGAGCTCGCCGGCACGGAAGCCGCCGCGGGCACGCATGCCCAGGATCTTGCGGTTGTAGTAGAAGGCGTGCGGATGCTTGGGCCAAGGCGTGCAGATGACCATGGAGTCGCGAGGCGCATCAGTGAGAAGAACCTCTGCCTCGAGGTCGCGACCATTGTCGAAGTCGTCCATGGCAAACGAGAGACGCCGGCCCTGGGGCGTGTGCGCAAAGGTGACGAGGCAACGCTCGCCCTGCCAGACGATGTCGCCCGCGTCCGAGGAGGTGGGGAGGCTCATGCTGCCCATGGGAGCCACGATCAGCTCTGACGTGGTCTTGTACGTGCGTGCCGCAAAGTCCATGACCGAGGCCGAGATGAGGCCGATGTAGCCGAGGTCAGCAAAGGTGAGGGCAAGGGCGTAGGCCTCGTCGTTCACCAGGTAGTAGTCCCAGTCCTTGATGCGGAAGCGCGGCGCCTTGATGTCCGCATGGTCGTACGTGAAGGGCGGGTTGAGGGCATAGCCCGGCTCGCGAAGACGCCCGTCATCGTCAAGGAGACGTCCGGTCGACTGAATGAGGTGGTTTGCCATGGGGCCCTCCTTGGTCTTGGGTGGCGCCAGCGATGCAGGCTGACCTGCTTTGACTGTAACATCGCGCAGGTAGAGGGCGATATTCCTTATCGGCTACTGGGGTCGTCCCGTCCAGTTGTGGCGTTATGCGGGGATACGGTATGGCCGCGGACGTAACGCCCGGAGCCGTTTGACGTGCCTTCACGAGGTCGTCACGAATGTGGAAATCAGCGGGCATATAGGCTCTGACGTGCTATTTGACCGTTCAAACGAGTACCTTGTACGGTATTGAGACAATCATGGTGAACAATGCGAGGAGGTGGCAGCGGCCATGCTCGCGGTGTCGATCGTCGCGCTCATAGGCTATATCGCGCTCGGCGCTGCCGCGTACCGTCACGCTGCGCCCATGTTTGACCACGCCCGCATCCGCATCACGTCGTGGGGCTGGTACGGCCTGTTTGGGCTTCTCCTCCTCATGTACCTCTTCTTTGCCGCCAAGGGCATGATGGTCGGCACGTATGGCATGTTTGGCATGCTCAATCTTGCGCTGGTTGCCGCGGGCTGCGTGTCGCTTTGGCGCGAGAACATCCGACGCCGCCTGGCAAAGCTCAAGCACTCGCACATCGTCGAGGTCGCCATGCTCGTGTTGGGCAGCTACCTCACGGTGGTTGCCCTCGAGGCCCCCTCCAATCCGTACCTCACCGACTTCGCCCTGCAGGGCCTTCTAGCCGAGATCGTCATGGTCACGGTCGTGATCTGTGCCTTGCACCTGCTCTTCCAGCGCTCTGGTGTGGGCGGGGCGCTGGGTGTGATGATCTTCGAGTTCGTGGGTCTGGCCGAGTACTTTGTGGTCACCTTCAAGGAAGTCCCCATCATGGTGAGCGACGTGTTTGCCCTGGGTACCGCCGCTGCCGTGGGAGGCACCTACACGTACGAGTTCACCGACATGGCCGTGGCTGGCATGGCGCTTGCTGTGGTCTGCATGATCATCGTCTCGCTCACGCCCAAGCCGCACGCGCGCGGCAAGAAGGTCATCGTGGCCAATACGGTGGGTGGCCTGGGCATTGCGGCGCTGCTGGGCTTCACGCTGGTCACAGTCTCGCTCACCAACACATTTGGCATCTACGTGGGCGGCTGGCTGCCGCTGCAGAGCTACCGCACGCAGGGCTTCATCAGCTCGTTTGTGGCTGCGGCGCAGAACATCAGACCTACGGCGCCCAAGGGCTACACCAACACCGAGGCGCAGTCGCTCATCGAGGAGTACGCTGCGTCCTACGATGAGACCACGGGCGCGAGCGAGGCACGCCAAGCGGCCGAGGCCCAGTTTGATGAGCTGCAGCCCACGGTCATCGTCATCATGAACGAGTCGTTCTCGGACCTCTCGATCTACGGCAACCTCAATGCGGGCTACAACGGGCCCGAGTTCATCAACTCGATGGAGGACACGCTGCTCAAGGGCGACATGTACGCCTCGCCGTATGGCGGTGGCACCTGCAACGCCGAGTTCGAGTTCCTCACGGGCGTCTCGATGGCCTACTTTGGGCAGAGTGTCTATCCGTACATGGTCTATGACCTCAGCGGGGTCCAGAACCTGGCGAGCCAGTTTGGCGAGCTGGGCTACACCACCACCGCGATGCACCCCAACCTAGCCACCAACTGGAGCCGTGACGTGGTGTACGAGGACTTTGGCTTCCAGAGCTTCCTGAGCATCGACGACTTTGAGGGGGCCCAGAAGCTGCGTGGCTACACGACCGATGCGGCCACGTATGACAAGATTCTCGAGCTGCTGGCCAATGACTCCACCCCGCAGTTCATCTTTGACGTGACCATGCAAAACCATGGCAGCTACGACACGGGACTCCTGCCTGAGGAGGACACCACCGACTACGTGGTTGAGGGCGTCGAAGATGTGGAGGAGCTTGCCGAGCTCAACGAGTACCTGTCTCTCGTCAACATCTCCGACGAGGCGCTCAAGAACTTCCTTGCTGCGCTGGAGGAGCTCGACCGTCCTGTGGTCGTCGTGTTCTTTGGTGACCACCAGCCCAAGGGCGCGCGCCAGTACAACCAGTTGGTCTACGCGGACGAGGAGTCCGGCGTGGCGCACGAGGAGCGCACGCACATCACCGAGTACCTCGTCTGGGCCAACTATGACGTGGCCGGTGTCGAGGAGCTGGGTGCGGAGTCCAACACCACGGCGTCCTACCTTGCCGCCGAGACCCTCAACATCATCGGTGCGCCCCTCACCGACTACCAGAAGGCGTTGCTGTCTATCAGTGAGGACCTGCCGCTCATCAACCTCATTGGCTATACCGATGCCGAGGGCGCCTGGTATGACGTGGACACCATGAAGGGTTCGGAGGCCAAGTTCCGCAACGACCTCGAGGAAATGGTCTACTACCAGATGTTCAAGGACGGTGTGACCTACCAGGTGGGCGCCGGCTCCGACGGCACCCTGTAGGGTGCTTGTTGCAAGATACTTACGGTATTGTAGCCGTGATTGCGGAATGCTTGAGTAGCTAACGCTGTTCATCTGGCCTTTTAAGGCTCAATACATTGGAGTATGCCAGTTTACGGCTACAATACCGTAAGTATCTTGCACGCATCCAAGTTTCTAGTGCATCGGAAAGGCCCAGCTATGAGGTTGGTGATTTGCGGACCGAGCGCGGTTGAGATTTTAAGGTCAACGGCCACGGCATACCCTGATGAACTTCATGCGCGCTCCATCAGACATCTGACCTCTTTCAATCCAATCGGTGAGTCGCTTTCGTCGACTATTGGTCGCACGGATGGCGTTCATCAACCGTTGCATTTGCTCTTTGATGAGCAGGGTATGCGGCGTCCGGCCAAGAACGTGATTTGTCATTGTGCGTTCTCGGACACGCGACTTCCCAAGGAGTCGTTTCTCGAGATTGGGGACGAGGTTTACATACCCTGCGCCGAGCTTGCCTTCCTCGACATGGCGTCATATTGCACGCCTCTCGAGTTGGCGCGCATTGGCATGGACCTCTGCGGTTGCTACCGTGTCATGCAAGACCGACGGACGGACCTCGTCGCCGCAGAGCCGCTGACCTCAGCAGCACGGATCAATGCCTACCTCAAGCGCATGCCGTCCGGTACGGTAGGACTCAAGAAGGCCACGACCGTGGCCGCATGGCTGACAGACAATTCGGCCTCACCACGTGAGACGTCTCTCGCCGTATGCATGCGTGTGCCTTCAAGGGTAGGTGGCTATCAGGTGAGGAGCCTCGAGCTCAACCTCCAGATACCGCTTTCCTCGATTGCGGCGCCCACGACGACAGCGTCCTACTTCGTGGGCGACGCCGTAGACCCGTCAACCAAGACGGTCATCGAGTACAACTCGAGCAAGCACCACGACGACGAGGGTGAGCATGAGTACGACATGGAAAAGATCACTGCTTTGGGAACTATGGGCTATCACGTCATTCCCATCACCACGCGACAGTTCAACCGCTTCGATGCATTCGACGCGATCATGACAGGCAACGTAATTCCCCATCTTGGTATCAGGAGGGGAGCAGTTGTGCAGGAGACGTTGCTTCGCAGAAGGGAAGCTCACAGGACCGTCCTTGCGGCCGAGCGGCAAATCAGGAAGTCCCCCTCGCTTGCTGATCTTGCCTGGTGGCAGGTTATCTGGACACGCTATCTCTAGGCTAGTGCAAGATACTTACGGTATTGTAGCCGTGATTGTGGGAAGCCTGAGTAGCTAACGATGCCCATCTGGCCTTTTATTGGCTCAATACATTGGAGTCAGCCAGTTTGCGGCTACAATACCGTAAGTATCTTGCAGAGGGGATTGCCTTATCCGGGCTTGAGGTGCGGGATCCCCAAGACGGGCGGTGCCCGTCCTCTCCCTTGGGGTCCCACAGGCACATATATACCACGTGAACGGCTTGCCAAACCACAAGAATACCGATAAGTTAGACAAGGTTAAATTAACCTCGGTGAACTTATCTCCTGCGACGAAAACCCCTACTATGTCACAGGATGGGAATGGGAGCACAGCATGGCAGACACACCAACTACGCCGGCTGCAGAGCCGTACCTCGTGGTCGAGGGCGTGACCAAGGGCTTTGGCTCGGGCGACGCGCACGTCACCGTCCTTGACGGCATCACCACACAGATCGGCAGGGGAGAGATCTGCGTCCTGCTGGGCCCGTCGGGCTCGGGCAAGTCGACGTTCCTCAACCTCGTGGGCGGCCTGGAGCCCGTGGACTCCGGCAGCATTACCGTGGGCGGCACCGACATCACCGCGCTCTCGAGCCGTGACCTCGTGGAGTACCGTCGCCGCGAGCTGGGCTTCATTTTCCAGTTCTACAACCTCGTGGGCGACCTCACCATCCGAGAGAACATCGAGGTCTGCGAGTACCTGTCGCCCACGCCCCTCGATGTGGACGACCTCCTGCACTCGCTCGGCCTCTGGGAGCACCGCAACAAGTTCCCCAACCAGGTTTCGGGTGGCCAGCAGCAGCGCTGCGCCATCGGTCGCGCCCTCGTCAAGGCGCCGGGCCTGCTGCTCTGCGACGAGCCCACGGGCGCCCTCGACTACAAGACGTCCAAGGAGATCCTGGAGCTCATGGAGCGCATCAACCAGGAGTACGGCACCACGATGGTGATTGTCACGCACAACGACGCCATCAGCCGCATGTCGCACCACCTGCTGCGTCTGCGCGACGGCCGCCTCGTGGAGGACGCGCTCAACAGCGACGTGGTTCCCGCCGCGCAGATCACCTGGTAGGTGGGCCATGAGAAACCCGCTCCTCAAGCGACTCCCGCGTGAGTTCGCGCACAACCTGGGCAAGTACCTGGGACTTCTGCTCCTGCTGATCTTTGCCATCTCGATGACCACCGGCTTTTTGGCGGCAGCCAGCTCCATCAAGAAGATCAACGCGGACATCTACGACAAGTACAACCTCGAGGACCTCTACTTCACCACCATGTACGAGGCGTCTGATGAGGCCATCGACGCCGTTGAGGACCTTGGCTGCACGGTCTACCAGAACTTCAGCCGCGACGTCACGCTCAACGTCGACGACACCGACGACGACCTTACAGTTCGTGTGTTCAAGAACCGCACGTCAGACTTTGACGAGCCCGCCTACGCCGAGGGCGTGGCACCCGCAGCCGACGACGAGGTCGCCCTCGACCGTGTCTTCTGCGGCAATCATGGCCTTTCGGTTGGAGACACGGTCACCATCGACGGCGAGGACTTCACGCTCACCGGCATCATGACCATGCCCGACTACACCGTCACCTACAAGTCGAGCGGTGACCTCATGTTCGATGCCGTCACCTTCACGGTTGCCCAGATGACCCCTGAGGCCTGGGAGCGCGTGGTGGGCGACGGCGTCACCTACACCTACTCCGTGCTCTTTGACGACCGCACCCTCGATGTGGTCGAGCGTACCGACCTCGAGGAGGACATCGTCGACGCCCTTGACGACAACGGCGCCACGGTCACCAACCTCGTGGACCGCGACTCCAACATCGGCATCTCGTTTGCTGCCGACGACGTCGACGGCGACATGACCTCCTGGGAGGTGCTGCTCGTCGTCCTCATCGTGATTATGGCCTTCGTCTTTGTGGTGCTCACCGACGCCACCATTGAGCAGGAGTCCGCGGTCATCGGCACGCTGCTCGCGTCAGGCTGGCGCAAGGGCGAGATCATACGCCACTACATGGTGCTCCCCACGCTCATCGGCATTGTTGGCGTGGCAATCGGCAACATTCTTGGCTACACCCTGGTCTCCACTCCCATGAAGAATCTCTACTACAACAGCTATGGCCTCCCGCCGTATGAGGCCACCTGGCACTGGGACGTCTTCCTCTTCACCAGCGTCGCACCCTTCGTCCTGCTGGTGCTCATCACGTTCCTGGGGCTCGCGCGCCGCCTCCGCGCGACGCCGCTGCAGTTCCTGCGTCACGAGGCCTCGCGCAAGGCGCGCCGCGGCGGCCTTCGCCTGCCCGAGCGCCTTCGCTTTGTCTCGCGCTTCCGCCTGCGCGTCTTCCTGCGCAACCTCTCGCACTTCGTCATCCTGTTCTTTGGCATCATGTTTGGCTCGTTCTTGCTGCTCATGGGCCTCTGCCTCATGCCCGTCGTCGAAGAGAACGCCGACCTCATGGCGGGCGACGTCCCGGCAGACTACCTCTATGTGCTCAAGGCACCGCTCAAGATCGACGGCACTGACGAGGAGCGCACGGCCTGGGCGGCCGCC
>Ga0065709_1029373_pt1 | contig 27330 bp, 22 predicted proteins | sample Hoacrofraction14_2_FD_59096 | JGI IMG/M metagenome (GOLD analysis project Ga0065709, IMG submission 59096) | Hoatzin crop microbial communities from Cojedes, Venezuela, sample from fiber fraction 14 v1 | ecosystem: Host-associated > Birds > Digestive system > Esophagus > Crop | place: Venezuela...
CCTGAATACTTTATAAGTGTCAATTTATCATACGCCGGGGATTTTACTAATCACGACCTATGGAACGAATATGACAGTTATGTTAAGGGGTTTACGGAAGAATCTTTAAAGCAAGGTTATAAAATTAGAGGGCATAAGAAATGCACTTTTGAGGGAAAAGAAGCTATTAGAATAGAAATGGAAACAGACTATTTAAACAAAGAAACAAAATCTGAGCATGATTTGACCTCAATTTGTATAACATATATTGTTGCTCATAAAAACAGGCAATTTATATTCCAAGCACAAGTATTGTCTAAATTGAAGGAGGTTTTTGACAAAAGAACCGATGTGACTATAGATGATTTCTTGTTTAAAGGAGTAGGATTTATAGATTAGCATTTGCAACATAGACAATCGGGTAAGAGAGGATGCTCTCCTACCCGATTGTTATGTTACTACATTATGTCAATTATAAGACCATATTACCGAAAATCTTGAGCTATTGTGTGATTTTTACTATTAAAAAAGCATATTTTCATTAAAAATGAATGTAGTATGAAAAAAAATCACTACATTTGCAATTGAAAATCAAATATGGGCAAAAAACACATATCAAATCGTGTTTAAACCGAATGACTAAAATAGAAAGATGCGATGACATTAGAGCAAGCTATATCAAAAATAATAGACTTAGAAGGTGTCAAGATAATGAGCGAGGACCGTTTCCTTAATTATCTTGATGACTATCAAGCGTATCCGAATCCAGCCACAAAAAGAATAATTAAAGCCATGATTACGGAGAGATACATCGACCGCATTATCGGATGCGTAGAAACAGACAACTATGAAATGCAGTTCAATGAAGTGAAGGACAGGCTAATAAATACTGAAGGTTTCCAATCAGACATTGTTGAATATGTAATGAATTGCATCCTTTATGCGTTTCATAAGACTGGGAATACCCCTGTTATGCCAACACTGCAAGAGAATAAGGAAAGTGCCATAAAGAAGCCTACAAAAGTAAGCATCAACAATTTAGATGCAATAGAAGTAAATGGCAACTACCTTGTTAATTTCAATGGCAGCAGATATGAGCTCAACAAAGGGCAGTATGATGCCATAAAACGCAAACAGGATTTACCGGCTGACAGGTTGGAAGTGTGGTTAAAAGCATACGCAGAAGAAAACGAAAAGGAGGATTGATATGGCAAGATACAGAAGATATGGTTCAAGAAGGAGAAGCAGCAAGAGCGGTTTTGATGTGCTATTAAAAATGGCCGTCGCTTTTGCCGCAGCAGCGGAGAAACAGGCCAGAGAGCAGCAACGCGCACAGGCGAGGCAGCAACGTTTCCTTGAACAACAGGAAAGAAGCAGAGCCCGGCAAGTCAGAGAAAGAGAGGCTGCCATCAGGCGAGAAGAGAGGGAACGCGCAAAAGAAGAAAGAGAACGTGAAAAAGCCGCAAGACTGCAAGCCAAGCTGGAAGAGCAGCAGCGATTTGAGGCAGAGGTAACTGAAATAGAGGATGACAACTACCTGTGGAGTAATGTTCATTCTTTTGTGGATGATATTATCAGTTTATCTGATGTGAATCAAGAAATTGCAAAAGCCAACTATGAGCAGGAACACGATGTCAAGGACGGAATGTTTAAGGTGGAATACCCTAATAAAATAGACGCTATGGAAAAAGCATCGGAAGAGTCCAAGAGGAAATTTGACACAGACACGCCCTCTAAGGAATTGGACGATGCAAGGTCAGACTTAGATGCTTTGTCTTTTGAGAATGCCGAGCCGACGATGGAGTCTGTCACAGAAGAGTTAACAAAAGAGGCGAAACAGCAAATCAAGGCTTTTTTCCCTTGGAAGAAAAAAAAGCTCCGCAGACTTTACATAGAAGAGCGCATAGACGCATTATACGAAGAACAACATAGTTCTTGGAAAACGAAGAAAGAAGAATATGAAAAGCAGAAAGAACAGCTTACAGCCCTCGTCGAGCAGAGGCAGAAAACATTGGATGAAATCACCACATCCAAGAATGAATATTTTGCAAGACGGACGGAAGAGATATTTAACAAGGCTGTTACAGACTGGACGCGACAGAGAGATGACTTTTACGACATTTATCGTAAAACCATGCAGAATATCATTGACGGCGACAAAGAATATATCTTAAATGCTATCAATGCGGCGTTTGATGAAGATGACGAGGATGAGTTGCCTATGGAATATTTCGTTGACGTAGCCTTTGATGAGACGAATGGGAGAGTTTTGGTAGATTTGGATTTGCCTGAAATTGAGGATGTGCCAGAGAAAAAGATTACCCTCACCCCAACTGGGAAAAAGAGCATTAGGGCTAAAAGCCAGACCAATCTGCGAGAAGACTATTTTTATTGCATCTGTGGTCTTTCAATGTTTGTAGCACACCACATCTTTAACGTGTCATTAAGAATAAATGAAATAGAAATAATGGGATTCACCCAGCGGCAAGGAGACAACACCGCACAAGTTACAGACCAATATGTGCTTTTGGTAAAATACGACCGTGCCACTTTTGAGAGAGTACCATTTAATAAACTTACTCCTTTACAAATATTGAATTTGTTTCAACACAATGTTGAAATGACAAAGACATATACGTTAAAGGAACTGAATCTTGGTAATGCGTATGCGAAAATGGAATCATTCATTCCTGTCAAGATTGAAGATTATGGGAATTTGCAATAACGGACAAAAGAAAGCATTTGGATTATGGTGAATAATTTTCTTAGAGATTTTATAAAAGGCTGTTTAATACCCATTGTATTAATCGGCTCTGTTGCTATAGTTTATAAAGTAGCATCAAATCTGCACTTGTCCGAGGATGTTTCTGTATTATTAGCAACATCCACAATTCCATTTCTCATACTTGTATATTTCCTAATAAAGAGACATAAGAAACGTTCTGCTGAAAGATTGGAAGAATATAGAAAAAAAATCAAAGTGCAAGACACATATTATGATGACGAGGAAGAGAATGAAGAAAGAGAGGACAAGTCTGTTAACAAGTCAACTGGAACCTACTCTTCTAAGGTTGTAAGACAAGAATATGCGCCTAAAGAGACTAAACAAGAAAGCGTTACCAATGTGTCATCTTATAGCAATGTATCAGGCAATAAGCAAGAAACAGAATTAGCGACTGGAGCATCATACATAGCAACTAAAATAAAAGATGATGTCGCTGAAACCCTAGAGAAACAGAATCTGCCATTGGGGAAATATGACCCTAAAAAAGAATATGGTATGGAAAATTATCAATATCCCAAATTAAGCCTTCTAAAGTGCGACAATGGTCCGAAGATTGATACGGACTATTTCAAGCAACAAGATGTTATAAAAAACCACATTGTGGAGACTTTACGCTCTTTTAATATAGAAATTAGGGAAATTCAAGGCTACAAAGGTTATGTTACCTCGTTGTATGAAGTTACACTGGATGAAGGTGCAAACATAAACAAAGTCAAGAACTTTAAGGAGGAAATTAAGCTAAGTCTCGCTTTTGCCGGGGCTAATATCATCGTGCCAATATGGGGTAAGCCAAATGTCATTGGTATTGAGATACCAAATGAAACGTCACAGACTTTATCCATAGGTACGGTAATTAGCAGCAAGGGATTTCAAGAGACACAAATGGAGCTGCCGATTGCTCTTGGCAGGACTGAAAAAAATGAAGTCTTTTTGATTGATTTGGCTAAGATGCCAAACCTGCTTATCGGAGGTATGCCCGGAACAGGCAAGTCCGCTTGTCTTAATGCTATTATTACATCATTATTATACAAGAAACATCCTTGTGAACTTAAATTCATTCTTATAGATGCGAATGGACTGGAGTTTAATCTATATAAGCCACTATCCAAGCATTTTCTGACAGGTAAATATTCAAACGTACCTATATTGTCTGACGTTGAACAAGTTATTCAGACATTGGACACTCTAAGCAAGGAAATGGACGACAGGTATGACTTAATGAAGAAAGCGTCAGTAAGAAAGATAACGGAATATAATGAGAAATTCATTAACAGACAACTCAATCCAGAAAATGGACACAGAATTTTTCCATACATAGTAGTCATTATCGACGAATATAACAGTTTTATGCAGGAACGAAGGAATGAGTTTGAAAGCAGCATAGTGAACTTAGCACAACTTGGACCTGCTGTCGGCATACATATAGTAATGGCAACAAGAACTCCTACATTAGACATTATCAGTGGAAGTATTAGAGCCTATTTCCCAGGCCGAATAGCATTCAAAACCTATTCGAAAGCCGACTCCGTTACAATACTAGAAACGCAAGGGGCAGAAAAGCTATTAACAAGTGGAGATATGTTTGTCTCAAAAGGCACAGTGCCTGTTAGAGTTCAATGCGCATATATAGAAACATCTGAAATAGTGGCTGTTAATGATTTTATATCTTCACAGCGAAGCTATCCAGAAATGTGGGAACTCTCAATCTCTGAAAACATAGAGGTTTCTAATGATTTAAACCTTGACCCTCTTTTCGAAGATGCAGCAAGACTTGTTGTAACTACGCAGCAGGGGACATACCGTCTAATACAAAGGGAATATTCAATCGGCTTTAATAGAGCAGGCAGATTAATGGACCAGCTTGAAAAATTCGGAATTGTCGGTCCTGCCTCGGGGAGTCATCCTCGCGAGGTGCTAATACAAGACTTGAAATCATTAGACAAGTTATTACAATATATGAAACAATAATGTTTGAACAGCAGAAGCTCTACCGCCTTTATAAGCTACAAAAGAAATAAGATACATTGGTAATATTAAAAGACAACAAATATGGGAAACATAATGATTGGACATATAGCAATAACTACATTAGCAAACTTCCTAAATATACTTTTAGCGAGATATACTTTTGTGGATATACTTATTATTTTAGGACTTGGCTTGGTGTTTGTTTTTGGTATATTTATTGTTATAGCCGCATGTCTTCCAACTCCTGAACAGAAAGAAGAAAAGGAGGAAAAGAAAGAGATTGTTATTACAATAAAGGTTCATAGTCCAGACAACCAAGACAGCCAAAATGCGCAAGATAATCAAGACAGCCAAGATGCGCAAGATAATCAAGATAGTAATGACAATCACAATAAACAGTCAGAAGAGTCTCACGATAATGACGATTATAAGATTGAGACGGAAAAGCATCTGGATGATGCCAATTCTAAGGCATTACGAATTTTAATTGAGCAGTATGGTAATAACATTCTCAGCGAGACACGATTTATCAGAATGCTGGATGATTATCAGATCTTTCGTGACAGGAAAGATATGAAAACCATTATTAAGATAATGATTGAGAATGGCTATATGAAGAAAATGCTAAAAGAGGGGACATGGAATTTTAAGGTTGAATCTCTGTCTAAAGAGCTTGCACAGGAACACGGACTTAAAGAACAAACTTGCGATGAAGTATTTAAACATCTGAAATATGGGTTGGGCTGGTAGAACAAAAAAGGACAAAATAAGTAAGGAATAATAATGACAGTGTATTCTAAAGAAAGAATTAGAGAGGGAAAAGATTATGCCACTAGTATATTTAATTTTGATTATATTAATATTGCTTTATGTATTTTGGGATACAGTCAAAAACATTTTGATTGTGTTGGGTATTGTGCTTGGAATAGGATTGATGTTAATAATAATAATAGGATCTATTTTAGATTCTAATAGAGAAGAAGAAAGTAGAAAACAACAAGAAAGATGGAATAGATTAAACGAAGAATTTAAACATATTAAAGACCGGAAGCAAAGAGGAATAATGATAAGAAAAAAGATAGCGGAGGAAGACAGAAGATGGGAAAGGCTAAACGAAGAATTCAAAGATATTAAAAACAAAAAGAAAAGAGAAAGAAAAATAAGAGAAAAGATAGAGGAGGAAGAAAAAAACAAACGTAAAAAAGAAGAAATTAAGAAGCAAAAAGAGAAAAAAGAAAATGAGGAAAAGAAATACGAACCCAAAATGGGGAAAAGTTTAAATGAAATAAGAGAAGAAGCGTATAGAAGGCTGGACGAGAAACTCAAGAAGAGAGAAGAAGAAAGATGGAAAGATTATTCTGCAAAGTTAAATGAAGAAAAAGAAGAACCAACGACAACTATAAATGCAGGGGTTGATTTAAAGAAGAAAGAGGAAGAGAAGGAGCAGGAACTACGTAATACTATCCATCAGGTTGGTTCCAGTTTACAAAAAGAAGAGGATGCCCAAAAGCAAATGATAATTGATGCTATGTCCAAGACGACAAGCAATACATCTGATTCAAAGACATCAAATAACACAGGCACAAATAATTCAAATAAGAAAAGGGAAATTAAGAAAAGCCAACAGGATGCCATTTCAATGACAATAAGGGATATTATTGAGCAGTATGGCATATCCATAATATGCGAGCAGCGTTTTCTTAATATGCTGGATGATTATCAGGTCTTTGCCAACCGAAAGGATTTAAAGGCCATCATGAATATAATGATAGCCAATGGTTATATGAGAAAGATTTTATCTGAAGGCTCTTGGAGCTTCAAGATGAACGCTTTCGCTTCGGAGTTAGCACAGGACTACGGCCTTAAAAAGACCAGTGTCAATGATGTTTTCAAATACATCCGCTATGGACTCCAGTGGTGAGGGGATAACGGAAAATGCTATAAGCCGCCTCCCTGGAGCTCTATGGATTCCACTATCTCTATTTCGCCCCTGTTGCCACAGCAAGGGCAGACAATTGTCCTTTCGCCGTGGTAGCAAACAATGGCATTGCAATTGCCGCACACATAGAAATCCTTTGTGCCGCAATAAGGGCATCCGGGGAAGTTGTCATCTTTAACTATGCCTCCCCTGACTTTAACTTTGTCATAACCCTCACGGTGCGCTTTGGTCTTGTCTATCTTAAAAGCCCACACCAGTTTCAACTCTCTTGAATTTACAGGGTCCACCGTTATACCATAGGATTGTTTTGTCCTGTCGCAGGTGGCCATAACAGCGAAAGCCTTGTCGCTTACTTTAGTAATATTTTCCATAATCTTATATTTATGCCGCAAAGATACAAAATAATTGGAACATAATGACTCTTATCTTGAAAAAACATTCAATTTAAATGGAATTTTTATCTGACAAGCCAGTGTTATCGGCATTCAGACCAAGGAGAAGCGGTTTTGGAGACAAGAAAAACACATTTTTCAAGACAAAATGCCGCAATGTCAGAAAAAATTTGTAATTTTGCCCCAAAATACCAGAATATGTTCAAAGGTTACAGATTAACATACATCACCATAGCGATAATAGCCAGCATTATCATATCCAACATTGCTGGATTGTCAAAGTCATCCCCAAAGGAGCAAGACACAGGCAATCCCGGTATTGAGACCGTGAAAGACTCTGAAAGTTCAAGACAAACGAAACAGAAGAGACAACAAAGGAACAGGAAAAAGAATTATTCAAATTATGAGAGAGAAAGAGCAAGACGCACCGAGGCTGCACATTCTGCTGATGAAAGCTACAGGCATGAGCAGCAAAACATTAACGCTGCCAATGATGCCATAGACCTCCCATTATCCCCTGAAGGCCTGCCAGAGCAAATATTGTACAGGACTGCTTACGTTGTCTCCTATAACAAGGAGACCCTTATTCCCAACTGGGTAGCCTGGCGTTTGACTGCGGAGCGTGCCACCGGACAGTTGAAAAGGAGAGGCAACCCTTTCCACGAGGACACTGACGTGCCGTCGCCGAGGGCTAACAACAATGACTACAGAGGCTCAGGCTGGAGCCGAGGACACATGTACCCTGCCGGAGACAGCAAATGGAATAACGATGCTATGTATGAATCTTTCCTGTTGTCGAACATCTGCCCACAGAACAGGAATTTAAACAGTGGCGTGTGGAACCAGATTGAGATTACCTGCCGCCGTTGGGCTGAAAAGTATGGAGACATTTATATTGTTACTGGTCCTGTATTTCTTAACAAAGAGCATGAGGCCATTGGTGAGAATGAGGTTATAGTTCCCGAGGCATTCTTTAAGGTTGTCGTTTATTTGGGAAAGAATCCTAAAGGTATCGGCTTTATATGCAGGAACACCGATGGAGACCAAAAGAAAGACTTTTATGTGAACAGCATTCAACAGGTGGAAAGAATCACCAAATATAAGTTCTTTCCTAACCTGCCCGAAGAGCAGGCGGCGAAGATAAAGTCGCAGGCGAACATAAAAGACTGGTAAGACTACAGAGCATCCTCGATGTCTGTTACCACATTTTAGAAATATCCGAGCTGTCAGCCTCCGGGGATTGCCACCCACCCTCTTCCTTTCGCATCACCAAACGGTATGGCATTATTATGATGACATAGCAGATGAAGAGGGCGAGCTTTGCCACCAAATCCGGAATTATCTTCAGAACCTTGAGTATTCTTCTCATATTATCATAATTAGAATAAAGAATAGATGAATGGCGCCACAGGAGACTCTGCGAACACGATAAGCAAGCTCACTATCAACAGCACAAATATTATCGGCACGAGCCACCATTTGCCTGTCTTGTATATAAATTCCGCTATTTCCTTTATCAACCTCATTTCCGTATTATAAATTTGTCAATTACCAGTACGTCCATCCCCGATTCACGGAATGTCCTAAGCGCATCTTCAGGAGAGCATACTATCGGTTCGCCAGCTGTGTTGAAACTCGTGTTCAGCAACAGAGGGGAGCCGGTCGCTTGGTGGAAATGCCGTAACAAGTCATAGAAGCGGCCATTCTCGCTGCCCACCGTCTGTACCCTTGCGCTGCCGTCGATATGCGTTATCGCAGGATACATTTCTTGGCACTCCTTTCTCACCTGATATGTAGCCATCATATATGGAGACCGTTCGTGTATTTCAAAAACCTCTGCGGCATATTCGTCGATTATGGCAGGCGCAAAAGGACGGAATGACTCCCTGTATTTCACTTTGCCGTTTATTCTGTCTTTCATATCAGCCATCCTCGCGTCTGCTATGATGCTCCTGTTTCCCAATGCCCTTGGTCCGAATTCCATTCTTCCTTGAAACCACCCTATTATCTTGCCATTAACCAGCTCATCCACAACAGCGGAATATAAATCCTCTGCCTGCTTATAGTAAGTATGATTTACATTCCCATTCTCCAGAACTGCCCTTACCTCTTCACAGGTGTATTCAGGACCAGTGAAAGGAGACAAAGGAGCGTCGTCTGCCACAAAAGACTTATAGTCGTTCACCATTGCACAGCCTATTGCCGCCCCGTCATCCCCGGGAGCAAAGGGAACGAATATTTTTTCGAATATCCCCAAAGACTTTATTTTCCCTATCGCACTGCAGTTGAGAGCGCATCCTCCGCCTATGCAAAGGTTCTCTTCCCCTGTTATATGTTTCGCATATTTTACAGTCCTTGCAAATATCTCTTCAGTAATATTCTGTGCCGCCAGAGCCAAGTCCTTATGGCATTGTGTTATCGGGTCGTCAGGCACTCTCCTTTTGATGCCGAATAGACTTTCCCATTTCTTGTCGTCCACCATTGTCAGTGAATGTTGGAAAGAGAAACAAGAAGTGTTCAGTATGATGCTGCCGTCCTCGTTTATTGTCAGCAGGTATTTCTCCATTATACTTTTATATGTGGAGTATTCTTTAGAAGTTCTGTCTCCGTATGGAGCAAGCCCCATTACCTTATACTCATCAGAATTGACCTTGAATCCGAGGAAATATGTTATTGCAGAATAGAACAGCCCTATAGAGTCAGGATACAACTGCTCTTTCAAGAGGGTGCAACCGTCAGAGGAAGCCCTGTATATAGATGTTGTGGAGTATTCCCCTACCGCATCAAAGATGACGACAGCACTTGTCTTAAAAGGAGAAGAGAGGAAAGACAGCAGGGCATGGGAGAGGTGATGTTTGCAGAACCCCACCTCTTTTGGTCTCATTCCGAAATGAGACAGGAAAGCCCTGTTTATCGTCCGTCGCATATTCAGCCTCTCCTTCAACCATATAGGCATAGACTTTAGGAATACCCCAAGGCTGGAGGGAGCATTGAAGATATGATTTTTTATTATACGCTCGAATTTCAGGAATGGCTTCTCATAGAACACCACCATATCCAAGTCATCCACTGAAAGCCCGGCCTCTTTCAGGCAGAAGCCGCAAGCCTGCACGGGAAAGCCCTTGTAATGTTTTTGTCTGTTGAACCTCTCTTCCGCCGCAGCCGCTATTATCCTGCCGCCTTTCACCAAGGCGGCGGCACTGTCGTGATAATATGCGGAAATTCCAAGAGTAGTCATATCAGAATCTGAAATAGAAGAAGTTAAGACTGGGGTTGCTGGTGAAGAGAATCATCACACATATCATTGCGCACATCAGAGCCACCTCCCTGACAATGAAGCCCCTACCCTGTTCTGTAGTGAACACAATGGCAGTCATTTTTTGTGAATCCAGAGCATACATCAACAGGAAGGTAACGGCAGTAACTTTTACCAATGCAAGACTTATAGGAGCCGATGTCGTGAGACACATAAGGAAGTCCGTGATTGCCACTGTATCCTTGAGCCTGAATGCCTGCCACAGGAAAGCAGCGATGACGAATACAGCCACTGCATATATTCTTTTAAGCACAGGACTTATGAGCTTATTAATGAAACGTCGTTCCAAGCATACCAGTGAGCCGTGCGCCAGCCCCCAGAACAAGAAAGGAATTGTTGCTCCGTGCCATACTGCGCTGACAAGAAACGTTATCATAGTGTTTACATCCTTGCCTATTTTCCTTTTTCCCCTGTTGCCCCCTAAAGGGATATACACGTAATCACGCAGCCATTCAGAGAGGGTGATGTTCCACCTCCGCCAGAATTCCCTGAATGAGGACGCAGCGTATGGGCGGTTGAAATTCACAGGCAGGGAAATGCCGAGTAACATGGCAAATGCTATGGCATAGTTTGAGTAAGCAAGGAAGTCCATGTATATCTCAATGGCAAACAGAAGCACTTGCATCAGCAGATTAATGCCGCTGCCGTTGCCGTCTGCCCCAAAGTGGCACAGAACGTCAGCCACCACGAATTTGCAGAATGAGGCGTGGATGATAATCTTGAATGCCGTGTAAGCCTGTTCTTTTGACGGCATACGGCTATTGTCTATCTGTTTCACGAAGAAGTCGTACCTTATCAGAGGACCCGCCAACATCTTAGGGAAGAAGAAAAGGAAACAAAAGACATTGAGGATATTGTTCTTTTTTCCTGACTTTAGGGTGTCAACGAGATATGCTATCGCAGAGAAAGCGAATACGGAATACCCTATTGGCAGCCCCACGCCCTTGTCGGCAAATACATATTTCAGAGCGATGAATCCCATTCCCTGCATAATGACGTTAAGAGCCACCACAAGTTTAGAGATACGTATCGATGACAAATATACCACGGCAGCAAGGACCACCAGCATCAGAGCCGCCTCCCCTGCCACCAGGTAGTAGGCAGCTATGCTCGCTATCAATACCGTATATTTGTATGCCGTCCTCATTCCGTCAGTCTCATTTTGTATATGCCATTGTTAGGGCCAAACACCCCAGCGAACCACAGCTCGCTGTCATCAGCCCCGAAACAAGGGTCCCACTCATCCCCAGCCGTGTCCGTCAGTTTTTTAGAAGAGCCTGTGGAGATGTCGAGAAGGAACAAGTCCCAGTTTCCGTTTTGAAAACCGGCATAAGCCATATATCTCCCTGACGGCGACAAGGCGATGTCCCAGATGTTATAATCCGTCTTTAACACTATGGTTTTCTTTGTTGTGGCGATGTCAATATTCTTAATGATGAAATTGCCGTCTTTTGTCTCCTTACAAATATAATATATGCTGCCGCCGTCTCTTGAGAATACCGGCCGCCAGCATTCGTGACCATCGGAGAATTCAAAGGTTATTGTTTTTTTGTTTATGTCATAGACATTCACCGTTGTACCTTTATCCACGTCTCTCCAGGAGCAGAACACCACCTGTGTGCCGTCTGCGTTTAGCATCGGTATCGCCGCTGAAGAGGAATCCCTGTTTATCTTCTTGTTTTCGTAAGTTGCGAAATCATACAAGATGACATCCGTGATATGACTTTCCTGGTCGCCCTCCGTGAACACCAGCAACCGTCCATCGGAAGAAAGGGAAGGATGCACAAGCTCGCACACCCCCTCTCGCAGCACCGTTATCTCACGTCCGTCTGCCGTCTTGGAGCATATCAGATATTTGTCTTTCGTCTGTGTCTGGTACACCAATGAGTTCCCTGATATTGTAGGGTATCTCTCGTTTGCGTTTTCCGTGCTTTGGTATTCATAGCGGTCAGCCTCTGGTATGAACGTCTCCATTATCTTGTCAGCTATCAGCGCATGACCGGTGGCGTTAATATGTTCGTCCTTAAAGAAGAAAGGGAACTCCGGGGAATCGTGAAACACGTCATAGAGATCGATGAGCCGCACCTTTAGGCTCTCCGCCGCCTCACGGCAGAGACGGTTAGGTCTGGTCATATCCAGTTCCTCATCCTTTATATTGAATGCAGACATCACCTCTTGGAGCAAGTCCGGAGACACCTGTTCTTTTGAGGGCAGCAGCATCAGCACCAGCTCCGCGCCGCACTCGTCGGCGGTTTTCTTAAACTCCGACAGACAATCTTTGAAGTTCTGTATGTCCTGCTCTTTATAGTCAGAGCTCTGTTTGTATAAGATGTTGTTATCGATGTTATCCTCCTTGTTGGCAAAGAAAGGCTCTGTCCACCTTCCCAGTGGCAGTTCCTCCTTATGCACTATATTATATGTAATGTATCTGTACAAGGAAGATTTCTCCATTATGCGGTCCTGCAGGGTTGCTTTCCTCTCCTTGACATTCATAAAGTCGTTGAACACCCCTATTTGCAGGAATATCCTCTTAGGGTGCAGTTTCACCCCCTCATCCCTCAGGTAATTCAGCTCGTCGTACAGCCCCGCGCCGCTGATTCCTGCGTTCACAATTATCTTATCCGGGAATTTACGGTAAAGAAGAGATGTGAAAAGTTCCGGGTAGTCCACCTGCGCCCCTTGAGTATAAGAGTCTCCGATGAAGAGCCAGTCGCACTGGCGTATGCTGTCGTTGATGTTTGTCAGCTCATCCACCCTATACCCCTGTAAGTTTGTCCTGTAGTAGCTCACAAACTCATCGGTCGCGAACCTCTGGTCGAGGAACGGCTTGTTAAAATAATATTTGCCTCGCAGCTCATAGAGGTTCGGGATGTTCTTGTCAGAAAAGGTTTTGAACAGCAGTTCAGCGTGGTATGCCACGCTTATCACGGCGATGATGTTAAAGAACCACACCTTAGCCCTCATCCCCCCTATCTTATCGACGATGAAGAAGAGGACCAGTGCCGTTGCCGCCGCACAGCACCCTACAAGGATGCTGTGAGACAGCAGAGCCACCGTTACCGGGTTTACCAGCAGCAGGACTAAGACTATTTGGAATATCCGTTTGTAATTCATCTTCTCTTTTCGACCGCAAAATATTCACACTTATGGTTCTATTTCAGACAGGACCTCTTCTATCTGCGCTTTGAAATCACCCGAATCTATCGGCTCAAAGCCGATGCTACCTCTGTTATGTTTAACCTTGATGACGTTTGGGTAATTGAAGATGTCGGAAGAGGGAACCAGCGATGATTTCACAACGCCCATTATATCCCTGCGGTTGAACTGCACCCATATATATCCCTCTCTTTTGTTATTAAGCAGTGATGTCCGTATTATTTGCAAACTTGGAACATTGTCGAAGATGACGGAGGAAATGTAGTATAATATGCCAGCCATAGTGTCAGCTTTCTCCTGCTCGGAGTCTTTAAGAGATTTTTCCTTAACAGACAGTTTGCCGTTGGCGAGGACATTAGCTTTCAGCAGCGGCACGGCAATATCCTGCTGACATATAAGCTCTACCTTCAGGAGAGCTTTCTCTTTTAAGTATCTAAAATTCACGTTAATGTTATAAGGCATGTTCAATTCAGGGATGACCCTTTCCAGCCGTTCCTGCACCACATCATCAGCACCGTCTATGAAATCCTTGTGCCGTTTTATCTCCGTCTCATACGAACTTTGGTATTTACTGTTCGCTTTCTTTTCCCTCTCATCCTCAATCTGGTTGAACAGCTGTTGTGCCTCATTCCATTTCTCTACCCTGTCGGCAGTCATTTGTTGCAAGTTTGAAGACACGAATCCTCTCACCTCGTCAGAGTTTGCCGCCTTGCCATAGAAAATATGCAGAGCCTCGTTTTTCAGGGCCTCCGCCACATCAGAGCTTGCAGGCTGTTTTATTGTGAAAGTGTTACGTTTGTACCGCTGCAAGACAGGAGCAGTCTTATTATTGACATAGTATTCCGTTTTATGAGGTTTCACCATATTTTTATATATCATAGTGAAGGACTCCGTCTGTTTCTTGTAGGCATTCTCCATATCCTCATTCAGTTTCTCCAGAGCCAGCTTGTAAGTGTACATTCTCTTTATGGAATGCTCACTTACGCCTCCTGTTGTTATGCGTATATATGACTCTCCATTAGGATTCAAGTACACCTCCGAATTTCCCGAGTAAGGAGATTCGAATTTAAATTTTCTGCTTACTGTTTCTACCGTTTGAACTAATGTCCTGTTTATTTGACAACTGAACTGTATCATAATTGAAATTCTTTCTGTTTTTACCATTACCGTCTCAACCCTTCAGACATACACGTTAAGAATTGTTCAACATAGAAATGACGTTTAAGACGAAAGAGCAGTCAAAACCCTGGAAAGCAAGCCGCTTGACATTGTTTCCATCCCTCTGCACCTCCATTCCGTCAGAATAAGGGTTGATACCGATTATCTTGTTATAAGGCACTTTTATGCTTCTCTGCTGCCCCATAAAGATAATATTCTTGTCTGTTATGTACAGGCTGCCCACTCCCATATTCTCCATAGAGCTGGTTTCCACAGGATGCCCTTTAAAGCCTCCTGTCCTGTATGTAACGCCTTTAATTATCCTGAAGCTGAATCCCCCGGTCCTTCCCACATAATGTCTTGTCACTTTCTCCTGATACATCGTCACACCGTTATAGCTCCACAGGGCAGTCTCACCCTTAGTGAGCAGCACAGGCGCGTTAATACGAAATTTCGACTGCGTTCCATTTTGAAGGGCGTTCAATATAGAGGACTGTCCTATTTCCTCTATCGGCGTTCCTTTGAACTTTGCGGGCAGGTTTTGCATAGAGATGCCAGTCTCCTGCATAAAGTCATCTATCTTCTGTTGTTCAGAGGGAGACAAGTATCCGTCCTTAGTGAAATTCTTGCCGGCGTTTCCCAGCATATCATAATAAACCTCTTCCTCTTTCTGTCTGCTTATAGGCAGGGCTTTCATAATCTGTTGGGATATTTGCATTGCCCTTTGCAGGCTTTTCTGACCGGTGAAATAATCAGCGATGAAGCCCTTCATCATTTTCTGGCACACTTTATCAAGCGTTCCTGATGCGTTTATGGCATCGTAAGGAACACCGACACAGGATATATAGTCTTTTAGTGATGTCAGCTGGTAAGAGTGGAAAGGTCTGTGTATTCCTTCTATCCACTCATCAATACAGGCTGATGAAATTAACGCGATGTCATCATCCTTAATATAGTTACCGCTTTTCACGGCGGCAAGCACCCTCGCCAGCTCCTGCAGCTGTGTCTTACCGTTGAAGTAAGACTTTGCAGCCCCCTCAAGTATCACCAGCCCTTGACTGTGCTTTTCCTCACATTCCTTGTGAGAATGTGAGAATATGCCGGCGCTTTTACCACAATATTTACAATCAGCCATAGTTCAAATATTATGAAGTCCTTGGTAAATTCTTTTTGACGTGCTGAACAAGCCGCAGCATTCATCCTTTTTGCCGCACTCTCCGCACGCCACATCATATTTCACTTTCCAGTCGGATATGCTCTTCCTTGCGAACCGTCTGGATTTTTCCGTCAGCAGACACAGCGGAATGTTGTAGATGTCAGCCTTATGCCCCCAGCCGTCAAGCAATTCCACTGCCTTTGATAGATTTTCAGCATATTGACAAGGCTCTGCCCATATAGTGCTGGAGTTCCTTATTGCGCATCCTGTGTATTCCATACCCATAAAAGCAGTCCAACTAACGAAATACAGGTTACGGTGTATGAACAGAGCCATATCCTCCAGCCTTTTGCAGTTCAGTCTGTTGATGACCACTCTAAGTTCAATGTCCACCCCTGCGCCGGACAGGTTATACAGTCCGTTCAGAGTTTCCTTGTATGCCCCTTTCGCCCTTGCTATGATATCGTGGTCCTTCTCGTAATCAGAGTGCAGCGGCACGCCTACGACAAGATTCTCTCCGCCTGCCTCCGCCAGTCTTAGCGTGTATCTCGCATTTTGGAAATGCCTTCCATTGGAAAGAATGTGTATAATCGTGTCAGGCATCCTCTCACGTATCATCCGCACCAGCGTTATCAGCTTATCACCCAACAGTGTCGGCTCCCCACCTGTTATGCCAATAGTCTCCAGACCGGCTGGTGCTTTCTCCAATAAGTTCACATTACGTTTGAACAGAACCTCTATGTCATCAGTCCTTCTTGGAGGCTGGCAGCACATAAGACAGTTGTTGTCACATTGTGATGTGACAAACAACGAGTTATCGTTGGAATCTATGTCGAACCCTCTTCTTCTCATAGCAGCCAGTTTCTGAATATGGGCATCACCTCGTCATACCTATTTATAATCAGCGATATGAGGTATTCTATTATAGCTTTGTTCTTCTTGCACAGCAGAGACTTCGGACGGTATCCATAGCTGTCACCTTGTGTGGAATAGTTCCTCACCGGGTCTGCGCCACAATATATCCTTATACCACAGTCAGAGCATCCTGCAAGAGACTCGTTTGCCCACACTTTTGCACATTGCTGCGCTTTCTCTCCGTGGACTATGTCAGTATAGCAGTCATTAACAGAGCCGAGGCGGAACGAGAAATCCCCTTGTTCCGCAAGCATTCTGGACTCATCAGAGGCATACACATATCCGTCGTAGTTATACACCAGCACCGAGTTTATTATGCCAGCAGGAGACTGCAAGTCAACAAATCCGGTGGTATATGGTGTCAACATCTTCCGCAGGATAATGGCGGCAAAGTCCTCTATAATGAACACCCCCTGTTTATTCAGTTCCAGGATGTGCTCAAAGGCAGCGATGTAGAAGTTGATGAATCTTTCGGAATATGAGTACCAGTCAGGATTTGACGATGCCAGTCCGTAAGGGTTCAATGCCCTGATGAAGATGTCGTGGAATCCCAGCTTAACATACTCATCCACAATTTCCACAGGATAGTTCAGGGCAAACTCTGATGTTGTCAGCAGTGCGGACACCCTGTCGCTGCCGAGAACAGCCCTCGCTTTTTCTATGCCAGCCACCACTTTCTCATAGCTGTTTTCCACGCCTCTGTTTCTGTTATGAATGAAAGCAGGGCCGTCCAAGGATGTGGAAATAAGCACTCCGTATCTCTTGCATATATCAAGCAGCTCATCTGAAAGGGCGAAGCTGTTTGTACACAAGACATAGTCAATATCCCTCTTTTGCTCCTTATTATATTCCTCGGCAAGAGACACACCATATTCAAGGAGAGCAGGCTCCAAGGAAGGCTCGCCGCCTTGGAATTCCATTGTCAGATGCGGTGAAGGGGAGCAGAACATCAGCTCCACGGACCTTTTCATCACCTCGCGAGGCATATTGAAAGACACCTCATGCTCTTTTCTGCTTGAAGCCTGGCAATAGACGCAATTCTGGTTACACCTCAAAGTCAGGACAAATATATGCAGAGCAGTGAAATCAAACAGGAAACGTTTCTTTTCCGCCAGTCTTATAGAGAATATGTCAAGCAAAGAGGGTATTTCCCCCTCATATATGAAGAAATTCGCAGCAAGGGATTTCAAAGCCTCCTTGTCATCCAGCGTCCTGTTCACGATTTTCTCCACAGTTCCACGAGGGAATATCAACATATCCCCCACTTCATTCACCAGCACCTCCTTTTCAGATACTCTGGAGAATGTGAATGGCAAGAGTTTATAGTTCATATATCTTCCGTCACCTCGTCGATGTCACCAAACGCCTTTGCGTATAATATCACTCTTATGTCGTGAGTTTCCCTTTCTATCTGTTGTCGGAGCTTGTAATCATTGAGAGTGTCAATTACATCAGACTTTACACTTTCTTCCACAACGTCCTCTTTATGAGGAATGATTTCAAGAATCTCCCCTTGCGTAACAGATTGTCTGGATATCGTATATCTGTCAGCGAGGACATACACAGCCTTTGTTATGCAGGAATCATCATATATGTTATAATCGACCTTTATTTTCATTTGGCTGCGTCTTTTAATTTTCTTAAAGTCTGCTTATCAACCTTGCCGGATGGACTCATTCCGTTAAAGGCCTGGAATAATTGCACTGCTGTTTTAATGTCCTTCGTGAAAACTGTACTTCCACTCGTTTTCTGTATTTTGGATGGGTCTGGTGGGAAGCCGGCTTTTTTTAGCAATTCTATCAGCTCATCCACATCATTGCCATAAAATTCATTATTGGTATCGAAATACAGCTCTCTTGCTCCAAGAGTGACACCCCTTCCCCACCTTGCAAGAAGTTCAGCTTCTTCCTTTGCGAACACGCCTGTCTGTTCCAGACCAGCATCAGCTTGAAACTTTTTAACAGCTTCTTCTACAGTATTGTCATACAGCATTTCACCGTCCTTAAACAGAATCGATTCTGATTTCATATAATTGAAGCTGATTAATTTGATTATTAATTCTTTAACGTCATTACCATTGAAGCCTTTTCTTAGCGTTCTTTCACCATAATCGTATTTTATTGTAGTTTTTTTGTTCTCCTTTGCCGGTTTATAGAATGAAGCAGAACCGGATTGAGATGGTGAAGAAGATGTTGACGTTGCCGTTGTTGTCCTTGGAGTAGATTTTGTCGTTGTTTTTGTTGTGGTTGAACGACGTTTCCTTGATGAAGAGCTGGAAGAGCGTCTCGACGAGCCGCTGCCATATCCACTGTTGTATGACGACCTGTGTGAGACGTGAGAATAGTGGCCGCCTCCGCTTCCGGAGCCGCCAGAACGGTGCGACATGTGTGACCTGTGTCCTGCTATATATTTTATTTCTCCATCCTTAGTTATCTTTGCCACATTCCTCATTATAGGACCGTTGAATTTATTCAGGGCATCCTGTTTATCGGGATTCATCAAGTTTTCCAGAGACAATGATTTCGTGTTGTCGGCATCAGCATCATTAGATATGGCAGACAATGCAGCCGACAACATAAGTGTCCTTATTATTTTCTTTGCAGACTCTTTCATTTCAATTTCTCCTTTATTATTTTAAGCCAATAGTTGTCAGGGTCTGTTTGTTGAAGTTCCTCCAGGGTAGCCTTTCCCTCACTATCCAGTGCTCCATTTGACTTTGATATGGCTTGCAACAGATTTTGCAGTTTGTCATCAAACATATCTTCCATTTTATCATTAAGAATATCGATGTCTTGCTCCAGTTTACTGCTATTCTCTATATATTCCTTTGGAATGCCAGCCAGGATTTTTCTCGCTGATGCGAAATCCCCTTTCTCAATACTTTGTTTAGCAGTCTTTGTAATTGACAAGTAAACATCCTCCAGCTTCCACTCCACTTTACTGTTGTAATGAGAAGCACGGAAGCTCCCCTTATATGAGCCTTTTGCGGATTCAAGCATTTTAATTGCCTCTCCCTGTTTTCCTTCCGACACCTTAGCATCTGCAGCACTCATCAGGCTATTGATTTTCTCTATTTCTGCACTTGAGTTAGCATAATTAATGCCATTATATCCAAAGAACATCAAAGCCATAGCAGGACAAGCCACTTTCAGGAATATATTCTTGGCTTTTTCTTTTGTACTGACAGCACTTTCCGCCAGCCGTCTTTCTTTCTCCTTTTCGCAAAAATCATTATATGGTTGTTTAATATCCTTATAAAGTTTTTTGATGTCATTTTCCAGCTTGTCAAGCTGCGTTGTCGTCTCATCATCATAATATCCGGATTTCCGGTATATCAATCCTTTAGAAGTCCGTAAACGATTATCCAACAACCAAGTATATGTTCTCATATGTTCCCTTAAAACATCCTGTTGGCACTGTTTCTTGCCTAACTCACAGAAATTGGAGTTTGTCTTACCGGCAGCACTGTACAGTCGTTTGAGCTTCTTTTCCTGTTTGTCAAGTTGCTTATACGCATCGGTTATTTTATCTAAAGTATCTTTATATTTGTCCTTTCCAATACCGTAAGCTCCGTTCTGATATTGTCTGTATAAACTAGGTATGCTGTTTTGTATCTTTGAATATTCCTGCTCTGCCATTATTATAACCACAGGCAAGGCATTAGCTTTCTCTTTCTCAAAAGCCTCCTTGCGATTTTTTATAAATTCCCGATGCCAGGTTATCCCAAATTTTTCGCAAGCCTCTGTAAAGACCTTCTCTTTCTCTGATACCTTATCCAAGCCATAATTCTTTGGAATATCATTCTCTTTTAGAGCTTCCTCCTTGAATTTCTGTACAGCTTCGTCTAATGCTAAGACGTAATCAGACTTATATCCCTGGACAAGCTGGTCACGTATTTTTTCCTGTTTGTTTTTATATTCAGCAATGGTATCACTCCAATATACATCTGAGGAATAGTCTCTGCCCAGTTGGTTGTATAAGGACAAGATTTCTTCTTTAATAGAATCAGGGGAAGCACTCACAGCACTCTCTTTGTCAGGACTATCATTATCCGCAAGCATAAGATGCAGGTCTGCGTCACTATTAGGCAATGCCTGATACTTTTGAAGAAATGCCTGATAAGCCTCTGCTGCCACCACAAAATATTTTTCGTATTCCTTTTTCTTTTCCTCTATTTTATTCAGCAAAGCGTTCGCCTTTACCTCTTTGAGTTTCTTGATTTTTTCCTTTAGTTTATTCTCGCACCAATCAGAGTCGCTGACATTCAGTTGTGTCGTCAGCACCTTGATTTTCGTTTGGATGCCATACAAGTAGTTAAGGCTTTTCGTCGTATAGTAGGCAGGAGCATCTTTTATCAAGTCTTTTGGCTGCACTGGGAGTTTTTCGAGACCATCGATATATTGTTTTTTGAGTTCCGCCAGTTTCTGATTCAAGGAGCTGATTAAGTCAGAGGAATTCACCGATGCGTCGTATGCGTTTGAAAAAGGCTCATTAACTTTTTGGAGCTTATTGAGAGCAAACAACAAGGAGTCTATGCCATAGGAGACCAGGTCTTTCTTATATTTATGTCTTGAAGCGAACTCCTGACCTGTCTTTTCAAGTTTTATGAAAAGCTCACTGCCTTCTGTCTTTTCACAAGCGTGATATACCTCTTCTATTATTTTGTCATTTGCCAAATCCCTGAATATACGTTTCAGGGCAGGGTAATCCACAAACCCCATATAATCTGATATGAGGTTTGTGAACCTTTGTTGCAACAATTCTTCTTTCCCGAATTTGTTGACAATCTCTTTTATTGCCCCTGGTAAATTCATTTTTCCTATTTTACTTCCGTTGTGTCGCTTGCACTCTCAACTTGTGTTTCACTGATGTCCGTATCGTCCTTGAAGATGCCAACCTCATATTCTGAAACAGACTGGACATCCTCCGGCTCAATGACCTCTGATTTAATTTCGGCTTCAGCGGTATCAGGTTCTATTTGTGAAATCGCTGTTTCTTCCGATGCTCGTTCTGCATCAGGAACATCAGCTGATAAACTTTCCTTTTCTGCTGATAACACCTCTACTTCATTATATGCGACCTCTGGTTCAACGTTATCCTCTTCAGGAGCGACATTTGCCGTTTCTTGCAAAGGTTGTGCTATTTGTTCATCCTCATCAGTATTGGGTGCTTCAACACCTTCTGATGATGCAGGCACATCTTGTTGGATTTGAGCCTCATTAGTTACATTATTGTATGAAAGACTGTCTGTATTCTGGATGTCATTAGATGAAACAACATTTTCTTCTGTGGCACTCACTTCGGCAGAATCAGTTTCTTCGGGTGCTTCCACATTATCCGCAGCTGCCAGCTCATCCTCCGTTTTCTCAATTTTCTCACTATCGGTCGAAGAAGTCAGGAACTGTGGCTGGGCATAAGTCGGTGTTGCCTCCGTTACAGGCTGTTCCTCTTCCGGAGTTCCAACTTTAACGGTGAAAGGAATATCCACTGTTTTGTTCTCTATGGGCTCTTCTTCACCTATAAAGCTGTACATGCTCTCCACAATACCATCAGAATAGGGAATATAGTTTTTAGGTTCCAGTTCCTGTGAGAACACATTATACTTATTTACAGCCTCACGTTTAGCTTTGAATGCCTTGGTGATATCCTTTATCGCATAATCAATATTGATTAAATCATTCCTGTCTTTAACCAACTTCTTTTTGAAACTCTGATATTTAGCCCAACAATCATCAATTTTTTGATTAAGTGCCAAAATTAACTCTTTGACGTTGTTACGCTGCCATTTTATTAAAAGCCTTTCAGCGAGTTTAACTTTCTCTTCATCGAACAGGCAGGCTATCGACATATCATCCTGACTGCCCCTCTTGCTGAGTATAGGTAGCTCTTCTCTTAGAGACCTCTGTGCCGCATCAGCAGACTCTCTGCATATCATCTTGAGTATCTGAATATAGAAATTCGTCATATTTCTCAAGTCGCCGAAAGAATCATCAATGCCGTCAGACCCCAGGAACACAGCTATAGGCGCATTGCCAGTGCCGTCATAGCAGAATCTGAATTTCTCTATTGCCTTGGAGTCGCACAAGGAAGTAGTCTTGTTTAGGAAGCAGTTCTCATCCCAGGGGATAGGCTCATAGTTATTACCCTCCTTGTCAAAGGCAATACATTTGCCGTCGCCGATATGGAAGCCAAACCAGAAGTCAGAAGTCATTGCCACACACATCAGCGTGCATCCGTAAGTCTTTTCCAAGTTCTTGCCATTTTCAAAATCTGCAATATACTCTTGTTTCAGTTTTGACCTCTCCGCTTCGCTTAGAGGCGTTGAGGAAGCATGTCCTAATATTCTCTTCTGCCAATTGTATATGATGGAAGAAAACAGCTGTTTCATCGCCTTGTCAACGTCATTATCCTTTTTATAGTCATTGTTTATAATATCCGTTGATATGGCAGACTTTTGAGTGAAAGGCACTCCCCAGAACAAATTCTTATCCACATCCCTGATAAATTGGCACACGCATTCATAAGTGACCTCGACAGCATATCTTGACCCGGTGTCACTTCTGAAATATCTCTCGCCCCCATGCCCGTCGCACACGATAGCGATGGATATGCCACCGAGGACAGAGGCATAGGAACAATCCTGACAGGGCTTGTCAGTAGCCTTATGGCTCTCACCCTGACAGGAATGATATATTTCTCGCATCATATTCTTTAAGTTATATTAATCCCAGTCGTCGTAGTTATCTGCGCCGGAGGGAGCAGGGCTTGATTCGGGCTGAACGCCGCTGATGTCTTTTGTGGCGTCCTGCACTTGCTGTATCACCTGCTCTTGTTTCGTCATATCGCCAGCTGCGCTGCTTTGGCTTCCTATCTGTGAGGATGTCACTGCGACGATACGGATTACCTGTTTCAGTGCGTCGATGTTATGCACGGTAAAAACAGCCTCATTAGTACCAGTGAATTTTGTCAGGACTTCCTTGTCTGCGTCATCACCTATGGCAATGGCTATCTTAATTGCCGATTTGAACCAGTTGTTACCTTTCAGCTTGTTCAATCCCGCCTCGAAGTTATCCGTCGGTCCTCCATCAGACAGTAAGATAATAGCAGGAGCAAAAGAACCGTGAGCTGCCTGCATATAACCTCCGGACCTTGACAATTTTTTGCACAGTTCCTCGCAAGCAGCCCCAAGAGAAGTCAGACCATTTGCCTGCACATCCTGCCAAACGAAATCAGAGGCGAGTTTTGGCTCATCATACAGCCATCTTGTGCCGCTGGAGAACTCCAGGGCTGCCACCTTGATTTCCGCATCAGGGTTTGACGCAGATATTTCATCCAACATCGGTAACACGTTTACCACAGCGTCGTTCACTGCGCCTATTTTGTTACCAAACATACTGCCTGATGTGTCAATCAGGAAAAACAATGTCATTGTTCTGCGTGGTACGCTCACCACATCATCTAATAATCCCATATTTTTTCGATTTAAAGTTATTTAATTTCACCTTTGAAAGGCTGACCGTTAATGGTAAAGCCTATTTTGAGCCCTGCTTTCACAGGCATAATCCCCTGCGGGTCAACTATCTTTATTTTACCGCTTGGAGTCTCCACTGACCATTTATCTTTTGACGTGTTTTGTATCAGCATTACGCCATTGGAGTCAGTTGTAATCACACCATCAGGAATATTATCCTTGTCAATGAATATTTTTGTTTTCGGGGTCAGCGGCAGTATTCTGCCGTTGATGAGCAGGCGGCGTGAGATGTCAATGCTCTTGCGACAGTTGACGCATTTTCCGACATTTGTGGACACATCCACGAATGTCTCTTCTCCGCAATGAGGGCAAATTATCATTTCGTCTCTTGCCTCTTCTACTATTTTCTTCCAATTCTGCTCAATCATTCTCTTGCTGGGGATTTTCATTACCTCCTGACTGAATTCCTGTATGAAAGCATCCTTGAGGATTTTCGGGAAGAGGGGCCAGCGACGTATCGCATTCTCGTGAATGCCTCTCACTGGTCTGTTATCAGTTATGTTCGGGTCAAAGATGAACTCCGCCTCGCTACCATAGAATTTCTTCTCATATCTTTCTGTCATACAAGGGCAGGCTGCGACTCTTGCCCCCTCCAAAGGATGGTTAAGGAAGAAAAGCATAAACAACAGCACAGACAACGAGTATCTGTCACTGTACTTGTCAGGTGAACCACCTGCCACTATCTCCGGGGCCATATACCTTGCCTTGCCCATTATTCCAGACTGCTCTCCTTGCGGCATTACGTTATCGTTATCGCATATCAGCACATCCCCTGTTACAGGATTTATGAAGAAGTTACCGTCATTAAGGTCCTGATAGCTGTATCCGAATCTGTGGAGCATCATAAAGCCGTCGCATATTTTCATAGCTGCCGCCAGCATTGCGGTAAAAGACTTGAAACGAGCCTTGGCAAGCAGGAAATTACCGAATTCGTAATACTCTTTTGGCCTAAGTTTCATAATATAGCCATAGCTGCCGTTTTCCTTAGCTGTTACATACTCCGGCCAGATAAAGGCATCTGACGGTGCGCCTTGGCTTACGTTTCTCTGAAGGTTTTTGTAAAACGCGTCAGCAGGCGGATTGTGATACCACTTTAATGCTTTTTTCTCACCATTGAGATCGACCAGATACACGATGCCCTGACCTCCCCTGCCGAGTTCCTTGATGACTTTGGCGGTTCCGCCAACAGTCAGATTAACTGTTTGATTAGGTTTCAGTTCCATATTTTTTCTACGATTTATTATATATTTTCATGCAAGAATTTAAGGTTTCAGCCATTATGCAGGCCAATAAAGATTTCTTTCTATTAGGCAAGCATTCTCCCCGCACGGTGCAAAGTTATAAAATTTATTCTCAAAAATGCAACAAAATAAGAAAAAATTCACCATTTAATTCAAAAAAGCCAATTTTCCCCATAAAAATTAACATTATGTAAGTATTATGACCTCAAAATGAAGTCTTTGGAAGATACTTCAAGTCGGAAATACACTTACGTTTTGGTTGGGAAACCACGTCGGTGTATATCTCAAGGATAGCATTCAAGGCAAAAACGCAGGCTTTTTCATCCTTTTCGGGTACTGTGGCCATCCTTTGCATAAGGCTTTTGTAATTCTCTGTCAGATATACATCAGTTATGTAATAGACCAGCTTTGAGAGTTCATCGTATGCATAGTTATAACGTTTCAACGCAAAAAGGTCCATATATCCTTGCAGGATATGCTCTACAAAAAGAACCACAGGCTCATCCTGCTCATATTTCCTGACATAGTTTAGGAACCTCTCTCCTGTGTCGTTGTAATATGCTTGTGCCTCTATTTGTGAAACACCTTGTACAGCAGTCAAATTTTGCTTTCTCAAATGGTACAAGAAATCAAATATTGAGCTATCAGATATTATATCGCTGTATGTCAGCGGTCTTGTCAAATACAGTCCATTTAAAGATTTCACTCGGCTTAGAGCCACATACAACTGCCCAGGAGCAAATATATGACCTTTTAAATCCAGCACTATATCATCAAAAGTCTGCCCTTGTGATTTATGTATGGTAAAGGCATACGCCAACTTGAAAGGCAGCTGGGTTGTCCTTTGAACGTATAAATCCTTTCTTTTAAGCTCATGCGTTTTCTCATCATACACCATTTCGTATCGATACTTCACTTTCTGGTTACTATATTGGGGAAAGCGCACGATTTGACCATTACGGTCTAATTTAGCATATACATAATCAAATCTTTTATCAAAAGAGACAAGGATGCCTATATCGCCATTCAGATAACCATCTTTCTTATTTGAGTTGGTAATCATAATCTTCGCTCCCTCTTTAAATTCCAACACAGGCTCAAAACCTGACGGGATTTCAACAGGACATATCACATCGTGATAAGAGTCCAACTGGTCGTAATCAAATTCTGCATATTCATCATACTTGCCTATCTTCCGGATTCTTATCTTGGCTATTTTTACTATTTTTTCGTTAGGTATTCTGTCCAATTTCTCCTTATTTATCAAACGCACCGCTTCATTTGAAGAAGCAAGATGAATGACATTATCGGGTATGCTTGTAACAACTCTTGTGTTTATTCTGTCAAGAATCTTAATTTTCTGTTGAGCGGACATCGGCTTTCTGAAAGAATCGAGAATTTCAACGTATGCAGGGTCGTTTAGCTGCCTGAATGATTTCGTAAGTTCAAAGAATTTTATGAACGCCAGGTTGTTTTGTATAACATGGCTATGAAAGAAATATATGCCACCATATTCTTTAATCAGATAATCCTCTGTCGGCTTATCGGTCACTATCGGGGGAAGCTGAAACAAATCACCGACAACGACGACTGATATACCGCCAAAAGGGCTGTCATTATCCAGTATCTTAGAAAATATACGGCTCATCATTTCAAAGGTGTCAGACCGCACCATTGATATTTCATCTATGACAAGCATCCTTGTTGCCCTCACTCTAGCAAATAAATCGGGGCGGAATAGTCTTTCCTTCAAGTTGTCAGGATTCTGGTATCCCTCATCCAAGTTGTCAAAGC
>Ga0065709_1029376_pt1 | contig 27121 bp, 32 predicted proteins | sample Hoacrofraction14_2_FD_59096 | JGI IMG/M metagenome (GOLD analysis project Ga0065709, IMG submission 59096) | Hoatzin crop microbial communities from Cojedes, Venezuela, sample from fiber fraction 14 v1 | ecosystem: Host-associated > Birds > Digestive system > Esophagus > Crop | place: Venezuela...
GTCCTTTCACGATGCCTTCGGCTACAACTGTATAAAGTTTGTGATGATTCTTGTTAAGTTTCCTCTTGACAAAAGTCATTACATATCAGTTTTGTGTTTCACCTGAGTTTCCTTTCAAAGAAGTTTTTGTTTCAAAGTGTCCCGGGAAACGCCCGGAAATTTGTAACATGACCTGTCACAAAATCATAAATCCCTGATTGAAAAGACCGGGTTTTTCTGTATAATGAAGTTAGTGATACACGTTACCTCACAAGCTTGTATCATCGGGCATTCAGACGCCGGGATCATAGGGCGACAGGATGCTCACGATGACGAGAGTCATCGCGCTTCCCAAACTGATGCTTCGGCATCAATCATGCATTGAACCGTCATCCCACGGTTCTTTTTTATGATTCGGGGTGCGGGCTTCCGGAGCGGCTGAACAGCCGCTTTTCTTGTGCATGAGAAAACCGGGACAGTGTCCCGGTTTGTAAATCTTATAAGTCAGAGAGGTCCTCACCGTTCGTCGCAATCACGCGCTTGTACCATTCGAAAGAGTCTTTTCTGTAACGCTTGAGCGTCTTGAGATCGAACTCATCTCTGTCGACATAGATAAAGCCGTAACGCTTTCTCATACCCTCATGGGTGGAGATAAGGTCGATGGCCGACCAAGGGTTGTAACCCATCATTTCACAGCCGTCCGTGATGGCGAGCTGGATCTGGTGAATGTGATCCTGATAGTACTTGATGCGGTAAGTGTCGTGGATCTTGCCGTCTTCCGTTAATGTGTCGTATGCGCCCAGACCGTTTTCCGTCACGAGCATTGGCAGGCGGTAACGGGAATACATTTCGCGGATCGTGGCACGGAAGCCCATTGGATCGATTTCCCAGCCGAATTCTGTCTTCGGCAGGTTCGGGTTTTCGAAGCCTTTGTAGAAGCCGGCTTCACCGCGGGCTGTCTGCTGATCGGCACCGGCATCGAGCGGTTCGTCCCAGCTCAGGGATGCTTCCACCGTGCTCGTGGAGTAGTAGTTGAAGCCGATGAAGTCAGGGTGACCGTTGGCCAGCGCTTCAGCGTCGCCTTCTGCGAATGTCGGCGTGGCGTCATGCTCTTCGAGGTAAGCCCAGACAAGGTTGTTGTACTTGCCGAAGACCGCCATGTCAAGGTACAGCCAGTTGCGGATGGCATTGTAGTTCTGTGCGGCGAGGATGTCCTCAGGCTTGCAGGACGCCGGATACACGAGCGAGATGTTCGTGGCCGGACCGATCTTTGCCCCCGGCAGCATTTCATGGCAGAGCGCCATGGCTTTCGCCTGAGCCACGAGCATATGATGGTTCTGCTGGTATGTTTCCTTGACGACGTTTTCACAGCCTTCAGGGATGTACAGCGTGCCGATGACCGGTCCCACCAGCGTCAGCATATTCTGTTCATTGATCGTGAGCCAGTACTTGACGCGGTCACCGAAGTTTTCGTACATGACCTTGGCAAAGTTCAGGAACCAGTCGACGGATTCCGGGTTGCCCCAGCTGCCGCGCTTGTCCAAAGCCGCCGGCATGTCGAAGTGGAACATCGTGACGATTGGTTCGATGCCGTACTTCAGGCATTCATCGATGAGGTTGTTGTAGAAGTCGATCCCCTTCTGGTTCACTTCCCCCGTGCCTTCCGGCAGGATGCGTGTCCAGGCGATCGAGAATCGATAGCTCTTGAAGCCCATTTCGGCCATCAAAGCCACGTCTTCTTTATAGTGATGATAGTGATCTGCACATACTGTCAGATCGGACGTGCCCTCCGGCACTTCCTTCACGTCCTGACAGGACGGGCCTTTCCCATCTTCCAGGCTGGCACCTTCGACCTGGTAAGCCGATGTCGATGCACCCCAGAAGAAGTCTTTCGGGAAGGGTTTGAGTTTCTTGTGTAACATAGTTCTTTGTCGTCCTCCTATATCCTTTGTATGACTGTTTTCATTATATAAGACGATAGTTTAAAACGCAAAAACATATCAAAATATGAAAAAAAGCCGGATCATTCCGGCTTGTGCTGAACATCGCTGGCGGTTGTAACCTTGGTGTTGTCATAGTCGCCCATGACGGCCACGACCTTTTTCCCCATGACTTCCATCATCGAGGCATCGTCGGTCACCTTCACATCATGCGCCCTGGCATAATCGTGGGCCTCGAGAATGGCACTGGTTTTAAACACCTGCGGGGTTTGGGCGGCCATCAGTTCACTGCGTTCAAACGTTTCCACCACGACCCCGTCTTTCACCCGCTTGATCGTGTCGATCACCGGCACCATCAGGAGGCAGGCGTCACAGGTGTCCATCGCTGCACACAAACGGTCCAGCGCATCCTGTTTCAAATACGGACGGGCCCCGTCGTGGATCATGACCACGTCTTCAGTGACCTTTGATAGTCCGTTGTACACCGAGTCCTGACGCTCGGCCCCGCCGTCCGCAAAGACAATCCTCTCATCCTGAATCAGAGACGCAAAGTCCTGCCGTTCCTGCGGCTTCGTCACCACCACGATCTGCCGGCAGCGCTCATCCTGCATGAACACATGCATCGTTTTCTCATACATCGTTTCCCCGCCGATCTGCACAAACATTTTATTGTAGGCCAGACCGGTCCGTGTGCCCGAGCCGGCACAAAGCACAATCGCACTGTAATTCACACTTATTCTCCTTCGTCAAACTCCGCGACATGGCGGCTTTTCAACACGATATTGGCGAGCACGCGCCCGAAGTGTTTGTCATAAACGTTGATGACCATCCCCGTACAAAACGCAGCGATCACCGTCCCGATGCCAATGCCGAAGAAATGACCCAGGCAAAGCATCGTCATGGTGCCAGTGATGAGAATCATCACAAAGTCATTCGTCAGTTTCGTCTTCCCGAACGGCCAGTTCAATGTCTGTGCAAACGCATTGACAATCCCGTCCCCCGGGTTGGTGATCAGATCCATCTGCACCATCAGGAACGCCCCCAGCGCCGTCAGACAAATGGCCACGAGCAGCACGGGAATATTGATCCAGAGCGCATCACTGTGAAACGTGATGAACTTGTTGTAGAGGTCGATGATGAGCCCGAACGCATAAGAGAACGGCAGCTGCAAAAGCACTTTCACATCCGCCTTGCGCAACAGCAAGAGCTCAATCACGATAAATACCACGTAAATAATCGTCGTCCACGTTCCGAACGAGAGCGACGTGATGATATAGGACAAAGAGTACGGCACCGAGAGAATCGGTGACACCCCGAGTCCGGCTTTCGTGTTGAGCACGAGGCCCAGCGCCAGGATGAAAATCCCGACAATATATATAAGAACCCTTTTAACCATGGTGATACCTCCTTAAGCACCCCCATTATAGGCATATTTCCAAAGTGTTCTCAAGAACACATTTCACAATTTCCCAACACGAAAAAACCAGCCTCTGTGAGAGGCCGGCACGTTCATCCACGTGATTAAGCGTTGTTTTTCAGGGCGATCATCTTGGCCGTCAGATCTTCGATGGCGTCTTCGTAGCTCTTGGACATATCGTCAATCTGCTTGTGGGCTTCCGGATAAATTTCAGCCATGGCGTCCTTGGCGCTTGTTTCGAGTTCTTTCTTCATCGCTTTGAGGGCTTCCATATGGCCTTCAGCCTGGGCGATGATGTTCTTGATCTTCGTCGTGTTCAGAACGACATCTTCACCGAATTCATCTGCGCTTGGCAGTTCCTTCACGTTTCTGAAAAATCTGGAATAGCTTTCCTGTGCCTGTTTGATGATTTCTTCGTATGTTCTCATAATAGTCGTCTCCTTTTTCTTCTTTCTTGATCTTTATTTCTTGAGGTTATTCAGTTTTGTTTTGAGATCATTGATCGCATCTTCATAACTCTTCGTCATCTCGGTGATGGCGACATGCGCCTGAGGTTCATACTCTTGCATTTCGGCCTTCGATTCGGCTTCGATTTCCTTGCGTAATGCATGCAGGCTGGTCAGGTGCCCTTCGGCCTGGGCGATTACGTTTTCGATCTTGGTCGTGTTCAGGACCACGTCATCGTTGAAGGCGTCCGCGCTTGGCAGCTCCTTCACGTTTCTGAAAAATCTGGAATAACTTTCCTGTGCTTTCTTCACTGCGTCTTCATATGCTTTCATAACTGTTGCCTTCTTTCTTTTGACGGCTTCACTATAGGCCCGGTTTGTGAGCCATGCAAATTTTCGGAGGGCGGTTTGAACGAGTTTCACAAATAATTAAAAAACAGGGGCCCGTTTTGTGAACCCCCGTTAACAAGTTTCTGTTAAATTATACCTGATCCGGATGACCTGCACCCTATGATCCGTGAGACAGAAAAAGAGGGAGGCATTGGCCTCCCTCCGGTTGTTTATGACAACTTTTTAAACAGGATATTCCCGATGGTCTGGATGATCTGCACAAACACAATCAGGATGATACTCGTCACCACGAGGTACGGCAGGCGGTAGGCCTGATAGCCGTAACGGATGGCCACGTCGCCGAGACCCCCGGCCCCGATGGCCCCACCCATGGCAGAGTAGCCGATGAGGGAAATCATCGTCAGGGTGATGCCCGAGAGAATGCCAGGCAGGGCTTCTTTCAAGTACACGCGGCGGATGATCTGCCCGTTGGTTGCACCGAATGCGCGGGCGGCTTCGATCAGCCCCGGATCGGTCTGACGCAAGGCGGTTTCAATGACCCTTGCCACAAACGGAATGGCGGAAATGGTCAGCGGGACAATGGCGGCGGTGGTGCCGATGGATGTCCCCGCAATCATCCGCGTGAACGGGATGACGATGACCATGAGAATGATGAACGGGAACGACCGGAAGGTGTTGACGAGAAAGTCGAGCACCTGATACACAGCTTTGTTTGGCGACAGGCCGTCATCGGCCGTCAGGGTGAGCACGATGGCCGGGATGAACCCGAGGATCACCGCGAAAAACGTGGACCCAAACACCATTAAAAGTGTCTGGCCGGTGGCTTTGATAATAATATCAGTCATTCTCAATCACCTCCCATTCCACATGATGGTCTTTCAAGTAGCGCAGGGCTTCGTCCTTGTGTGCGTCGTCGATATTAATGATGAGTGACCCCATGATGCGGTCACGGAATTTCTCCAGTTTGCCGGAGGCAATTGAGAAATCAAAGTTGAGCTCCCGGGCCATCCCGGTGATGACCGGATCGCCGGCACTGTCGTCGCCGAAGAGCAGCTTGATGTTTGTGCCCTCACTTGGCAGGAATTCGGTTGTTTCTCCGGTGAAGTCACGGATGTCTTTGTTGGAGGAAATGAACAGGTCCTCCGGTTTGCCTTCGGCCACGATGTGCCCGTTTTTCAAAAACGCGACCCTGTTACAAATGCCTTTGATGACTTCCATCTGGTGGGTGACGACCACGATTGTCAGGCCCAGTTCTTCGTTGATTTGTTTGAGCAGTTTCAGAATGTCCTGGGTGATTTTCGGGTCGAGGGCCGAAGTGGCTTCATCGCACAGGAGGATGTTCGGGTTGAGCACCAGAGCCCGCGCAATGGCCACCCGCTGTTTCTGCCCGCCGGAGAGGGCTGCCGGCCGCTGGTGGATTTTGTCTTCCAGGCCGACGAGCTTGATGAGCTCACGGATGCGCGCATCATTGTCCGGGTCCGAAGGTTTCTTGCCCCAGAAAGTGAGGGGGAGGGCGACGTTGTCATACACGTCCAAACGCGACAACAGGTTGAAGTTCTGGAAAATGATGCCCATGTCCTTCTGAATCTCCCGCATCTCCTTGCGGCCAAGGCCGCGGATGGGCTGCCCGTCCACGGTGACTTCCCCCGCATCAAACGTCTCCAGCCCGTTCAGGCAGCGCAGGAGGGTTGATTTCCCCGCCCCGCTCTGGCCGATGATGCCGTAAATATCGCCTTTCTCTATGTTCAGGGAAATGTCGCTAAGCACTTCGAGGTCCCCGAATGTTTTTGATAAATGACTGATTTCAATCATGTTCAATCCTCCAAATGAAACCTGGACGCCGGGATATGACAGTAACCGTCCGGGTGCTTGTCAAGATACTTCTGGTGATACTCCTCAGCGTCGCTGAAATTGACGAGCGGACTTGTTTCAACCGCCAAAGGGCGTTCGTAACGTTTGGCCACTCTTTGAGTGACTTTGTCAATCACCAGCCGGTCCTCTTCGTCTGTGTAATAAATGCCGGTGCGGTAAGAAATGCCCGTGTCTTCCCCCTGCCGGTTCACCGACGTTGGGTCAATGACATCATAGTAATACCCGAGCAATCTCTCCAGGGAGATGACGTCCTCGTCATAGTCCGCTTTGACCGTTTCGGCATGGCCGGTGAGGCCGGCTTTGACGTCCTGGTACACGGGATTGTCTGATGTCCCGTTCGCATAACCCACGCGGGTCTTCACGACGCCTTTGAACTGGTCGAAGTATTTCTGGACGCCCCAGAAACAACCGCCCGCAAGATAAATTGTTTTCATCCCGCACCTCCGCACAATCAGAAGGCTGCGATGACAGAGCCTTCGTATGTCTTGTCGATGTAGTCTTTGACCTCATCACTGGTCAGAGCTGCTTCAAGCGCCTTGGTCTTTTCTGTTTCTTCGTTGCCTTCTTTGACGACGAGGTAGTTGATGTACTTGTATGCGTCTTCACCGTCCGTGGATTCGGAGATGATAGCATCTTTCGCCGGGGACAGGTCGGCTTCAAGGGCGTAGTTCCCGTTGATGACCGCCGCATCGACATCGTCGAGGGAGCGGGTCAGGTTGGCTGCCTCGAGTTCCTGGAACTTGAAGTTTTTCGTGTTCGTGTCGACGGATTCGAGCGTGTACAAACCGTCCGTGTCCTTCAGGGTGATCAGATTATTGTCGGCGAGCAGTTTCAGGGCGCGGGATTCGTTGGACCCGTCATTCGGAATCGCAATCGTGGCTCCGTCTTCGAGGGCGTCCAGACTCGTGAGAGACTTGGAGTACAGGCCCATTGGTTCAAGATGGATGCCGGCAACGGCTTTGAGGTGGAACCCGCGGGATTCATTCTGTTCGTCAAGATAGTTGATGGTCTGGTAGTAGTTGGCGTCGAGTTCGCCTTCTTCAACCGATGTGTTTGGCTGCACATAGTCGTTGAATTCGACCACGTCAAGCGTCCAGCCTTCGTCTTCCAAAAGGCCTTTGACAACGTCATTCACGATTTCAGCATGCGGCACCGGTGTGACACCGATGGAAATCGTCTTGTCTTCGGATGACGACGTGGATGTGCCGGAAGACCCGCAACCTGCGAGTGCCAGCGCGAAAGAGACTGCGATGATGCTTTTTGTGATTCGTTTCATGTTTTTTCTCCCTTCGTTCACAAAATTTCAGAGACCCTTTAAACAAAAAAACCCGTCCGCATAAGGACGAGTGAATCGTGTTACCACCTTACTTCGAAGCCACCTCACGATGACTTCCTCCTCAAGTTCGCCAGTCTGACTGGTCCAAACTTTATCACTGTAACGGGTGATCCCGGCATAGCCTTGCCAAAGGTTCGGTATGCGACTCCGAGGCCATCTTCCCCCGTGCTCCGCTGCGCCCTCACACCAACCGGACGCTCTCTGGGAGTTTCACACGACGTACTCTCCTCTTCTTTGTCTTTTCGTATCTCTTTAAAACCATCTTATGCTTATGAAAACCGGGTGTCAATGACTTTTTGAAAATCCAAAACATGATACAATAAACATGAGGTGATGGACATGCCGTGCACATGGGCCAACGACAATGAGAAAATGAAACACTACCACGACCATGACTGGGGCCTGCCGATCCACAATGACCGTCTGATGTTTGAGGTGCTCAGCCTCGAAGTGTTCCAGTGTGGTCTGGCCTGGAACACGGTACTCCAAAAACGGGAAATTATCACCCGGGCATTTGACCACTTCGACATTGACAAGGTCAGCCGGTACGGTGAAAGTGATATTCAAAGGATTATGAACACCCCGGGCATGATCCGCAACGAAGCGAAGATCCGCGCCGTCATCCATAATGCGAAGTGCACGCTTGAACTCGGCTGCCTGTGCGACTACCTCTGGTCATTCACCGGCAATCATATCCTCGTCTACAAAACCCATGCGGACGGCGGGTTCAGGATTGCCAAAAACACCCTGTCCACAAGGATTTCGAAGGACATGAAAGACAAGGGCTTCAAGTTCACCGGCCCGGTCGTGATGTACGCCCACCTGCAGTCATGCGGCATCATCAATGACCATGCGGAAGATTGTCCGCGCTGCCGGGAGGTCATGAAAGACCATGACGTGTTGATTTTGGATTCAGACGCATAAGAAAACGACATGGCACTGGCCATGTCGTTTTGATTATACATTAAACTTAAAGAACATAATATCCCCGTCCTGGCCGACATACGTTTTGCCTTCCTGACGGATCTTACCGGCGTCTTTCAGCGCCGCTTCGGTTTTGTATTCCATGATATCATCGTACGTATACGTTTCGGCTTTGATAAAGCCGCGTTCGAAGTCGGTGTGGATGATTCCGGCCATCTGCGGGGCCATCATCCCGTCCTTGAACGTCCAGGCCCGGCATTCATCCGGACCCACCGTAAAGAATGTCTTCAGGTTGAGCAGGTGATACGTTTCGCGGATGAGCTTGTCGAGACCGGATTCGGTGATGCCGAGGTCGTCCATGAACATCGCTTTGTCTTCTTCGTCCAGACCGGCCAGTTCGGCTTCAATCTTGGCGCAGATCGGGACGACGTCTGCCCCTTCACCCTTTGCGAAGTCACGGAGCTGGATGTAGTACGGGTTGCCTTCCGGATTTTCGATATCATCCTCGCCCATGTTGGCGACGTAGATGATCGGTTTGATTGTCAGAAGGTTGTACTGGCGCACATACACCATTTCTTCCTTCGTGAATTCCAGTGTGCGGGCCGGCTGGGAGGCTTCCAGGGTGTCTTTCAGCCTTGTGAGGACATCCATTTCTTCCTTGGCCAGCTTATCCCCGGACTGGGCTTTTTTCCCGATGCGGCCGATGCGCTTTTCGATGGTTTCAAGGTCCGCAAAGATCAGTTCCAGGCGGATTGTTTCCACGTCACGGACCGGGTCGACCGAGCCGTCCACATGGGTGATATCTTTGTCCCGGAAACAACGCACGACTTCACAAATCGCGTCGGTTTCACGGATGTTGGCGAGGAACTTATTGCCCAGGCCTTCACCCTTCGAGGCCCCTTTCACCAGACCGGCGATATCGGTGAACTCAAAGGTTGTATAAATGGTTTTCTTCGGGTGGAACAGCGCGGACAGGTCGCTGAGACGGTGATCCGGCACTTCCACCACCCCCACATTCGGGTCGATGGTTGCGAACGGGTAGTTCGCCGCTTCCACCTGAGCGTTGGTAATGGCGTTAAAAAGTGTGGACTTGCCGACGTTCGGCAAGCCAACGATGCCTGCAGTTAAGGACATTTGCACTCACTCCTTCATATCTGTCTTTTATCCCCCTTATTCTATGACACGGGAAAGGAAAATGCAAACAGGAATCACGTGTGCTATACTTGTCCTATGGAACATGTTTACGTACACATTGATCACCTGAACAAGGCGCATCCCAAAGCGGCCCGGATCACGGCGCTTTTGACGAAATGTTTGCCGCCCCTGGTGATTGTCATATACGCCGGAGAGCTCCTCGGACTCTTTGTCACAAAGTCCCCTCAGCTCGCACAGGTCGTCCTGCGCCCTTTGATTGGTCTTGTGCTGGTCACGCTTTTGCGCAAGCTGATCAACCGCCCGCGCCCGTTCGAACACCTTGACGCGGACTCTTTGATCGACCACGAGGAAGGGACATCCTTCCCCTCCCGGCATGCATTCAGTGCAATGGTCATCGCTCTGGTGTCTTTCCGGGTGCATACGTTTTTGGGCATTGTGCTTCTGATTCTGGCTCTCGTGATTGCATTGACCCGCGTGCTCTCGCTCGTCCATCATGTGAGTGATGTCATTGCGGGCCTGGTGATTGCGGCTGTTTGCGCACTGGTATAAGAAAACGCTTGTCTTCGGACAAGCGTTCTTTTACTCTTCACCGGCTCTCTGCACGACTTTCTTCAGCCGTTTTTCAAAGCCTTTGCGCGGAAACATGATGATGGCCCCGCACCCGAGGCATTTGACCTTGATGTCCGCCCCGACACGGATGACTTCCCACTGTGTCGACTTGCGGCACGGATGGGGTTTTTTCATTTCCACGATATCATGAAGTCCGTATTCCATTACTTCTGCTCCATTCTGTGTTGATACGAAATCAGTGTGTTCTTCATTAACATCCCGATTGTCATCGGGCCGACTCCGCCCGGCACCGGCGTGATGGCCGATGCGATCTCTTTCACATCGTCAAAGTCCACGTCCCCGCACAGTTTTCCGTTCCCGTCACGGTCCATGCCGACGTCGATGACGACAGCGCCGTCTTTGACATATTCTTTCGTAAAGAACTTCGCCTGCCCGATGGCGCAGATGAGCACATCCGCCATTTTCGTCACTTCGGAAAGGTTCTTCGTGCGCGAGTGGGCAATGGTCACGGTCGCATTTTTCCCCAGCGCCAGCATCGCCACGGGTTTCCCGACGATGTTCGAACGTCCGACCACGACGACTTCCTTGCCTTCAAGGTCATAACCAATATCATCCAGCATCTCCATGATTCCGGCCGGTGTGCACGGCACAAAGCCCGTCTTTTTCCCGAGGCTTAAAGCCGCGACAGAGCGCGGGTGGAACCCGTCCACGTCCTTGTCCGGAGAAATGGCTTCGATGACCTTGTCTTCATCGATCTGTGCAGGTAATGGGAGCTGCACAAGAATCCCGTCGACCGTATCATCGTTATTAAGTTCATCGATCCTGGCGAGCAGCACATCTTCCGCTGTCTCTTCCGGCATTGTGATGACTTGGGATAAAATCCCGGTGTATTCACAGGCGCGGGCTTTATTGCGCACATAGACCTTACTGGCCTGGTTGTCACCGACAAGGATGACAGCGAGCTGAGGCTTGCGGGCATCTGTGATGGCTGTGACCTCTTCTTTGACCCGGTCCTTGACTTTTTGTGAGATTTCTTTTCCGTTAATGATGTTCATGGGACACACCTCCTGTCCTTTCTCTTCCATTATAAAACATTAGTTTCTGATTTCAATGAGGCATTTGACTTGACGGGGGCGGCTTTTGTGGTATGATGGAGACACCAATTAAATTGCGCGCAATTAAAGGAGGATCCCATGGCCTACGACTGCTTGAAACTCGACAACCAGCTGTGCTTCCCGCTCTATGCGGCGAGTCACAAACTGACCAAAGCCTACAAGCCTTATCTCGATCCCCTCGGTTTGACCTACACCCAGTACATCACGATGATGGTGCTGTGGGAAGAGCACAGTGTGAGTGTGAAGGACCTCGGTGAACGCCTGTTTCTCGACTCCGGCACCCTGACCCCGCTGCTCAAACGGCTCGAAGCCAAAGGCCTGGTCAGTCGGGAGCGATTGAAAAGTGATGAACGCGTGGTGATGATCACCCTCACGAAGGACGGTGAAGCGCTGGAAGAAAGCGCCTGTGACATCCCGGCCGCCATCGGTCAGTGCGTGCCCCTCTCCGCTGAGGAAGCCACTGAGCTGTACAACCTGCTTTATAAAATTCTGAGAAAAGAGGACTGAATTATGACAGACATTATTATTATCGGTGCCGGCCCGGCCGGCCTGTCCGCCGCCCTGTATGCGTCGCGTGCGGGCGCAAGCGTTAAAATCATTGAAGCCGGGGCTCCCGGCGGAAAAGTCAATAACACCGCGGAAGTCGAAAACTACCCGGGCACGAAAACCATCTCCGGACCGGATCTCGCCTGGGAGCTCTACGAACACGGCACCAGCTACGGGGCCGAACTCGTTATGACCGACGTCACCGCCATCCGTGATGAGGGTGACCGCAAAGTCGTGGTGACCCCGAAGGAAGAACTCGAATGTCAGAAAGTCATCATCGCCACAGGCACGAAAGAACGCCTGATGGATGTACCGGGGGAAAAGGAACTCACCGGCAAGGGCGTATCGTACTGCGCCGTGTGTGACGGACCGTTCTTCAAGAACGACGAAGTCGCTGTTGTCGGGGGCGGGAATTCCGCCATCGAAGAAGCCATTTACCTCGCATCGATTACGAAGAAAGTGCATGTCGTCATGCGCCGGGATGTGTTCCGGGCCGACAAGTATATCGTCGATAAGCTCATGGCGTGTGACAACGTCGAATTCCATTTCAAGAAAAAGCCGCACCAGGTGCTCGCAGAGAGCGACAAGGTCTCTGGTCTGGAGGTCGAAGACGCGGACACCGGTGAACTCTCCGTGATCCCGGCCGGGGCTGTCTTCCCGTTCATCGGGCTCATCCCGATGACGGATTTCGTGAAGGACCTTGGCATCACCAATGACAAGGGCTATATCCCGACCGACGGGAATATGGAAACATCCCTTGCGGGTGTGTATGCGGTCGGGGACGTCCGGGAGAAATCCCTGCGTCAGGTCGTCACGGCCGCCGGTGACGGCGCCATTGCCGGCCAGCACGCCGCCAACAGCTTGCTTTAAACACAAAAGGCCATGGATTATCCCATGGCCTTTGTCATGCTTGTGACATAGTCTTTGAGATCTTCATCCGCATGGTCGCCGAGGTCGGCGATGCGGTTGACGATGGCGCTGCCCACGATAACGCCGTCGGCGATGGCCGACATGGCCCGGGCCTGAGCCGGTTCGTGGATGCCGAAGCCGATGGCCACCGGCACATCCGTGACATCACGGATATCGCCAATGATGTCTTTGAGGTTGTCCGCAAAGGACGAGCGGATGCCCGTCACGCCCATCGAGCTGACGAGGTAAATAAACCCTTCGGCGTCTTTGGCAATCATTTTCACACGCTCCCGTGATGTCGGGGCAATCATGGAAATAAGGGTAACGTCATACTTCGTGCACACATCTTTCACTTCCGCCGCTTCTTCATACGGGAGGTCGGGGATGATGATCCCATCGATGCCCGCTTCCTGACAGCGCTGAAAGAACCGCTCATAGCCGTAATGGAAGACGACGTTGAGATACGTCATAAAGCACAACGGGATGGTGACATCCTTGCGGACGTCTGTCACCAGGTCGAACACATTGTCGGTGTGAATATGGTTTTTCAAAGCCCGCACATTGGCGTTCTGAATCGTCGGTCCCTCGGCGATCGGATCGCTGAAGGGAATCCCGATTTCAATCAGGGACGCCCCGGCATCCGCCATGACTTTGATGTAGTCTTTGGTTTTCTCCGCCACCGGGTCCCCGGCGGTGAGGAAAGCGATAAATGCTTTTTTATTTTGGAAAGCATCCTGGATTCTATTCATGAAGATCATGCCCCCTGTATCTGGCAATGGCTGCCACGTCTTTATCTCCGCGGCCGGAGAGACAGATAATGATAATGTCGTCTTTGGCCATCTGCGGGGCGATTTTCATCGCATGGGCGAGTGCGTGCGCACTTTCAATGGCGCAAATAATGCCTTCCTGTCTGGCAAGGTATTCAAACGCGTCCACCGCCTCATCGTCCGTGACCGGCACATACTCCGCTCTTCCAATGTCATGCAAATACGCGTGTTCCGGCCCGATGCCCGGATAGTCCAGCCCGGCTGAGATGGAATACACCGGCGCAATCTGACCGTAGTCATCCTGACAAAACAGCGACTTCATGCCATGGAACACCCCGGGTGATCCGGTCGCAATCGTGGCGGCTGTTTCCTTCGTGTGGATGCCCCGTCCGGCGGCCTCACATCCAATCAGACGCACATCCTCATCGTTGATAAAGTTATAAAACATGCCCATGGCGTTGGAGCCACCGCCCACACAGGCCATGACCACATTTGGCAGACGCCCTTCTATGTCGAGAATCTGGGCGCGGGCTTCCTTGGAGATGACCGACTGGAAATCCCGGACAATCATCGGGAACGGGTGCGGGCCCATGACCGAACCGAGACAATACAGCGTATCATCCACCCGGCGGGTCCATTCCCGCATCGCCTCGTTGACCGCGTCTTTCAGCGTCATCGTCCCGGTGGTGACGGCGTTGACCTTCGCCCCCAAAAGTTCCATCCGGTACACGTTGAGCGCCTGACGCTCCGTGTCTTCTTTGCCCATGAAGATTTCACATTCCAGCCCCAGGAGAGCTGCGGCCGTGGCCGTGGCCACGCCGTGCTGGCCGGCGCCGGTTTCGGCAATCACTCTGGTCTTGCCCATTTTCTTTGCGAGCAGGCACTGACCGAGAACGTTATTGATTTTATGCGCCCCGGTGTGGTTCAAATCTTCCCGCTTCAGGTAAATCTTCGCCCCGCCGAGGTCTTTGGACATCTTTTCTGCATAGTACAGAAGCGATGGCCGGTTGGCGTATTCCCGGAAGAGTGTGTCGAGTTCCTGCACAAACTCCGGGTCATTTTTATAGTGTTCGTAAGCTTCTTCCACATGATGAATTTCATTCATCAGTGTCTCGGGAATGTACTGCCCGCCGTATTGTCCGTAACGTCCATTGTTCATCTGGCTGCCCTCACAATCTCTATCATTTTCTTTGGGTCCTTGACGCCGCCGGTTTCGATCCCCGAGGAGAGGTCGATCGCATAGGCGCCTGTTTTCATGGCCTCCTGCACGTTGTCCGGGCCGATGCCTCCGGCCAGGAAAAACGGTTTGTCCGGGGTTTTGATCTTCCGCCAGTCAAACGCGTGTCCGCTGCCGGCCACCGCCCCATCCAACAAATAATACTCACATGTATAGCTTTGAACATCTTCGCCGTGCATGGCCTTGATCACCGGGACATCCATCCCGGCTTTCAACGCATCAATATACGCCTGGTCCTCATGCCCGTGGAGCTGGACGAGGTCGATCGTCCCCGCTTCACACAGAGCGATAATCTCATCAACACTTGCGTCCACAAACACTCCGACGGCTTTGATGGCCGGGTTGAGCCGGGCCTTCATGGCTTTGGCTTGCCCGGGGGTGACCTGTCTTTTCGACCCGGCAAACACAAAGCCGATATAATCCGGCATGGCCGCGTTGGCGTAGTCGATATCGATGTCGCGGAACAACCCGCACAGCTTTACTTTCATAACTGTCCTTTCAGCTCGTTGAGCCTGGCCTGTCTGTCCGGCGCTTTCATCAGGGTTTCCCCGATGAGCACCGCGTTCACGTGATGGTCTTCGAGTAACTGTGTATCCTTACGGGTCTCAATCCCGCTTTCCGACACAAAGATCACATCGTCCGGAATCATGGCCCGGTATTTCAGGGCCTGATCCATATTGACCTCGAAGGTCCGGAGGTCGCGGTTATTGACGCCGATGATCTTTGCGCCCGAGTGAAGGGCCCTTTTCACCTGCCCTTCATCCCTGGCTTCCACCAAAGCGGAAAGGCCAAGGGTATGACACAGTTCGAGGTAGGCTTTGAGTGTGTCATCATCAAGAATAGAGGTGATCAGTAACACCGCCGAAGCCCCGATGACTTTCGCTTCATAAATCATATAGTCGTCAATCACAAAGTCCTTGCGCAGGATGGGTAAAGCCACCGCCCCGTGGATTTGGGTGACGTATTCGCTTTTCCCCTGGAAATAGTACGGTTCGGTGAGCACCGAAACCGCATCCGCCCCGATGGCTTCATACTCCCCGGCGATGCGGGCCGGTTCGAAGTCCGGCTGGATGAGTCCTTTGGACGGGGAAGCTTTTTTGACTTCCAGAATGTACGCGAGACCGTCTTTGACCAGGGCTTGCCGGAACGGAAAGCTCTTGTCCTGCGGCAAGGCCAGCGCTTTGGCCTTCATCTCGTCATACGGCACACGCTGTTTGTCCTGAATCAGTCGCTCTCTTGTCTTCATGACAATATCATCGATTATCATTTGTCTTCATCTTCTTCTTTGTCCTGAGAGGCTTGTTTGAACTCCTCGAGCTTGGCCATGGCCTTACCGGAGTCGATGAGCTCAGCGGCCATCGCGATGCCGTCCTTGATGGAAGCGGCCGCACCTCCCACATACAGACCGGCCCCGGCGTTCATGAGCACCGTGTCACGTCTTGGGTTCTTGTCTCCGCGCAGGACGGAGATGGTCACGCGGGCATTGTCTTCCGGCGATCCGCCCACAAGCGCTGTCCTGGCGCAACGGTCGAAGCCGTAGTCTTCCGGCTTGAGCACATAGCTTGTAAAATCGCCGTCCTTGACTTCACACACATACGTATCCCCGCATGTCGTGATTTCGTCGAAGCCCTGGTCGTTGTACACGACCATCGCATGTTTGACGCCGAGGTTGGTGAGCACCTGGGCGAGTGGTTCGATGAGGTCTTTGGAGTACACCCCCATAACCTGTTTGGTCGCGCCGGCCGGGTTGGTCAGCGGGCCGAGGATATTGAACACCGTCGGGATGCCGAGGTCCTTGCGCACCGGGGCCACGTATTTCATGGCGAGGTGGTAGTTCTGCGCAAACAGGAAACAAATATTGATATCATTTAATAACTGCTTGGCTTTCTCCGGGGTGGACTGAATGTTCACGCCGAGGGCTTCCAGACAGTCCGCCGCCCCTGAACGGGAGGACGCCGCGCGGTTGCCGTGCTTGGCGACTTTCACACCGCCGGCCGCAATGACAATGGCCGAGGTTGTGGAAATATTGAACGAGTTGGACCCGTCCCCGCCGGTGCCGACGATTTCCAGTGCGTCTTCTTCGTCGAGAAGTCTCTGACAGTGGTCGCGCATGCCCCGGGCACTGCCGACGATTTCATCAATCGTTTCGCCCTTGAGGGAGAGCGCCGTAAGATAGCCGGCCATCTGGATCTGGGAGGTGCCTTCACTCATGATTTCATCCATGCAGGCATAGGCCTCGTCCTTCGTGAGATTTTCTTTTTTATACAGTTTTGCGATTGCGTCTTTGATCATTGTTTTGTCTCCTTGATGATACTGATATAATTTCCCAGCATGGTGTGTCCTTCCTTCGTGAGGATGGACTCGGGATGGAACTGGAGGCCGATGCACGGATCTTTTTTGTGCATGACAGCCATGATTTCGCCTTCAGCGCTTTCCGCGATGACCTGAAGGTCATCGGGGAAATTGTCTTTCTTCCCGACAAGGGAGTGGTAGCGGGCGACCGTGGTCACCGGGCTCACGTTATGGAAAACCGGGGCATTCACGTCCACCGTGATATCGCTTGACTTTCCGTGCATGAGTTTCTCCGCGTGGCCGATGGTGCCGCCAAAGCTTTCGATAATGGCCTGATGACCGAGGCAGATGCCCAGGATTGGAACGGTTGTGTGGAAGGTTCGGATGACCTCTTCACAAATACCGGCATCGGACGGCTTGCCCGGGCCGGGGGAAATCACGATGGCCGAAGGGTTCATGGCTTTGATGTCATCAATGGTCAGGGCGTCATTGCGCACGACCGTGACCTCTTCTTCCGTGACATCCCCCAGATACTGGTAAAGGTTGTAGACAAAGCTGTCGTAGTTATCGATGAGTAAGATCATACATCAATCCCCCCGTTGGCGGCTTTGAGTGCTTCAATGATGGCCGCGGCCTTGTTTAAACACTCGTCGTATTCTTGTTCCGGGACACTGTCATACACGATGCCTGCGCCCGAACATACATACACCTTCGACGCCCGCTTGTAGGCCAGGCGGATGCCGATGCACGTGTCCATATTGCCGGTGAAATCGAGATACCCGATGGCCCCGCCGTAAATCCCGCGTTTGACCCCTTCGAGCCGGCTGAGAATGCGGCAGGCTTCAATCTTCGGCGCTCCGGAGAGTGTGCCTGCGGGCAATAATGTTTCAATGGCGTCCAAAGCGTCCTTGTCGTCACGGATGTCACCCGAGACTTCCGAGGCGATGTGAATGACCTTGGAGAACTTCAGGATGTCCATGTATCTCTCGAGCTTCACGGAGTGCCGGTTGGAGATTTTCCCGAGGTCGTTGCGCCCCAGGTCCACCAGCATATTATGTTCGGCGAGTTCTTTCTCGTCGTGGATCAAGTCATCCACAAGCGCCGCGTCTTCTTCCGGCGTCTTCCCCCGTGGCCTTGTCCCGGCAATCGGGAAAGTGTAAAGCTTCCCGTCAGCCAGCTTGCCCATCGTCTCCGGGGACGCCCCGGCGACCTCAAGGGTGCGGGAGCAGAAGTAAAACATGTACGGGGACGGGTTGGACGTCCTGAGGATCCGGTATGTGTCGAGCAGGGACCCCGTGGCTTTGGCGGTGAGGCGGTTGGCCAGGACGATCTGGAAGATATCCCCTTCAATGATGTGTTTCTGGCACTCACGGACTTTGGCGCAGTATTCGTCTTTCGTAAAGGCGGGTACGAAGTCGCTCTTCAATCTCAGGGGTTCTTCGATTTCCATGTGATTCATCTTGATGATTTGTTCGATGGCCTCGATGCGCCGGCATTTCACGTCATAATCATTCCCGATATCATCCGCATCGACGTTGACGATGATCATGATCTTCTGGCGGTAGTTGTCAAAACAGATGACTTCGTCAAAGAACATCAGATCCACGTCCTTGAAATGACTCTCATCGCCATGAGGGAAGTCGATGGAGTCTTCGGCGTATTTCATATAGTCAAAGGCGAAGAAACCGACGAGGCCCCCGGTGAAGGTCGGGAAGTCCGGGACTTTCACGGACTTGTGCCGGGCGAGGATGTCGCGGATGAGGCTGGTCGGGTGCTTGCGCCCCTTGTCGGCGCCGTCAATACTCAGGCGTCCGTTATTGCAGGTGATTTCGTGCTTCGGGTTGAAGCCGATAAAACTGTACCGGCCCCACTGCGCGGCATCTTCGTTACTTTCGAGGATGAAACAGTGATCCGATTCGACCTTGAGTTTCTTGAGCACCATGATGGGCGTGAAGAAGTCACTGTAAATTTCTTTTTTGAGCGGGATGTAGCGAAAGCCGTCTGTGTCCATCCGCATCATCGCGTCTTTGGTTGGATAATACATCGTGTCCTCCTTTGCCTGTAAAATAAAACCGTCCCGAAAGAACAATTCTTTCAAGGACGGATGTACTCCGCGGTGCCACCTTGATTCACTTCGAAAAGTGCGCTTGGGGTGATTCTGTCAAATCACCGGCCTGTCACGTCGGCCTGACGTCAGACGATACTGCAGGTTCCCGTCTGCCCTCGGCGGACCATCGTCCGGACCCTGCGGCTTTGATCTCACCATCCAAAGCTCTCTTGGCACAAGGCTGACCGGCTTCCTTCCGCGTCATCGGTTTGGTTATGTGACCTATTCTAACGTGACATGACTCTCACGTCAATAAATTTGTGTCAGAAAGTGTGTTTTTCCAAAAACGTTCTCCTGGATTTCTCTTTTTCATGAATATTCTTTAGGATTTGATTTCGAGGCACAGGAAATGGACGGAGAAGGCACACAAAAACCCGCACCTTTGATGCGGGTGAATGACTTAATACAATTTCGTATCCGACAAGTGGTCGTTGATCACACTCAGGCGTTCTTCATTCCCGCCTTCCACAAGCTTACATGCGTACGTGCAGATCATCTCGGCCGTAAACATGGCCGCGGTCTGGGAGTTGAAAAATGTTGGGGACTGGATCCCGGCCAGGAATGTATAATCCGAATACCGGACAAGCGGCGAGGAGACGTTGTCGGTGATGGCGATGACCTTCGCACCGGCCTCATGGGCCTGCCGGGCCGCACTGACGGTCTGGGCATTGTAGCGCGGGAAGGCAATCGCAATCAGGATATCATCCTTTGTGACATCGGCCAACAGGTCATTGGCGGTGATGGCCGTACTGTCGGCGCTGAACACGTGCGGCAGTGTATCCCGCAACATGATATTCAAAAATGCAGCCGGGGCGGCACTGGCACGGTAACCGACAATGTATTTCATGCGCGCATTGACCAAGGCCGTGCAGGCGTTTTTCAACAGCTCCGGCGAGCTGTGCAACATCGTATACTGCAGGTTACTGCGTGTCGTTTCGTACACAAGTTCCGGCACGTTGTCCACGGCCAGCTTGTCCAGCCCGTACTTGAGTTTCTCGGACGGGATGACCGGCGTCTCTTCATACTGCGCGAGGTAGCTTTCGTACTCTTCGCGGATGGCGCTCTGGAGCTCGGTGAACCCGTTGTAGCCCAGATCCTTGGCGAAGCGGATGACCGACGAATGACTGATCCCGACGATGTCCGCCAGTTCCGTCGACGTCTTGTACGTCGCATCCCGGAAATGACCCGAGATATAATCCGATAAAAGTCTCTCTGACTTGGTGAGTTTGACCTTCTCACACCGTTCCGCAAAACCTGCCGACATACGCAGACCCTCCTTGTGTTTGCCCTAAGACAATGATAAACAATTTTGTTTATCGCCGCAAGAAAGTTTTTACATCCCGGCAATCTCAGCCGTCACCTTCAGGAAGTAATCGACATCGTCCTGACTGTGGCAGTGCAGCGGGGAGACGCGCACGAGGCCGTCTTTCGCCCCCAGCGCCATCACAATCCGGTGGCTGTACAGGCTGTCGGCCGCGCGGTCGGCGACCACAACACCCTTTTCGCCATAGGCATTGGCGAGCTCTGTGGACGTCATTGCGTCCATCATGATCCCGACGATGAGGTCACGCCCCTCCACACTCTCCGGATCGGCCGCAATGCGCACACCCGGAATATGACGCAGGCCCGGCACATCCGTTGTGCCTTCGAGCATTCTGTACAAAAGGGCTCTTTCCTGCAGGTGGATGCGTCTCATGCCTTCCGTGAAGAGGTTCTGACGGTCAGTGCTCTCCGTGAAACGGGAGCCGAGCCAGCACACGTAGTCCATAACTTCAAGCATGGCCGCGAAGTTGCCCGGGGCCGGGGTGCCGAGTTCGAACACCTTTTCGTCCTTGGCCAGAAGCTTATCATGAGGCAGACGGGCGACACGCTCCGACACGTACGCATACCCACAGCCGCGCACACCGAAGAACTTGTACGGGGCGAAGTTCATCGCATCCACACCGGTTGTCTGCACGTCCATCTTCATATGCGGCGCATGCTGGACGGCATCGGACACGACGTAGACATCCGGGTTGATGGCCCGGGCCTGTCTGACAATATCTTCGATGTCCATCACCGCCCCCGTAACATTGGAGGCAGACATCACGCTGATAAGACACGTGTTGTCATCGACGAGCTTAATAACATCTTCTGTCTCGATGCGGCCGGTCGCCGGATTGACCGGGGCCACGCGCATCTCACGGCCTGTTTTCCGGCAGTAGCAGTCAACGGCGTCAAACGCCGACGGGTGTTCAAGCACGGACACGACCGCATTCGTCCCTTCACAGTTTTCCATGATCATCCCGACAATTTTAAACATCGCCTGGGAGGCCGTAAGCTCTGTCACCAGCGCCCCTTCGCCCTTCTTTGCGCCGAACATCACTTCCAGCATCTCCCCGGTGGCGTCATTCACATAGCCCTTCAGGGTGAGCGAGCGGTTGTACGTGCGCTCCGGGCAGTCCGGGAAGGCTTCGGCGTTGGCCTTGGCCTCCACGGCTTTTTTCAGCCGCAGTGAGCCGCCCGAGTTTTCAAAAAACAGCCGTTTCCCGTACTCCGGGTCTTCATCGACCAGACAAAACTTGTCTTTGATTTCCTGTATGAGCTCCTGGTCAAAAAACAAACCTTTGGATGTGTCCATAAACGTGGCCTCCTTGTCTTTATTGTCTCTGTGCTTATCATATCATAATTTCCCCCGGAAGAACGCAGTGAGTCCACAGAAAAAAAGAGGGTGTGTTATTGGGACACAAATGATATAATGGGAGTGGATAAAGATGAGGTGGACAAATTATGAAACATTGTCAGCTGACGAAGCGCCAGCAGGAGATCATGGAAATTCTCTGGAATTCCCCTGAGCCCCTGAAGGCCAGCGACATCGTGAAGCTCGATGAATCGTTTAACATCAACACGGTTCAGGCGGCTTTGCGGGTGCTTCTCGAAAACAAGTACATCAAAGTCGATGACGTAGTGCGCAGCGGCACGGTACTCGCCCGCACATTCAAACCGGCCATCACGCCGGAGCGCTATGTCAAAGAAAAACTCGGTGACGTGCTCACCGAAGACCTGGCGGCCGATCTCGTTCTGGCTTACGTGGACCGGTGTGAAGACAAGGAGGAGTTACAGCTTCTTTCCACGCATGTGCGTCTGGTTAAAGACAACCTTGAAGAACAGTAATGTTCTTCTTTTTTTTGCACAGGAAAAGCCGGGGTAATCCCGGCTTTAGTCTTCGTCGTACAGGCTCGCCCCGTTGGTGGCGATGACCTTCTTGTACCAGTCGAAGGATTTCTTCTTATAACGTTTGTATGTGCCCTGACCATAGTCATCGAGGTCAACGTAAATCAGGCCGTAACGCTTCGTCATCTGTTTGGTCGATTCACTCACGAGGTCGATGCAGCCCCAGGACGTGTAACCCATGAGGTCCACCCCGTCCTCATAAATCGCATCATGCATGGCTTTCATGTGCTCTTTGAAGTAAGCAATCCGGTAGTCATCATTGACCGTGAAGGAGCCGTTGCCGTCAGGGACGAGTTCGTCCTTGGCGCCGAGGCCGTTTTCCACGATGAAGAGCGGCTTGCGGTAACGGTCATACAAATCCACCATCGACACGCGCAGCCCGATCGGGTCAATCTGCCAGCCCCAGTCGGATGTCGGCAAATAAGGGTTTTTGATGGCAACGTTGGTGTTGCCGGCGGTCATTTCCACGCCTTCCGGGTTTTTCGCCACGCACGAAGAGTTGTAGTAGCTGAAGGACACAAAGTCCACCGGATAGTTTTTCATGACCTCGAGGTCGCCCTCTTCCATCTTGATATGAATCCCGTGGTTTTTAAAGCGGGAAAGCAGGTAAGACGGGTACTCCCCGAACACCTGGGTGTCGGAGTAACAGTACGTCGCGCGCATATCCTGCTGGGCCTGGAGGATATCCTCCGGCTTGCATGTGTACGGATAGTATGTCATTTTCGTCAGCATGCATCCGACTTTCGCCTCCGGCATGCGTTCGTGAATCATCTTTGTGGCCAGGGCCGACGCCACGAACTGATGGTGCATCGCCTGGAAGATGACTTCCTCAAAGTTCATCCCTTCGAAGCGGTCTTCCACGAGTGCCCCGGTCGTGTACGGGTGACGGATCATCGAGTCGACTTCGTTAAATGTGAGCCAGTATTTGACGTCGTTTTTATAACGGTCGGTGATCACATCCACAAAGCGCATGAAGAGGTCAACGGCCTCACGCGAATACCACCCGCGCCAGCGCAGTAACAGCGCAAGCGGCGGTTCGTAGTGCGAAATCGTGACCAGCGGTTCAATGCCGTACTTGTGGCATTCCGCGAACACATTCTCGTAAAACTTCAACCCTTCTTCGTTCGGCTCAGGATCGTCGCAGTTCGGGAAAATCCGGCTCCACGCGATGGACAGGCGGAACACCTTGAAGCCCATCTCCGCGAAAAGCGCGATGTCTTCTTTGTAGTGGTGGTAAAAGTCAATGGCGTGACGCTTCGGGTAATACACCTCGTCATCCGTGGCCATGGCTTCTTCGATGTCCTTCGTGGTTACCTTGTTTTGAGCCTTATAATCCTTGACATCCACATCGAGATGGCTGCGGGCGCAGTCGGACACGGACATGCCCTTGCCGCCGTCCTTCCAGCCGCCTTCGACCTGATTGGCAGCGGTCGCGCCGCCCCATAAAAATCCTTCCGGAAATGTTTTGACGTTTTCCATAATCGTTCTCCTTTGACTACACTTTACCACAGTCAAGGAGGATATCCCCGGTTTTTCGCAACGCGAAAAAGAAAAACCCGCAAAAGCGGGTTGTGAAATCAAATATCTTCGAGCACGCCCATCAGCTCAAGGATGCGGTTCAAATCGTCCGTGTCCGTGTACTTGATCGTGATGGCTTTGTCCTGGATCGAGACGCGGGTGCCGTATTTCTTGCGGATCAGGCCCTCGGCGTACGTATACGTTTCGTCTTTTTCCTTTGGCTTCTTGTCTTTGCGTGCCTGGGACAGTTTATAGCCTTTGACAATGTCTTCAACCTTGCGGGCGGAGAGGTTTTCCTTCACGGCTTTATCGGCGATTTCCTGCGCCTTGGCCTCATCGAGGCCGATCAGCGGGCGGACGTGGCCCATCGACAGCTTGCCTTCGAGGATATAGTTCTGAATGGATTCAGAGATGTTCAGAAGGCGCATCATATTGGCGACATGGGCACGGGATTTCCCGACTCTTTTGGCGAGTTCTTCCTGGGTGAGATGGAGCTTGTCCATCATCGTCCGGTAGGCTCTCGCTTCTTCGATGGCATTCAGGTCTTCACGCTGGATGTTTTCCAGAAGCGCGATTTCCATCATCTGGTCATCGGTGAAGTCCACGACGATGGCCGGGACACTGTCCAGACCGGCCATGCCGGCCGCTCTCCAGCGCCGTTCACCGGCGACGATGTCATAACCCTGCACCGACTTCTTGACGAGGAGCGGCTGGAAAATGCCGTGCTCGCGGATGGACTCTGCGAGTTCTTCGAGCTTTTCTTCGTCAAACACCTTGCGCGGCTGATACGGGTTCGGGCGAATCTCATCACGCGGGATACTGACCTGGGCAAGTTCCGGCGCCTGTTTTTCAATCGCGTCGATCAAAGACGCCAGGTCCGTGCTGTCACCATGGCCGCTTTCGAAAATGGCATCAAGACCTTTGCCGAGTCCTGTTTTCTTACCTGCCATTACGCATCACCACTTCTTTCGCTAACTTGGAGTAGGCCAGAGCGCCCACGCTTTTCGGATCGTAGTCAAAGATACACAAGCCTTCCGAAGGGGCTTCGGAGAGTTTGATGTTTCTCGGGATGACACTTTCGTACACCTTTTCCTTGAAGTACTTGCGCACTTCCTGGGTGACCTGCACACCGAGGTTCGTCCGGCTGTCCAACATGGTCAGAAGCACACCTTCGATGGTGAGGTTTTTATTGAACACCTTCTGCGTGAGAAGGATGGTATTCAGTAACTGCGTCAGTCCTTCCAGCGCGTAGTATTCACACTGGACCGGGATAAGCACCGAGTCCGAGGCGGTCAGGGCGTTCGTGTTGAGCAGACCCAGAGCCGGCGGGCAGTCGATGATGATGTAGTCGTAGTCATTCACCACATCGGCCATGGCCTTTTTCAGGCGCTGTTCACGGCCGCTCGTGACCTGGGAGAGCTGAATTTCCACACCGGCCAAATCGATGCTGGCGGGGGCGATGTCCAGATTGTCCACCGAGGTCGGGATGATGATGTCCTTCAGGGGAATCTGTTCGATGAGCACGTCATACGTCGTTTTTTCCAGGTCCACACGGCTGACACCGATGCCTTCCGTCGCATTGGCCTGTGCATCCATATCAACCAACAGAACCTTCTTGCCCATATATGCCAAAGCTGCGCAGAGATTCACACTGGTCGTGGTTTTCCCGACGCCGCCTTTCTGATTTGTGATCGCAATCACCTTGCCCATCTCAGGTCCCTCCTCGTGAACTGACACCTGTGTCTGTGTCAGGCTGTGACACATTATAACATGATTTCCCAAGCATTTACAGGGATGTTCTGATATTCATAAAAGGGGTTTTCGTATCACACGTTTCTCTTGGTTTCATCGGCCTTTTTCCCTGTCTTTGGGGTTTTGAAAAAAGCGAAGTCACTTGACCCCTTTGGCCATCAATGATACCTTAGGAGCACAAGGAGGATTTTCCATGCGATACGCCAAATTTCATAAAGTCAGCCCGGCCCAGTTCCAGAGCGCCTTTGATCATGATGTCACAGATTTGTACAATGCCATCGTCCTGCCCAAGCGGGCCACAAAAGGTTCGGCGGGTTACGATTTCCACGCCCCGTTCGACTTCACCCTCGCCCCGGGCGAAACGATCACCATCCCGACCGGCATCCGCTGTGAGATGGCTCAGGACCGTGTCCTGATGATCTACCCGCGTTCCGGCCTCGGTTTCAAGTTCCGCCTCCAGCTGAACAATACCGTTGGGGTCATTGACTCGGACTATTTCTACTCCGACAACGAGGGTCATATCTTTATCAAACTCACCAACGACTCCAACGAAGGCAAAACCGTGAATGTCAAAGCCGGGGAAGGCTTTGCGCAGGGCATCTTCTTCGTCTACGGCCTGACCGATGACGATGATGCGACCGAAACACGCAACGGTGGCTTCGGCTCGACCAACGCATAAACCGCTCATCCAACTTGAGCGGTTTTTCTGTGCATCAAAAAAGCCTTCCCGGGAACGAAGGCCAAGGGGAATCATTTCTTAAAGGAGATCACATTCTTTTCGGCGAGATAAGCATTGGACAGTAACTTAAACGTCTTCTCTGTGCACGCATCTGCGTCCTGATAATACTGCGTATCCTCATTGTCATAATTGTGATGCGGATCGTGATAGCGCTGGTAAGACTCAAACGTCGTCACAGGTTTGAGCTTGCCTTTTTTGAGCTTGTATACCGTGGAGGCAGTCTCTCCGGCCCCGCGGGTGTAAAACGTCAGGGTGGAGGTCGGCCGGTCAATATACACCTGACACCCGGATTCGTTTTCGAATTTGGCGATCACTCTCGCACCACCGTCCGCGAATCCAAGCATCAGGGCATAATCATCTTCAGCCAGGAAGTCCCCGGCCGCAGTGGCGAGAAACACTTCTTTCGTGCCGTCCCCATCCAAATCGATCACTTTATGGTATGGAAACGACTTTACCCGGCCATAATCTTCGTTGCTCTCATCGCGAAGCGTATAAACCGGGTCGCCCAGAAGACTCGTCTGCCAGGTCGCCTGCTGAAAATGCGGTTTGGAGGCGGTATCCCGTAAAAATACAAACAGTCCCACGGCCAATACGCAGGCACATATGATCACTTTTCTCATTGTTAAACTCCTTCAATGACGGGCCCGAAGGGAAACAAGGGCCCTTTCCTCAAATACCGCTCCCTCCATATTCAGGTTAGCACGGGACAGTCCGGAAAACCACAGCGGATGCACGAACGGTCGAAAAATTTCACCACTGACATCAGAAAGCCGAAAACAAAAGGTTTTTCTTAAGAATTAAAGAGACTCAGGACCAAACGAAATTTCTTCTTCAGACTTCTGAAGACAAAAAAGCCTCCCAAGTGGGAGGCGAAGAACCTGGCAACGCGCTATTTTCGCCGATGAGGACTATCGTCGCCGCGGTGATGCTTAACTT
>Ga0065709_1029377_pt1 | contig 26979 bp, 19 predicted proteins | sample Hoacrofraction14_2_FD_59096 | JGI IMG/M metagenome (GOLD analysis project Ga0065709, IMG submission 59096) | Hoatzin crop microbial communities from Cojedes, Venezuela, sample from fiber fraction 14 v1 | ecosystem: Host-associated > Birds > Digestive system > Esophagus > Crop | place: Venezuela...
TTTGCAAAAGTAACAATTTGGGCTGACACCTGCGAAGGCATCAGCCCATTCTTTTTGCTGAATGTTGCAAAGTTTTAGCGGACAGTAATATTTTGCAAAATGGGTTAACTCGTTTTTTGCCCATGCAAAAACGCAAAGTGAAAGAAAAGTGGGAATGGAGTTGGGAATGTGGAGAAAATTGACTAACTTTGCGGCAATTGAAAAACAAAACACTCTGAAAATATGGAAACAACGAACAGAAACTACAGCGTGGAAGAACTCAACGACCGTCTCATTGACCTCGCATTTGCCGAGGACATCGGCGACGGCGACCACACCACCCTTTGCTGCATCCCCGAAGACGCCATGGGCGAAAGCAAACTGCTCATCAAGGAAGAGGGCGTGATGGCCGGCGTGGAGATTGCCAAGCAAGTGTTCCACCGCTTCGACCCTACCATGCAGGTGGAGGTATATATCCAAGACGGCACGCACGTGAAGCCGGGCGACATTGTGATGAGCGTGAAGGGCAAGACGCGCAGCCTGCTGCAGACGGAGCGCCTCATGCTCAACATCTTGCAGCGCATGAGCGGCATCGCCACAATGACGGCAAAATACGTGAAGCGGCTGGAAGGCACGCACACACGCGTCCTCGACACGCGCAAGACCACGCCTGGCATGCGCATGCTCGAGAAAGAGGCCGTGAAAATTGGCGGCGGCACCAATCACCGCATCGGCCTGTTCGACATGATTCTGCTCAAGGACAATCACATCGACTTCGCCGGAGGCATCGAAAACGCCATCAGCCGTTGCCACAACTACTTGAAGGAGAAAGGAAAGGACCTCAAGATTGAAATCGAGGTGCGCAGTTTCGACGAGCTCAACCGCGTGCTCGCCTACGGCGGTGTGGACCGCATCATGCTCGACAACTTCACGCCTGCCGACACCAAGAAAGCCGTGGAACTCATTGGCGGCAAGTATGAAACGGAAAGCAGCGGCGGCATCACCTACGACACCATCCGCGACTACGCGGAGCAGGGCGTGGACTTCATCAGCGTGGGCGCCCTGACCCACAGCGTGAAAGGCCTCGACATGAGTTTCAAGGCCGCCGGAAGCGATAAACTTAATATTAAATGACGAATTACGAATTTTTCGCTGCGCGAAATGCAAGAATTACGAATGATTAGTTTTTTAATTCTTCATTAAAACATCGCGAAGCGACATTCGTCATTCCACATTCGTCATTCGTGACTAAAAATCTGTGACACTCATGACCAGAACCCTCTCCTTATATATTATTATGGTGTGCTGCATCGCCTTTGCCGTCGACGCCAGCGCATGCACCAACCTCATCGTCGGCAAAAAGGCATCTACCGACGGCAGCGTCATCGTCAGTTACAATGCCGACAGTTACGGCATGTACGGCAACCTCTACCGCCATGTGGGCGGAACGCATGCCAAGGGCGAGATGCGCAAAATCTATGACTGGGACACGGGCAAATATCTCGGCGAAATTCCCCAAGCGCCAGTGACTTACAACGTCGTAGGCCAAATGAACGAGCATCAGGTGAGCGTATGCGAAACCACGTTTGGCGGACGCATGGAATTGGCGGACAGCACGGGCATTCTTGACTACGGTTCGCTCATCTACATTGCCCTGGAGCGTAGCCGCACGGCGCAGGAAGCGCTTGACGTGATGACTTCGCTCGTGCAGCAATATGGTTACTACAGCGAGGGCGAAACCTTCACCATCGCCGACAAGAACGAGGTGTGGATTATGGAAATGGTGGGCAAAGGTCCTGGCCGCAAGGGCGCCGTTTGGGTGGCCATCCGCGTGCCAGACGACTGCATCTGCGCCCATGCCAACCAAAGCCGCATCACGAAGTTCAACATGAAGGACAAGAAAAACGTTCGCTATGCCAAAGACGTGGTGAAGTTTGCCCGCGAAAAAGGTTATTTCAAAGGCAAGAACGATGCAGATTTCTCCTTCCGCGATGCATTCAACCCCGTGGATTTCAGCGGCATCCGCTATTGCGACGCCCGCGTGTGGAGTTTCTTCAACCGCCATGTGGACGGCATGGACAAGTACCTGCCCTACGTCTATTGCGAGGACATGACCATGGAGATGCCGCTTTTCGTGAAGCCGAAAGCGCTGCTGAGCGTTGACGACGTGAAGGCAGGCATGCGCGACCACTACGAGGACACGCCGCTCGACATCCGCAACGACCTCGGCGCAGGCGCTTGGCAGATGCCCTACCGCCCCAGTCCGCTCAGCAAGAAAGTGGACGGCGTGGAAGTCTTCAACGAGCGCCCCATCAGCACGCAGCAGTCTGGTTTCTCCTTCGTCGGACAGATGCGCGGTTGGCTGCCCGATGCAATTGGCGGCATTGTTTGGTGGACCAACGACGATGCCAACATGGCTGCCTACACGCCCATCTATTGCGGCGTGAGCGACGTGCCGGCATGCTACCTGCGCCAAACTGACGTGCAGGACGAAATCACCTTCTCCTGGGAATCCGCCTTCTGGACCTGCAACGTGGTGGCGAACATGGTCTATCCCTACTACAGCAAGATGTTCCCCGACCTGCTGAAGACGCGCGACGAACTGGAGAGTTACTACGCCACCGAGGTGAGCCGCATGGACAGCGAGGCACAGACGCTTTGGAACAGCAACGAAAGCAGTTGCCGCGACTACCTCGCCAATGGTTCCAAGGCATGCGCCGAGAAGATGATGAACCGCTGGCACGAACTCTTTGCCTTCCTCGCCATCAAGCACAACGACATGGTGATTCGCAAAGACCAAGACGGCAAATTCACCCGCTCGGAGTATGGTTTCGGCAACGGCATCACCCGCCCCGGCTACAGCGAAGAATACTGGCGCGAAATCCGCAAGCAAACCGGCGACCGCTACTTGGCAAAATAACTCATAAACTAAAAAACTCAACAACTCATAAACTAAAAAACTCAACAACTCATAAACTAAAAAACTCACAACTATGGAACAAGAACTTTTGCAACAATGCATGCACGTTGCTGAGCGCTGGGCCACAGACCCCGTATTCGACGCCGACACGCGCAAGAAAGTGAAGGAAATGATGGATGCCGAGGACAAATCGGCGCTCATCGACAGTTTCTACCAGACACTGGAGTTCGGCACGGGCGGTCTGCGCGGCATCATGGGCGCTGGCACCAACCGCATGAACATCTACACCGTAGGCGCTGCCACGCAAGGCCTGGCCAACTACCTGCACATCGCCTTCCCCGACAAGAAGGACATCAGCGTGGTGGTGGGACACGACTGCCGCAACAACTCGCGCCTCTTTGCCGAGACCGTGGCCAACATCTTCTCCGCCAACGGCATCCACGTCTATCTCTTCGACGAAATGCGCCCCACGCCTGAAGTTTCGTTCGCCATCCGCCACCTGCACTGCCAGAGCGGCGTGAACATCACGGCCAGCCACAACCCCAAGGAGTACAACGGTTACAAAGCTTACTGGGACGACGGCGCACAGGTGCTTTCACCGCACGACACGGCCATCATCGACGAGGTGAACAAGATTGAGTATAAGGACATTAAGTTCGAGGCAAAGCCTGAACTCATCACCATCATCGGCAAGGAAATTGACGACGAATACCTGAAGCAAATCAAGACGCTGAGCATCGACCCGAAGGCCATTGCTGCCGAGCACGACCTCTGCATCGTCTATACGCCGCTTCATGGCGCTGGCCGCAAGCTCATTCCGCAATCCCTCGCCTACTGGGGCTTCGACAATGTGCACTGCGTGGAAGAGCAGATGGTGCCAGACGGCAACTTCCCCACGGTGGTTTCGCCCAACCCTGAGAACGCTGAGGCACTCACGCTGGCAGTAAATCTTGCCAAGAAACTTGATGCCGACATCGTCATGGCATCCGACCCCGATGCTGACCGCATCGCCATGTCGTGCAAGGACGACCGCAACGAGTGGACCATCATCAACGGCAACCAAACTTGCCTGCTCTATCTCTACTACATCATCCGCAACCGCGTGGAAACCAACCAGATGAAGGGCAACGAGTTCATCGTGAAGACCATCGTTACCACCGAACTCATCAAGAAAGTGGCCGACCGCTTCCACATCGAGATGCGCGACTGCTACACGGGCTTCAAGTGGATTGCACGCGAAATTCGCATCAGCGAAGGCGAAAAGAAGTACATTGGCGGCGGCGAAGAGAGTTTCGGCTTCCTGGCACAGGACTTCGTGCGCGACAAGGACTCCGTAAGTGCTTGCTCCCTCATGGCAGAGCTCTGCGCATGGGCCAAGCAGCAAGGCAAGAGCCTCTACGACATCCTCATGGAAATCTACATGGACTACGGTTTCTCCTACAACAAGGCCATTAACGTGGTGAAGCCCGGCAAGAGCGGCGCTGACGAAATTAAAGCCATGATGGAGAACTTCCGCAACAACCCGCCGAAGGACCTCGACGGTTCGCCCGTAGTACTCAGAAAAGACTACAAGACCCTCAAGGCCTGCGACGACAAGGGCAATGTGACCGACCTGCAGATGCCCGACACGAGCAACGTGCTGCAGTTCTTCACGGCCGACGGCACGAAGGTGAGCATCCGTCCTTCTGGCACCGAGCCGAAGATTAAGTTCTATCTGGAAGTGCCAGGCGAAATGAAGTCGCCCGCCGACTACCGCCAGGCATGCGCCGAGGCTGAGAAGAAGGCACAAGCCATCTGCAAGTCGCTCGGAATCTGATTTTCCGAGCAACAGAACGCGAAAAGCGCGGTCAGCACCATGAGTGTTGACCGCGCTTTGCTTTTAGCAAAAAAAACGTGGAAACGAGCCATGCCCGTTTCCACGCCTTTACGGTTTAAGTACGGAAAATTATTCGCCCGGAGCAATAGCGCCAGCGGGGCAAGCATCAGCGCAAGTACCGCAGTCCACGCATGCGTCAGCGTCAATTACATACTTTCCGTCGCCCTCGGAGATTGCGCCAGAGGGGCATTCACCTGCGCATGTGCCACACATTACGCAGTCATCACTAATCAAATAAGCCATAGTTTCTCTTTTAGAATTACGTTGTTGTTATTGTTATACTCAATTTTGGGTATGCAAAGGAACGAAATTTTGCGTTATCCACCAAAAGAAATGAAGAAAAAATGCGCTAAGCACACTAAAAAGCACCATTTTTGCGTTATTTTCAGCGAATAGAACATACTTTTTAAGGTGAAACAAAGGTGAAATCCGCTATAAGAATCCTACTCCTCGTCATGCTGACCGCACTGGCATTGCCCCTTCAGGCGCAAACCCGCAAGATTCAGCATCGCCCCTACATTGACCAGCGCAAGCTGCACTACGGTTTCCTCGCAGGCACCCACCTGCAGGATCTCGAAATCGTGAACAATGGTTTCATCGATGCCAACGGAAACGAATGGTATGCCGATGTGCCCAACTACGACCCAGGATTCAGTGTCGGCGTGCTGGCGGAACTGCGCCTCACCAACCACCTTGCGTTCCGCGTCATTCCTTCCATGCATTTCGGTTCGAAAGACGTCAGGTTTCTCAACCACCTCAATGGCGAGAAAGACCACCAGACCATCAAAAGCACGTACATCAGCGTGCCGCTCGACCTCAAAATCAGCGGCGAGCGCTTCAACAATTACCGCCCCTACGCCGTGGTGGGCATCAATCCTATGTATGACCTGACGGTGAAGAAGAACAAGAATCTCTTGCTCAACCACTTCGACTGCTACCTTGAAGCAGGTATTGGCTGCGACTTCTATACGCCCTTCTTCAAGTTCATCCCTGAAATCAAATTCGCCTACGGCCTGACTAACCTCATCAACACCGACCGAAGCGATTTGACCAACGAGCAGCAACTCATTTTCACGCAGTCTGTGGACAAAGGACGTGCGAAAATGATTATCATTTCGTTCTACTTCGAGTGAAATAATGCCTTTTACGAACATTTTGTTGCAAAAAGTCAATTCTTTTTGCTAACTTTGCACACCCAAAACTCAAAACTTAAGAACTCATAAACTTAAAACCTCACAAACTCACAAATATGGACATCGTACTGAGCGGCATCCGTCCTACCGGAAACCTTCACCTCGGAAACTACTACGGAGCAGTGAGAAGCTTCGTGAAGATGCAAGAAGAACAAAAGTGCTACTTTTTCATCGCTGACTGGCATTCGCTGACCACGCACCCCAAACCCGAAAACATACAGAAAAGTGCCCGAACCATTCTGGCAGAATACCTGGCTTGCGGACTCGACCCTGAGAAGGCAACCATCTACATCCAAAGCGATGTGCACGAGACACTTGAACTCTATCTCTATCTCAACATGAACACCTACATCGGCGAGTTGGGACGCGTGACGACTTTCAAGGAGAAGGCGCGCCAGCAACCCGACAACGTGAATGCGGGCCTGTTCACCTACCCCACCCTCATGGCGGCTGACATTCTGCAGCACCGCGCCAAGTGGGTGCCCGTGGGCAAAGACCAGGAGCAAAACATGGAAATGGCACGCAAATGCGCTCGCCGCTTCAATAATATATATGGTGTAGAGTTTTTCCCTGAACCGCAGAATTTCTATTTCGGCAAAGAAGCGCTGAAAATCCCTGGACTTGACGGCAGCGGCAAGATGGGCAAGAGCGAAGGCAACTGCATCTATCTGTGCGACTCCGAGAAGGACGTCCGCAAGAAGGTGATGCGCGCCGTGACGGACAATGGCCCGCAGACACCCAACAGCGAGAAACCTGAAGTGATTCAGAACCTGTTTACGCTCATGCACATCGTTTCCAGCCAAGAGACCTACGACTATTTCAACGAAAAATGGAACGACTGCACGCTACGCTATGGCGACATGAAGAAACAACTGGCAGAAGACATGGTCCAAGTGCTCAATCCTATCCGCGAGCGCATTGAGGAATTCTCCTCCAATACGCAGTTGCTCGACCAAATTGCCAAGCAAGGCGCTGAGCGTGCCCGCGAAAGTGCCGCTGCAACGCTCAAGGAAGTACGCAAAATCATTGGTTTTAAAGTCTATTGAGACTTCGGAGCATACAACAAAATAAAAACCGTAGGCAGGTTCACTGCTTACGGTTTCTTTTTTGCAAAGGCATTGGCTACAACGCCATCTGCAGTATTTTTTGCTGGCATTGCTCCATCAGCCATTTGGGCGTGGAAGTTGCGCCACAGATGCCAACAGAATCTGCACCTGTGAGCCAGGCAGCATCAATTTGGCCGGCATTCTCCACTATGTAACTGCGCGGATTGTGTTTCTGGCACTGCTGAAAAAGTGCTTTGCCGTTGCTCGACTTTCCGCCACTCACGAAGATGATGACGTCATGTTGCTGAGCAAAGTCCTGCAACTCGCGCGCCCTGCGGCTCACCTGCCGGCAAATGGTGTCGTGATAGGTGAAGTGTTCTGTCCGGCTGCCAATATATTCCACGATGCGCTGAAATTCCTCCAGCGGCATAGTGGTTTGAGAATAGAGGCTGATGTGCTTGCCAAAATCCAGTTGCTGTGCATCGGCGAGACTGGCAATCACGATGGCATGCCCTTCTGTTTGCCCCACGAGGCCCACCACTTCGGCATGACCAGGTTTTCCAAATATCACGATTTGCGTCTGATGCTCAACGTCGGCGTCATATTCCGCCTTAATTTGCTTCTGCAAATGCAGCACCACTGGGCAAGTAGCGTCAATAATTTGGATATTATTCCTTGCGGCAATGTCGTATGTTTCAGGCGGTTCGCCATGTGCACGAAGCAAAACCTTGGCGTCGTGCAGGTCTTGCAACTGCTCATGCGTAAGCGTTTGCAGACCCAGTTGCTGCAACCGCGCGCACTCTTGCCCATTGTGAACGATGTCGCCCAAGCAAGAGAGCGTGCCATCGGCAGAGAGTTCCTCCTCTGCCTTGCTGATGGCACGGGTCACACCGTGGCAAAAACCTGAATGGTTGTCAATCTCAACGTTCATGCGCTGGCGCAAAATTATTCTTTCGTTGCCTCATTGAAGCGGTCGAGCAGCCACTGGTTTTGCTCGTCCTTCGTGAGGTGGCTGTTGTCGAGCAGCAGCGCATCAGGTGCTTGCACCAACGGAGCAACCTCACGGTGGCTGTCAATATAGTCGCGCTCCTTCACGTTAGCCAGCACTTCATCGTAATTGGCAGTGGCATCGCCCTTCTCCAGCAGTTCCTTGTAGCGGCGCTCAGCGCGGATTTCTGCCGTAGCCGTGATGAAGACTTTGAGTTCGGCCTGCGGAAATACCACGGTGCCGATGTCGCGTCCGTCCATCACAATGCCTTTCTCCTCGCCCATCTTCTGCTGCTGTTCCACCAGGAACGTGCGCACAAAGGGGATGGCGGCAATGGGACTGACGTGTCCCGACACTTCCATGCCGCGGATTTCAGTCTCCACCACGTCGCCATTGAGGCAAGTAAGGGGCAGATTGGTTTCAGGGTTGAGCACAAAGGAAATGTTGATTTTACCATCATTGATGTGCTGCTGAAGCGTTTGCTCATCAATGTCTTCGCCACTGATGATGCCATTGCGCAAGGCATAGAGCGTCACGGCACGATACATGGCGCCAGTGTCAACGTAGATATACCCCACCCGCTTGGCCAGTGTCTTGGCCATGGTGCTTTTGCCACACGAACTGTGTCCATCGATTGCAACAATAATTTTCTTCATGGTGTCTTGATGCTTTAGGGGTTAAACGAGGCCACGGCCGTGGCAGTTCTTGTATTTCTTGCCAGAACCGCAAGGGCATGGGTCGTTGCGGCCCACGCGGGGTTGCGTGTTCACAATGGGTTTGCGTTCCTGCGGCCCACGGCTGGTTTCGCTTTGCGCAGCCTGATGCATGGCCTTCTGCGTCTCACTCATCTCATCGAGGTTCTGCTTCGACTCCGTGTATTGCTGTCGCTGCTGAGGCATCTGGCGCGGTGCTTGCTGCATTTCGCTCGGTTCACGCACTGGCAACTGAGCGCGCATGAGCACGCCGATAGTACCGTCGTTGATTTCATCAACCATGTTGTCGAAGAGTTTTACGGACTCCAGTTTGTAAATAAGCAGCGGGTCTTTCTGCTCGTAAGAAGCGTTCTGCACACTGTGCTGCAGTTCGTCGAGGGCACGGAGGTTCTCCTTCCATGCCTCATCGATGGTGTGGAGCAGGATGGCCTTTTCAAAGTAGAGCATGATGCTGTTGGCCTGCGTGTCGTACGCCTCTTTCAGCGGCACGGACAACTGATAGGGACGGCGTCCGTCGGTCAGCGGAACGAGAATGTTCTCATACATTTGTCCCTTCGTTTCATACACTTCTTTGATGACGGGCCAAGTGCTTTGCGCAAAGCGGTCGGTGCGGCGCTTGAAGTTATCGAGCACTAGGTCGAAGGCCTCGTCCTCCAGTTTCTCGCGGCTTGTGGTTTCGTGTTTCTTAGCATCGAACGGATATTCCATGGCAAAGACGCGGATGAACTGCTCCTTGCAACCATCGAAGTCGTTCTTGCCAATGATGTTGCACACGCGGTCCCAAATCATGTTGGAAATATCCATGCCAATGCGCTGACCCATGAGGGCATGACGGCGGCGCTCGTAAATCACCTTGCGCTGCTTGTTCATCACATCGTCATATTCCAGCAGGCGCTTGCGGATGCCGAAGTTGTTTTCCTCCACCTTCTTTTGCGCGCGCTCAATACTCTTGTTAATCATGGAGTGCTCTATCATTTCTCCTTCTGTAAAGCCCAATTTATCCATGATGCTGGCAATGCGGTCACTGGCGAAGAGGCGCATCAGTTTGTCTTCCAAAGAAACGAAGAACACGCTGCTTCCAGGGTCGCCCTGACGTCCAGCACGTCCGCGCAACTGACGGTCCACGCGGCGGCTCTCATGGCGCTCTGTGCCGATGATGGCCAAACCGCCCGCTTCCTTCACTTCGGGCGACAACTTGATGTCGGTACCACGGCCTGCCATGTTAGTGGCAATGGTCACTGCACCGAGCATGCGCTGTTCCTCGTGCTCGTTGCCGTTCTCGTCCTTCACCACTACGGTGCCGATGCTGCTCTGTCCGGCTTCGGCCACAATGTTAGCCTCCTTCATGTGGAGTTTGGCGTTGAGCACGTTGTGCGGAATCTTTCGCATGGACAGCATCTTGGAGAGCATTTCGGAAATCTCCACCGAAGTGGTGCCCACCAGACAAGGACGTCCGCTGTTGCGCATGGCAACAATCTCCTCAATCACAGCCTTATATTTCTCGCGTGCAGTGCGATACACGCGGTCGTTCATATCGTTGCGGATAACGGGTTTATTGGTAGGAATCTCCACCACATCGAGTTTGTAGATGTCCCAGAATTCGCCTGCCTCGGTAATGGCCGTACCGGTCATACCTGCCAGTTTGTGGTACATGCGGAAATAGTTCTGCAGTGTAATGGTGGCAAAGGTCTGGGTAGCAGCCTCCACTTTCACGCGCTCCTTAGCCTCCACGGCTTGATGCAAGCCATCGCTCCAGCGGCGCCCTTCCATGATACGGCCTGTCTGCTCGTCCACAATCTTCACCTCGCCGTCCATCACCACGTAGTCGTCGTCCTTCATGAAAAGGGTGTATGCCTTGAGCAACTGCTGCATGGTGTGCACGCGCTCGCTCTTCACGGCATAGGCCTGAAGGAGTTCGTCTTTCTTGGCAAGTCGCTCCTCGTCGCTCAGGTCCTCATGGTCAAGTTCGGCAAGCTGTGTGGTGATATCGGGCAGCACGAAGAAATCGTCGTCATCCACAATTTTCGCAACCAGTTGGTTGCCCTTGTCGGTCATTTCCACACTACGCTGCTTTTCGTCAACCACAAAATAGAGCGGGTCAGTTGCTTCGGGCATGCGGCGGTTGTTGTTCTCCATGTAGATTTCCTCTGTCTTGAGCAGGCCTGTCTTGATGCCGTCTTCAGAGAGGAATTTGATGAGCGCCTTGTTCTTCGGCATGCTCTTGTAGGCGCGGAAAAGGCTCAGGAAACCTGCTGCCACCTCTTCGCTGTCCTCACTGTTGATTTGTCGCTTAGCAGTGGTCAGGTATTCGTTGGAAAGCTTGCGCTGTGCCTCAACCAGTTTCTCCACAATGGGGCAATATTCTTCAAACATCTGGTTCTCGCCTTTAGGCACAGGACCAGAAATGATGAGCGGCGTACGGGCATCGTCAATCAGCACGGAGTCCACCTCATCGACAATGGCGTAGTTGTGCATGCGCTGCACCAGTTCCTCGGGGCGCATGGCCATGTTGTCGCGCAGGTAGTCGAAACCAAACTCATTGTTCGTACCGAAAGTGATATCGGCCTGATAAGCCTTACGGCGAGCGTCGCTGTTGGGTTGGTGCTTGTCAATGCAGTCCACGGAAAGGCCATGGAACATGTAGAGCGGCCCCATCCACTCGGAGTCACGCTTGGCCAGATAGTCGTTCACGGTCACCACATGCACGCCATTGCCAGTCAGGGCGTTGAGGAACACAGGCAGGGTTGCCACAAGGGTCTTTCCTTCACCCGTTGCCATCTCGGCAATCTTGCCTTGATGGAGCACCACGCCGCCAAAGAGCTGAACGTTGTAGTGAATCATGTCCCAAACCGTGTCGTTGCCGCCGGCCTGCCAGTGGTTGTGGTAAATGGCCTTGTCGCCGTCCAGTTCCACAAAATCGTGGGTCATCGACAGTTCGCGGTCCATGTCCGTTGCTGTCACCTCCACCGTCTCGTTCTGCGCAAAACGGCGAGCTGTGTCTTTCACTATGGCAAAAACCGTAGGCAGAACGTCGTTCAGGCCTTTCTCAAACACCTCCAGAATCTCTGCCTCAATCTTGTCAATCTCGTCAAAAATAGGCTGGCGCTTGTCAATGTCTGTCTCCGGCACTTTCGCCTGCAGTTCCGCAATCTTCGCGCGCTGCTCCTTCACCATGTCCTGAAGTTGCTGGCGAATTTCCTGCGTCTTGGCACGAAGTTCATCATTGGAGAGTTTCTGAATTTCCGGCTCTACGGCAAGAACCTTGTCAACCCATGGCTTGATTTCACGCATATCGCGTCCGGCTTTGTTGCCGAAGAGTGAGCCGAGCACTCTGTTCAGTGAGAATCCCATACTATTTGTTTGTTTTTGTTTTTTCCTTATATAATAAATAATGTGTCTGTTCCTACATCTTTCGCGCAAGCGCCAAGTGCAACACTGAGCGCATAAGCAAAGTTAGTGCCAACGGCAGCAAAGCGGGGTGCAACCACTGCAATGGCAGCACGTAGAGCAGCAACAGCACAATGATTGCGGCGGCGTAAATCACCTCAAGCATGTCCATGCCCAGCAGCGAAATCAATGGTTTGTGCTTCCGGCGCCAGCGCAACAAGTTCGGTATCATGAGAAAGACCAGCGGATTGAACACAAACACCAAGAGGTTCGTGCCAACCGCAGGATGCTCAGAGCAGAAGAAAAGTCCTGCAATGATGATGCCTGCCGTGCCTTGCACAATGTAGAGCACAATGTCGAACCACAGCATGGCCTGCTGCCTGCGATAGTCGATGTAGGTAAAACCGAGTGCCAACGCGAAGAGCAACCAGAATGCCGCTTTCGGTCCGATGGGGAACGAAGCAGCAGGTGTGGCTGGGGTCTCTGGTTGCCACGTCAGTGTCTGCAGCACAAACGGCGCTTCCGTAGAATCGGTGCAAACATTGGCCTCATCGGCCATGCGCTGCAAATAACTGGGCAGGAACATCTGTTCGTGGCGGCCAATGGGTTGGTCCACCTCCATGCCCAGCACCATGTCTATGCCAAAAGCCGTCCAGGGCGCTGAGGCTGTGAACTCATGGAGCATCTCGCGCTGAGTCTTCTCCTCCACTGGCGCGTAGGCCAAAGCAGGAGCATCTGCCAACGCTGACGGACTGGCATTGCCAAACAGGCGCTCAAGCATGTCGCGCACTCGCGTACTGCAATTGTCGTAAAGGAAATTGTAGCGGTAAGTGCGGTTCTCCGGCAGCGCATTCGTGTCGAGCAACGCCTGAACCATCGCCCGCTGCTCCGCCGTCAGGCACAGCACCTGCTCCCACACCGTCTGTCCGTCTGCCAAATAGCGCCCGAAAAAGCGCTGGGCAGACTGCGGACGCAGTTCATAGTCAGTGTGGCCAATCACAAAGTGCCAAATGAAGTTCTCCTGCCGGCTGTCGAATACACCATAATTATATACGACATCGGTAGGCGTCCCCAGCTGTCTCACGCGCAAGGCCGTATGCCCGAACATGGCGTAGGCATCAACACCCGGAGAGCAGGTCAGCAGCGACACAAACAGACTGTCGCCATTTGCAGAAGGCGGCACCACAGCGCCACCGTCCTCCCCACCCTGCTGCTGCCCAAAAGCAAGGCAACCAGGCATGGCGAAGCAGAGCAGCGCGAGGCAAACAATCCTTATGTGTTTGGAAATCTCCATAATACCTTGCAAATTTACGCATTTTTCTCCACAAAACGCAAAAATCAAGGCAAAATGAACAAAGAAAAGGCATAAAACGCGAATAAACACGCCATCCAGCCACATCAGCACCCGCCTCCACCGCCGTTAAACGCACGGAAAAGAACGCTTAATACCAATTAATATTAGAGGAGTAGGAGGATTTCTTGTCGTACTTCAGGGCGTCAGTCAAGGTCGAGGCGTTGGCGCGCATGGTCACATGGTAGGACGTGAAGGGACCGAACACGAGGCCGCCAGAGATGTTGAAGCAGTGCATGTCGCGCGAAATGTTCACCGTTGTCATGCTGATGGCATGGTTGGTGAAGTCGTAGCCCGAGGCGAAGTTGACGTTCCAGTTGGAAGTCAGTTTGATGTTGCCGGAAATGTTGAGGTTCTGCACGAACTTAAAGGGATAGCGCATGTTGCGGCGGTTGATGCTGCGGCTGCGGTCCTCGCTCATCGTGATGCCGTAGGAGATGGAAAGGCTCCACGGCAGGTTGAATTTCATGTAGCCATCGGCATCGAGTTCGCTGGCGGCATTGTCTTTCTTCTTGCCGTCTTCGCCGTTCTTCGGTTCGCCGTCCTCGCCTTCTCCTTCGTCGAAATCTTCGTCGTCCTTGCCGCCAAACCATTTCTCAAACTTGCGCTTGATTTTGCTCCAGCTCTGGTTGTTGAAGGTATAGGACAGGTTTTTCGACATGCCTTGGAAGCGGCCCCAGCGGCCGTAACTCCACTCAGTGCGGTTGCCCACCACCACGTTGCCGTTCTCGTCAAACTCGTAGGCGTAGGTCATCCAGGTGGTGTTCATGTTGAAGGTCACCTTGCCCCATTTCAGTCTCAGGCGCGTGGTGAGGTTGCTCCACGGCTGCGTCTTAGCCGCCATGTTGTAGGAGAGCGATGCGCCGAGCTCATCGATGATGCTCACTTTCTTCACGCCCGTTGAGTCGCGCTCGCTTTTCATTTTCATCTCCACGTTGTTCGAGATGTCGAAGCTCACGGAACCCGTCTTGCCCTTGCCTGGCACGCCATAGAGACTGCCTTGGTAGGGGCTGTACTCCACCAACGAAACGTTGCCGTCCTCGTCGGTCTTCGTGTAGGTCTTGTAGTAACCATAGCGCGAGGCCGAGAAGTCGGGCGCATAACTAAAGGATACGGATGGCGAAATGACGTGGCGCACCACCTGAATCTTGTCTCCCCACACCTTCTTGTTGGGCTGGTAGAACATATAGACCTTTGTGTTAGCCTGAAGCGATAAGTTCCAGTTGTACACGCGGTTAAAGCCGTAGGTCGTATCTCGCACCACTTCCTGCTGCGCCATGTCCCAGCTCTGCATCACTTTGTTTGTGTACCAGCGCTCGGTATAGTTGAACGAAGGCACAACGTTGATGTATTTGAACACCTGGAACGATGCCTGCACAGGAATTTGGTGGCGCATGCCATTCTTCCAGTCCTTGATGAGGTTGGAATGCAGCAACTGGTCCTCCTTCGTGCTGATGGAGTTGGAAAGCGTACCGCTATAGGTGAAGGAGATTTTCTCGTACCAGCGCTCCTTGCCCATCAGTTTCTTGCGCTTGAAGGGGTAGATGCGCTGCAGCGAAAAACTCATGTTAGGCAGCGTCAGGGCAAGCGTGCTGTCGCGCATGTTCTGCGCAATGTTCATACTGGCGCTCACACTCAGGCCAATCTTCGAAAAACTCTTGGAATAGCTCACGCTACTGGTGCGCGTGCTTTGGCTGTAACTGGTTGGGTTGTAGAGGCTTGTCAGGTTGTTCTTCTCGTAGCTCTGCGTGGCAAAGTTCACGCTGGCAGAGAAACTGCTCGTCGGACTCGCCTTGGCGTCCTGCCGGTGAGTCCACTGCAACTTGAAGTTCTTGAGCACAGAGTAGTCGGGCAGGTTCTTCTCGCCCGTCTTCGTCACCTGATAATTGAAGTAGAAGTTGCCACTCCAGCGGTAGCGCTTCTTGTAAGTGGTCTGCAGGCCAATGCCCCAACTGCCCTTGGTGAAGATTTCACCCGTCAACTTCAGGTCCCAGAAGTCGTTCACGGCAAAATAGTAGCCGCCATCGCGCAGATAGAAACCGCGGCTGCTCTCGTCGCCGTAGGACGGCATGATGAAACCGCTGCTATACTTCTTGCTGAAAGGGAAATAGGCAAACGGCACCACAATAGGCAGCGGCACGTCCTCCACCACCAGCCACGCAGGCGCTGTAAACACTTTCTTGCCGGGATAGGCCTTGGCGCGGCTCATGGCAATGTAGAAGTGCGGATGCTCCTCGTCGCAAGTGGTGTAGCGGCCATGCTGCAAGTATAGCACGCCGTCGTCGCCACGCTTGCTCTCGCCGCTCCACAGGAATCCCTCCGCCTGCTCCGTCTCCACATTCTCAATAAAGCCCTTCTTTGTGTCGAAATTGTAGGCAATGCGCTCGCTCACGTAAGTGTCGCCACCCTGCTTAAACACTGGCTTTCCCTGCTGCTTGCCCAGCGAATCAGGCACGCCGTAGGCATAGACTTCGTTGGAATCCAAACTGAGTTCAATGCGCGCGCTCTCCAGGTTCAAATCCTCATAGTCCACCTTGGCATTGCCGTAAAGGTAAGCCTTCTTCAAGCGCATGTCATAGACCACGGAATCCTTGGCCACATAGTCCACCTTGCTCTCCAGCACGCCTTTCTTCTTCGTCTTCTGCAGGCTGTCAACCACAGCGGCAATGCTGTCGTTCCACTGCTCGCCACGCCCGCGCTCCACACTCACGGCAATGGCGCCTGGCACGCTGTCAACCGACACCGTGTCAACACGCACCTGACCCAGTGCGCACGTGGCACTGAGCAGGAACAGCAGGATAATCGTGGCAAATAATCGCATTTCCGCTGCAAAATTACGCATTTTCGCCCAATTCCCACCTATTTTATTTTCTAAATTATCTTAAATCAAACCTTTTTCCTGCCCATATCCCATCTTTCCGCGACTTCACAGCCACTTTTCCACTGTCACTAACTATGAGGCGAAAAGCATCGACCGCTTGAGCAAGCCTCCTCCTTTAGGATGAAAACGAGTTCGCTCGTTTGGGAAAATGAGTTAACTCGTTTGCGAAGATGAGTTAACTTGTTTTGCGAAATGAGTTAACTCGTTTCAATTTAATTTTTTTTATTGGGGAATTAGGTGTATCTTTGCAGGGCGCTTTGCGCAGTATATAATTAAATAAGGTATAAACATTAGGCAGTGGAGCACGTACTGAAGTATTTTGGAAATGGTCTCACGGAGGCTCAGGTGACGCAATTGGGCGCGCTGGATGGGCTGTACAGGGATTGGAACGCGAAGATTAATGTGATTTCGCGCAAGGACATGGACAATCTGTATGTGCACCATGTGCTGCATTCGCTGGCAATTGCGCGCGTAACGCGGTTGGAGGCAGGCATGCGCGTGCTGGATTTGGGCACTGGCGGCGGTTTCCCTGGCATTCCGCTGGCGATTGTGTTTCCCGAGGCGGAGTTCGTGTTGGTGGACAGCATCGGCAAGAAGGTGCGTGTGGCGCAGGCTGTGGCTGACGCGCTTGGGCTGAAGAATGTGAGCACAGTGCATTGCCGTGCTGAGGAACTGAAGGGCAAGCAGTTTGACTTCGTGGTGAGCCGCGGCGTAATGGGTCTCGGCGGGCTGTGGAAGATGGCGAAGGGATTGATTAGGCCTTCTGAAAGCAAAAAGAAGATAATGGTAGCGCTTGGCAGTCAAGCCGATAGTGCAAGCGCTGCAGCAAGCGGTTTGGCACAGTCAACGCTGCCCAATGGACTGATTGCGCTGAAAGGCGGCGACCTGAGCCAGGAACTGCAAGAGGTTGCGCCGCAGCGGACGATGTGCTGGGACATTGCCGACTTTTTCAGCGAGGAGTTTTTCGCGGAGAAGAAGGTGGTTTACGTGCAAAATTAACACTTGAAAACTATGCTTGAAGTCAAACAATTCACGGTGAATCCTGTTGAGGAGAACATGTATGTGGTTTCCGACGAGTGCGGCGAGGCGGTCATTGTGGACTGCGGCTGCATGTCGGAGTCCGAGTGGCAGGAAGTGAAAGAATATATCGACGGGAAAAGCCTGAAGGTGCGGCATCTGCTGAACACGCATCTGCACTTGGACCACTGCTTGGGCAACCGTTTTGCAGAGCGGGATTTCGGCTTAAAACCCAAGGCGGCGAAGGAGGAGTTTGAGTTTTTCACGGAGATTAACTCGGGCATTTTCATGCCGCAGTTGGTGGCGTCGCTGAAGCCTGCCCCACCCTTCTCCTCGATTGCTGACGGCGAGCAGATTGACTTTGGCAACCACACCCTGGAGGTGATTGCGACGCCTGGGCACACGCTCGGAGGCGTTTGCTTTTACTGCAAGGAGGAAAATGTGCTGCTGAGCGGCGACACGCTGTTTGCCGGAAGCATTGGCCGCACTGACCTTTACGGCGGCGACTGGGACACGCTCATCGCCTCGGTGAAGGAGCGGTTAATGGTGCTGCCCGAAGAAACTAAAGTCTACGCTGGGCATGGCGCGGCAACGACGATTGAACATGAAAGAATTTGTAATCCGTATTTATGATAACAGAAAGGAATCTTCAGGCGATTAAGCAGCGCTACGGCATCATTGGGAATTGCGCTGCGCTCAACCGCGCGCTGGACATTGCCGTGCAGGTGGCGCCAACCGACTTGGCGGTGCTTGTGGAGGGCGAGAACGGCGTGGGCAAGGAGTCGATTCCCCGCCTGATTCACGACAACAGCGTGAGGAAGCATAAGAAGTATTTTGCCATCAACTGCGGAAGCATCCCGGAGGGCACGATTGACAGCGAGCTGTTCGGCCACGAAAAGGGTTCGTTCACTGGCGCCATCAATGACCATGAGGGTTATTTTGAGGCGGCAAACGGCGGCACGCTGTTCCTCGATGAAGTGGGCGAACTGCCGCTGAGCACGCAGGTGAAGTTGCTGCGCGTGCTTGAGGCGGGCGAATATATCCGCGTGGGCAGCAATGAGGTGCGGAAAACTGACGTGCGCGTGATTGCGGCAACGAACGTGAAGATGAAGAAGGCGATGCAGGAAGGGCGTTTCCGCGAGGATTTGTACTACCGCCTGGCGAATATCACCATCAACATGCCTGCGCTGCGCGACCGCGGAAACGACGTGGAACTGCTCTTCAGGAAGTTTGCGGCAGACTGCGCGGAGAAGTATCATCTGGACCCCATTTACCTGACGGACGACGGCAAGCAACTGCTCCATGCCTACAAGTGGCCAGGCAACATCAGGCAACTGAAGAACCTGACGGAGCAACTGTCCATCCTTTCGCCATCGCGTGCCATCAGCGCACAAAGCCTGCTCGAGGCTGGCATCACGAAAGACGACGAGGCGACTGGCGCGCTGGTGGTGCGGCAGGCAGGGCATTCGCACAGTTATGAAAATGAGCGCGACATGATTCTTCAGCAACTGCTGAAACTCAACGAGGAACTGCAGCGGCTGAAGGCGCAAGTGGCGCAAGGCGACAACCAACTGCATCTGCCTGCGGAAAGCAGCAGTGCCTTGGAGCATGGGCAGTACATCACCGCCGAACCGCTGCTGGAGGAGGAACGCGAGGAACCCATCACCCTCAAGTCGCTGACCGACCAAAACATCCTGAGCGCCCTGAAGCGCAATAACAACAACCGCAAAAAGGCGGCAGAGGAGCTGGGCATCAGCGAGCGCACGATTTACCGAAAGATTAAAGAACTTGGCTTGGACAAATGAAGAGAAAAGGATTGATTATCTGCCTTGCGCTGGCCGCTGCAGTGCTTGCCGCGTGCAAAGTGAGCGTGTCGTTTTCGTCGAGCAACATTGACTACGACAAGGTGAAAAGCATCAGCATCGGCAAGTTCCCCATCCGCTGCGCCTACGTCTGGGCGCCCATGGAGTCGATGTTCTACAACTCGCTCAACGACGAGTATGCCAACAAAACGAAACTGCAGGTGCTGAAGCAGAACGGCGACTTGCAGCTAGAGGGCGAAATCACGGAGTACAGCCAGACGAACAAGTCCATCTCGTCCGACGGATACAGTGCGCAGACCAGCCTGAAAATGACGGTTAACGTGCGCTACACGAACAACACGAACCACGAGGAGGACTTTGAGAAACCGTTTTCGGCCAATGCGGAGTACGACAGCAGCCAGCAACTCAACGATGTGCAGGAGGAACTGGTGCAGCAAATCATTGACGACATCGTGGACCAAATCTTCAACGCCACTGTGGCAAACTGGTAAACAACAGCAGATTATGTATTTCCCTCCAGAATGGCACGAACAGGCGTTTGTGCAACTCACTTGGCCCAGCGAGCACACCGATTGGCGCTACATGCTCGACGAAATCACCACGACCTACAAGCAACTGCAGCAAACCATTGAGCGGTTTGAACCCGTGTTTGTGGTCAGCGAATCGCTTTGCCCCATCAACGACACTTGGGCACGCGACCACGCTTTCCTCACGACCATTGACAATGGCCGCGCGCAACTCCATGACTTTCAGTTCAACGGCTGGGGCGGCAAGTTCGAAGCGCAGCACGACAATGCCATTTCGCTCAACGTGCTGCCGCAGATTGAGCAGCGCTATGCCCCTTCCAAAGCGGACTACATCGACGAACTGGACTTCGTGCTCGAGGGCGGAAGCATTGAGGTGGACGAGCAGGGCAACATCCTCACCACCACTTCCTGCTTGCTCAATCCCAACCGCAACCCCAATCTGACGAAGACGGGCATCGAGAAGCAACTGCGGCAGCGGCTCGGCGCCAAGGACATCCTGTGGATTGACGGCGTGCAGCTCCTCGGCGACGACACCGACGGGCACATCGACACCATCGCCCGCTTTGCGCCAGGCAACACCATTATATATAATGAGACGGCGGACGCCAACGACCCGCACTATGCCATGCTGCAAAGTCTTCGCCAGCAACTGGAAGCGTTTGGCCGTCAACTCATTCCGCTGCCAATGCCTGCACCAATCTTCGACCAAGACAACCAGCCGCTGCCTGCCACCTACGCCAATTTCCTCATCCTCAATGGCGCCGTGCTGCTCCCCACCTACCGCCAGCCCGACAACGACCTGCTGGCCGCCAAGCAACTGACCAAGGCGTTTCCCGGCAGGCAAATCGTTGCGCTCGATGCCGTTCCGCTCATTCAGCAGCACGGGTCAATCCACTGCGCAACTATGCAATTCCCAAAGGTTTAGGCCTTTGCAAAAAGAAAGAGAAGAAGGTCAGCGAACCTTCTTCTCTCCGTTTTCAATAAACACGCCATGCGTTGGCGCCACTGCCAGCCGCCGCCCGTCGAGCGCATACATGCCCACGGGCTTTTTCATTTCCGCCGTAACGGCCGAAATGGCGTCTGCTTCGCCCGTTTTCGTCACCACAATGTTGTCGAAACCGATGATTTTCTCGTAACCCGCATTGTTGTGCAAAGCGGTCAGCACCACCTTTGTGCCGTGCACGCCGTCGCTCTCAAAGTCGATGCTCACTTCCTGCCACGCCGTCTTGTTCTCCAGCGAAGCGGCGGAAGTGGTCGTGCCATTGTGCACCACATCCACCAGCGCATCGCCGCCCAGTCCGCTCTTCCACACGTCGGCCGTCAGCGTGTATTTGCCCTCGCTCAGCAGCACTTCCTGGCTCAGACTGATGGTCGAAGTGCCCCATTTCTGCCGAACCCAGTACGTGTGCTCGCCGCCGTCTTCCAGTTGGTCAAGGCTGGCGAAAAACGAATCGTAATATTGGTCTGCGCTGCACAGCGCGGTCAGGTCATTTTCATTGCCGCTGGTGCGCGTAAGTGTCCATTTCTCAGGCTGATGCACAGCGCGGTCAGTGGCCAGGCCCGTGGGGTGAAGGGTCTCGTATGCCGCCTCAAAGTCCCAGTTTTCCAGTTCGGTCGAAAGGTTCTTCACGCGCTCGGTCTCAATCGCCAGCGCCTGCTCCTCCTGCGCGCTCACCACTTCCTGCTGCGCCAGGCACACATCATAGACCGTAATGCCATTCAGCACGCCGCCGGCTTCGCCGAAATGCAAGTCGCTCAGCGCAAGTCCCTCTACGTCAAACCGTTGGTCAATCAATCCATTGCGGTAAACGGTCAGCGTCGTGCCGTCGTAGGTCAGCGCAAGGGTCACCTCCTCCAGTTTCGTCGGATACCACTTGCCATCGGTGCCGCCGCACAGCGAGGCGCTCTCGTCGCTCGTCAGCAGCGCATTACTGCTTGCGTAGACCGTTTCGCCAACGGTCACCTGCGGTTTATAATTCGTCGGAACACTGTAAGTCAGTCCCGCGCCGCTCAGCAGCGTGTCGCCATAATTGTCTGCATCGAGGCTGATATTGGCAATGATGGTGAAGGCATTGCTGCTGCTTCCCACGCTCACGTCAAAGCCGCCGTCGCTGCTCAAATCCGCTGCAGGCAAGGCATCGGCCACGGGCGTGGCACTGGTCTTCGCAGCCGCCTTCAGCGCCACATTGCTCCGCAGCCCCGTCGGATAGCCCTTCGGATAGTTCTTGTTCACCATCCAATAGTAGTAATCGCCGCTCATCCAGCACAGCCGCAGGTCTTGTCCCTTGCTGCCAGGCAAAACCCAGGGCCTCACGTTGTTCTTCTCGCTTCCATAAGTAATGGCTTCTTTGTCAGACACTTTGCCGTCTGCGTCCACCACATACTTCCAAATTTCCCACACGCCGTCAACGGGCAGGCTCAGGTAAACCGTCCCCACGTCCTCCGTGTCGAGCGTCATACCGCCGCTATAGCAATACTCCGTGCTGCTGCTGTGGAATTTCCCGCCGCCGTTCGCCAAGTAAGTCAGCGTCCACGCGCTGCCGTCCCAGTGGGCATAATAATAATGGTGGGTGTTCTTGTCGTTGCTGATTCTCACCATCGCAACAACGGGGTTCTCATCCTCGTCGAGCGCAATCTGCCAAACCCAGTCGCGATAGCCCGTCGGCGCGTCAATAATCGTATTGGGATAACTGCTCTTGTAGGTCGAAGTCTTGCTCACCGCAAACGTCCCTTCGCTAATCGTCTTCAGCGTATTGCCCTTCAGGTCCTTCAGCACAGGCTCGCTTCCGCTCACATCAATCACGTTCATATACAGCCAGTTAGGATACTCATTGTCGGGGTGTCCCGTCGTGTACGCCACGTAAATCTTGTCCTTTCCGTTGCTGAAATACTTCGCGTAGGGGCGAGCGCCCGTTGACTGAACCATCTGATACGGGCCATAATCAATCGTCACGTCGTCATTCGCATCAGGCATCGTCAGCCGAGCAATCGTCGGATGCCAGCCAATGCCGCGCCACATCAGGTAAATGTGCTCAGGGTCGCTCTCCAGAATAAACGGGCTCGGGTAAGTCGTATTGTTGGCAACGCTGATGCTCTTCTCCGCGCCCAGCCGCGTAATGTCACCCGCAACCGTCGAGATGCGGTAGTAAAACTTCGCCTCATCCGTGTGGCGCATGTAGAAAATCATCACGCGTCCGTCGGGCAAGCGCAGGAAAGTCGGGTTATTGTGGTCGTCGGGCTGAAACTCGCTACGCACCAACACCTCCTCCAGGCCAGCGCCATCAGCATCCCGCTGCGCAGCCTTCACGCTGCCGTGAACGTCAATGTAGCCCAGATAAGCCTTGTCATTCACCGTGTCATACATCGCGCGCGGGTCCGCAAACCAGCACCAAGCGGCCTCGTCAGACACCTCATAGCCGCTGAAACTCTCCTCCTGACCAAAAACCGGCAGGAAACAAAGCGCCAAAACGCTTAACAGAAATGCTTTTCTCTTCATCTTATCTTTTCGTTAAATTCATATTCCAAACCATCTCGCTCCGCAAACCGTCCGCGCAATCACCCCAGCCATTCACCCCCGCGCAGCACCCATCCGCAAAAACGAGTTAAGTCATTTTCTCAAACGAGTTAAGTCATTTTCCGAAACGAGTTAACTCGTTTCCCAAAACCACCGCAGTCGTTTTCCAAAACCACCGCACTCGTTTTCCAAAACCACCGCTGTCGTTTCCTTCCAACATCGCCTCGTTGCGAAATCCAAATCGCCTTCCCACAGCAACGAAATCGCCTCACCGCGAAATCCAAATCGCCTTCCCGCAGTAACGGAGTCGCCTTGCCGCAAAATCCCGTTCCTATCCTCACGAACTTGCAATCCTATCACCACACAAACCTGTCCCTATCGCCACACGAATGCAATCCTATCCTCACACAAACATTGTCCCAACATCGCACGAACCTCATCATAGATGACAATCCAATTCCAGACGGTTGTCACTCCACTTTCAGACGGTCGTAAGCCAATTTTCAGACGGTTGTCAGCACCTATTCCAGACGTTCGTCACATTCATTTCAGACGTTCGTCAGAAGTAACTCATCACCCCATTGGTTGACCACCTACGAAGCATCAACCACCTCTGCCACCGCACCTGTGGTAACTCATCACCCTGAAAGGGTGACAAGCCACGTAGTGGCTCGGTAACCCTGGGTCATGCGAGCGAACGAAGTGAGTGAGTCGACCCAGGGATAGCAATCATGCAGAGTCCATCGACCCTGAAAGGGTCGCAGAGCAGTCCACTATGCCACCCCATTCCGTCACCCCTCCATCTTTGGGGAGGGTTCGGAGGAGAGGCTTCACCCCTCCCTTTTTAGGGAGGGGACGGGGGAGAGGCTTTTTTTATTCTCCTCGTTTGATTTTCACTTCATTCTCCACACACTCCTCATGCGCAAACCACACAGACGCACTATCCGCACTTCCCGTCAGATGCACAGCACCCGTTCCGTCGCCGTAAGCCTGAAGCACCTTCGCCTGCAGGTTCATCTCAGTCGCGCCATCGCCCTCCAAAACCAGTTGAACGTCATCTGCCTCAACCTGCCCGAAGCGCCCAGCACTGCTGCCATGGCCCTCATAGCGAAGGCTGCGTGCACGCACGCTATCAATCTCTATCTCGCCGCCGCGCAAACCGCCGACAACCACTTCGTCACCTTCCAGCAAGCCCTTCCACGCAATGCGCCCATTGCCGCAGTTGGCCAAAATGCGCACCCGAGGCATCTTCACCCACACCTTCACGCCATTGCGCATGCCAAAACCATTCACGTCGCCGTCTTCCTCCACGGGAAGCGACAGCGTGAGCATGCCGCCGTCAACGCTCCACGTCAGCGACTCCAGCAAAGTGCTGTCGCCCTCCACCTCCACGCTGCAATCGCCAGCACTGCACGCCACGTCAAACGACACAACGTTGGTCAGGGCATTGAATTCCTCGCCAACATCAAGCACGCGGTGAACCACTTTCGTGCCCACTTCGCCTGCCTGCGCACCCTCGCTTTGCGCCGAAGGGCTCTGCTTGCAGGCCGCAAACAGCACACAAATCAACAGAAATGTAAGTTTTTTCAACATCATGCCGCAAAGTTAAAAAAAAACTGCTAAATTTGCACCATAACTATTCAAAAATATGAGAAATTCGTTCGGTCACATCTTCACCATCACCACCTTCGGCGAGTCGCACGGACCTGCCGTTGGAGGCATCATCGACGGCATGCCTGCAGGCATCATGGTGGACTTGGACTTCATCCAGCACGAACTCGACAGGCGCCGGCCAGGGCAGAGCAACCTCACTACAGCCCGCAAGGAGAGCGACACAGTCGAAATCCTCTCCGGCGTCTTCGAGCAGCAAACCACTGGCACCCCCATCGCTTTCCTCGTCAGGAACAGCAACCAGCACTCGCGCGACTACAGCAACCTGCGCGACACCTTCCGACCCTCGCATGCCGACTACACCTACCAGACGAAATACGGCATCCGCGACCACAACGGAGGCGGGCGCACCAGTGCGCGCGAAACCATCAGCCGCGTAGTGGCAGGCGCTTTTGCCAAACTGGCGCTCCGCCAACTCGGCATCACCATTCAGGCCTACACGCAGTCGGTGGGCAGCATCGCGCTCATCACGCCCTACCAGCAACTCGACCTTTCGCTGGCAGAAAGCAATGCCGTCCGTTGCCCCGACGCCGAAATGGCCAAGCAGATGGAGCAACTCATCCTCGACGTGAAGCAGCAAGGCGACACCATCGGCGGCGTCATTGCTTGCGTCATCAAAGGATGCCCAGCAGGGCTCGGCGAACCAGTCTTCTCAAAACTCCACGCCGACCTCGCCGCCGCCATGCTCACCATCAACGCCGCCAAGGGATTTGAATACGGAGCAGGATTCGCCGGAACCACCCAGCGCGGCAGCCAGCAAAACGACCTCTTCACCGTAGAAGACGGCAAAATCACCACCAAAACCAACAACAGCGGAGGCATACAAGGCGGCATCTCTAACGGGCAAGACATCTACTTCCGAGTAGCATTCAAGCCCGTCGCCACCATCCTTCAGCCACAGCAGACAGTGACCAAAGACCTCCAGCCCACCACCCTCCAAGTGCAAGGCCGCCACGACCCCTGCGTCCTCCCCCGCGCAGTCCCCATCGTCGAATCCATGGCCGCCATCACCCTCCTCGACCATTACCTCCTCAACAAAACCATCCACCTATAAAATATAAAAGGAGTACCCTCGTCCCTATTCACCCTGCCATCTGGTCAGCATTCACCCTGAAAGGGTCATATGCGAAGCGAAACAAGCAGCACACTTGGTCTGATTCACCCCTGGCTGACCTGCCACAAAGCAAGTGTCCGACCAGCATTCACACATCGGCACCCAATCACAAAGTGGCAAAAAGCGCTTGGTCAGCATTCACCCTGAAAGGGTGACCTGCCACGAAGTGGCTAAGTAACCCTGGGTCATGCGAACGAACGAAGTGAGTGAGTCGACCCAGGGATAGCAATCGGGCAAGTTACACCGACCCTGAAAGGGTCGCCGAGCAGTCCACCTATGCCACCCGCAATTGTTAATTGTTAATTGTTAATTGTTAATTCAAAAAATATGAACAAAGTAATGCTTATTGGCAACGTAGGCCAAGACCCCACCGTGAAATACCTCGAAGGCGGCGTATGCGTCGCAAGTGTCAGGCTCGCAACAACCGAGCGCGGCTACACACTGCAAAACGGCACACAGGTGCCAGAAAGAACCCAGTGGCACAACGTCATCTTCTGGCGTAAACTCGGCGAGACAGTAGAAAAATACGTCCACAAAGGCGACAAACTCTACGTGGAAGGCAAAATCCAGTCGCGCGACTACACCGACAAACTCGGCAAGGAGCACAAAACCTACGACATCGTGGCCGACAACATGGAGATGCTCACCCCAAAGAACTACGCCTCCCAAACCGCTGCCCCAACGTCCCAGCAACCCGCAGCCAACGACGTCCCACCCGCCCCCAAAGACGCCCTCCCCTTCTAAAGGTCAGCATCCATCCAGCCACATGCTTGCACGCTCCGCTTGCAGAGAAAGAATATTCTCGCCAGCAACCGCAGGCGCTCGGTCAGCATTCACCCTGAAAGGGTGACCTGCCACGAAGTGGCTGAGTAACCCTGGGTCATGCGAACGAGCGCAGCGAGTGTCTTTTTGTGCAAACGAGTGCAGAGGAAAACTTGTTTTGCTCTGCCGAGTGCCGCCAAAAAGCTAACGCAGTGAA
>Ga0065709_1000015_pt1 | contig 26823 bp, 24 predicted proteins | sample Hoacrofraction14_2_FD_59096 | JGI IMG/M metagenome (GOLD analysis project Ga0065709, IMG submission 59096) | Hoatzin crop microbial communities from Cojedes, Venezuela, sample from fiber fraction 14 v1 | ecosystem: Host-associated > Birds > Digestive system > Esophagus > Crop | place: Venezuela...
AAGCGCGTTCCGCGCTATAGGTTTTAACCTAGTTTCTTCTCTCCACTCTTCACTCTTCACTCTTCACTCTCCACTCTGAATGTGGGTCCGCGCTGGTCCGCGCTGGTCCGCGCGAGGAATTCAGGAGAGGAGGAGGGAAGCGAGGCGGGAGGCGGTGGCGTGGGTGGTGGCGGCGGTTTCGATGTCGGTGGCGTCGAAGTGGAGGTGGGCCTGGCTGTAGAAGGGGGTGCGGCGGTCGAGGTCGCGAGTGATGTGTTCCTCGAGGGCGTCGTCGGGGATGCCAGCGAGGAGCGGGCGGCCCTGACGGTAACGCGGTTGTCGCAGTCGGGCAGCGAGGGTGGCGGGCGACGCCGTGAGCCAAATCGTGAGCCCTGTAGCGTTCATCAGCGCCATGTTATCGCCGTGGCAAGGCGTGCCGCCACCGCAAGCCACGATGGTGCCTGCGGGCTGGTTTGCCACCTCGCGCAGCGCCTGCTGCTCGATGAGTCGGAATCGTTCCTCACCCTGCGCAGCAAAGATTTCCTCGATGCTCGCCCCACACCGTTGCTCGATGTAGTCATCAAGGTCCACAAACTCGGTACCTAAGCACTGCGCCAGCTCGACGCCCAGCGACGACTTCCCGCAGCACATATACCCAATCAAAAATATCACCGGTAACTCTTCCATGCCCGCAAAGATACAAAACAGTGACGAGAGTTGAGAGTCGAGAGTTGAGTTTTTTGCTGGTGTTTTAATTCGCGCAGACTTCCGCAGACTCCGCAGACCTTTTTTAATTTTTGTGCTGTGTCCTACAGATTTTTTTGGATGTTAGTAGGAAAAATACTATCTTTGTGGTGTAAAAAACTGAAACAACTTTAAAGAAAAACCAACTATGAAAGGAGACGCAAAACAACTAGTCGAGTTTCTTGATGGAGCGAAGAATCGGTTCATTATACCGGTATATCAAAGGAATTACGATTGGACAAAGAAGCAGTGTAAACAGTTGTTTGATGACTTGGTTGACGTCATCAAGAATGATCGAAAATCTCATTTTTTCGGGAGTATTGTTTCAACTCACGAGAGCAGCGATTCAAGATCGAGGTATCTTATCATTGATGGGCAACAACGCATTACGACCATTTCGTTGATCTTTGCAGCATTGGTTAATCTGCTAAAGAAAGGTGAAATAGTGTCATCAGATGCTACGCTTTGTGATCAAATTCAAGACACGTTTATCATTGATAAGTATAGCAAGGAAGAACGCAAGTTGAGGCTAAAGCCGATAAAGGATGATTGCGAAGCCTTTGATAGTGTTGTAAAGGGAGCCCCCGATGAATTTGTAAAGGGCTCAAACGTTACAATCAACTATCAGTACTTCTGCACAAGAATCAAAGATGAGGAACTTTCGGCCGATGAAATCTATGAGGCTATATCTCGTCTTGAAATCATCGATATTTTCGTTGGTGCCGATGAGAATCCTCAACTTATTTTTGAGAGTTTGAACTCAACAGGTTTGGATTTGACCGAGGCTGATAAAATTAGGAACTTTATCCTGATGGGCCTTGATGCTAACCACCAAGAGGAATATTACGAAAAGTACTGGAATAAGATAGAACGGCTTACTAACTACCAAGTTAGTGAATTCATCCGTCATTATCTTACCGTAAAGCAACGTAGAATTCCTAAAATTGCTCATGTTTATGAGGAATATAAGGCGTACGTTAAAGCCAAAGCCATTGATAATACCGATAAAGTTGCGTTATATGGCAGCGTCTTGGACGACATGCTACGTTATGCTACCATTTACGAGAAGATAATAAATGCGAATACAAGCATGAGGAACGTCAATGGTATCTTGAAGCGCTTGAACTTCATCGATGTGACGGTTGCCTATCCATTCTTCATGAATCTGCTTGCTCGCGACCTCGGCGAGAATGAGGTAGAAGAATCATTAAAGTGTGTCGAGTCGTTTGTCTTTAGACGCATCATGTGCCCTGACTATACGACCAATGCACTCAATAAGATATTCTGCACACTCGATTACGATGTTGAGAGAATAAAGCATGACGAGGATAGCTATTCATCGGTTCTTATTTACATCTTAGAGAACAAGCGAGGTAATGCCGGATTCCCAACCGATGAAGAGTTTGCCACAGCGCTGCGTGAACGTGATATCTATCACATGCAGAAGAAGAATAAGGCCTACTTATTTGACCGCTTAGAGAACAGAGACAACGCGGTTGAACGAGTAAATGTAATTGAAAAGATGGATGCCAATGAGTTGACAATCGAGCACATTATGCCACAGACGCTTACACCGAAATGGAAAGAGATGCTCGGTGACGATTGGCAGGAAGTCTACAACAATAGGTTGCATACCCTGGCGAACCTTACGCTCACAGGCTATAACTCAAAATATAGCAACAAGTCCTTTGAAGACAAGAAAACATGTGAAAAAGGTTTTGCAGAGAGTGGCTTGCTTATCAATAGAATCTTGCTGGACTATGACAAATGGACGAGTGATGAGATGAATGACCGCATAAATCACCTTGTTGAAACAGCGACGCAACTACTGTGGCCCCGTCCTGAAACATCATTTAAACCCGATGAGCCCGCTGTTGATCAAGTTTCACTGGAGGATGCCGAGGACCTTACTGGTCGCACATTGAAATCCTATACACTGGGAGACACCATTGTTCACGAAACAAAAGAGTGGGTTGCCATGTTCACTGAAGTGATACAAAAGCTTTATGACGAGGATAATGCACCCATGTCGCGGTTAGCTAATGCAGGAACATGTGGAAACTTGTGCTACTTAAGCGAAAGCGATGACGAGATAACAAAAAAATGGTATAAGATTGACGAGGGCTTGTATATATACAAAGGAACAAGTACTGCACAGAAATTGAGCGACTTAAATAAGATTTTTGACGCATACGAAAGGGATAAAACAGACCTCATGTTCAATCTAGAGCCCGAAACAGAAGCAAATTGATATCGATAACCTGCAGGCGGTGCCACGCGGCTCGCCCGCCGATTACACAGGCTCCGCAGTCGATCGACTGCGGAGTCTGTGCGTAATTATCTTGGAAAACGGCACGATATGCGTGAGGTTAGCGGGGAAGTTCGTCGGAGACGAGCAAGTGAACTAAGCCTGGGTTAGCGAGCGGACGAAGTGAGCGAAACAACCTGGGGTACAGGATGATAGGGGGATAGTACCTCGGGAGAGGTGCACGATTGTGCGGCAGCCACTCACATGCCGTGCAGCCAATGTCGGTGATAGCCTGCTCTACAGTCGTGCACCACGGCCGAGATGCTAACCCTATATCACCCTGTTGTAAGCCAATATAATTCTATTCCCAACATTCATTAGACACCCATACCTCAAGTCCGCTGTTTGTTCTCAATAATGATTTTGCAAACTTATATTCTACTAATTTTCCTGTTGTATAATTAGGCAGGATGTAAACTTCTCCCTTGCTGATTTGACGCTCAATTGCAGACTCGTCTTTGCGCACGCAGTTTTTGTTCAATTCATCAAAAGCTTTTTCAGTTGTAGCTGAAAAGCATTCTTGTTTTATCCTTATGGATTCTCCACTTTTCTTTACGTGGGAATTATTTCCACCACAGCCTGCAAGCGTTAGGCAAAATAGTACAAAAGCAAATAGTAACTGTTTCATATTTTAATATTGATTAGTTAGTGATAGAACAAAAGTAATATTTTTTTAATTAACACATCGCTTTTTATCAAATTAATTTTTAATTCACGATAGAATAACTCAGGGATAGTGTTGCTGTGTCGCAGTCGTGCACCTCTCCGAGGTACCGACTGATTATTAGACTCTTCCACAGGTTGTGCGCTCACTGCGTTCGCTTCTAACCCGGGGTTAGTTCACGTGCTCGTCTACGACGAACTCGCTTTTACGCTGGAAAACAGCGAGTTGTCATCCGTGTTAACAGTCGTTAACACGGATGACTGGAGGCCTTGTAATTATTAATTACGTCTTGATATTCAGTGGATTGTGTGGTTTAAAAATTAAAAAGTCCGCGCTGGTCCGCGCTGGTCCGCGCGAGGATAAAATNTCAANTNANNNNTTAAGTCTGCGCTGGTCTGCGCTGGTCTGCGTGCAAAAATTACTCTGCGGGGAGGTCTGCGGGGTCTGCGTAGTCTGCGTGAGGTTGGTGGCTGACATTTTGTCACTTTTTNNNNGGGGAAGTTGTGGGNGGTNCGGAAAATTGTTTGTATCTTTGCGGGCACGAAACGCGAAAACGATATGACGCAAGGCGACGAACAACATATTTCCAACACTCAAGACGCTAATAACACCAACAACGTGGCTTCTGNTCAGGAGGCTACTGCTTCCGNGCAGGAGGCGGCGGCTGCTGCTACTCAGGCGGCGGCGGCGAGCNAGGCGGAGCAGCTGGNNATTAGGCCNGATGTGCTTAATTATGAGGATATTAGGNAGATGATTCCGTGGTTTGATGGGAAGCCGAAGTTGGTGGAGAGGTTGATGAAGCTGTTGGCGCTCGATAAGGTGAACTGGATTCATCGGCATAACATGCATACGCCGGGGGTGCAGTTCAGTGTGGGNCTGCTTAACGACCTGAATATCAAGATGGACGTGCGTAATGAGCAGGTGCTCGATGGCTTCAAGGAGGGTGGCTTCATCACGGTGTCGAATCACCCGTTTGGCGCCCTCGATGGCATCATGCTCATCAAGTTGGTGGGNCAGCACCGCGAGGATTTCAAGGTGATGGTCAACATGATNTTGAACCACATCAGCGCGATGCGGCCAAACTTCATCAACGTCGATGCGCTGGCGAGCGACGACCCATCGCGGCGNGCGGTGTCGATGCGCGGCATCGTCGAGGCGCTCAGGCACGTCAAGGANGGNCATCCGCTGGGATTCTTCCCNGCTGGCGCGGTGAGCAAGTTCACGTGGAAGTTGCACATCGAGGACCGCGANTGGCAGCCGTCGGTGATGCGCATCATCGCGAAATCGCGTGTGCCCGTTGTGCCCATCTANTTNCATGGGCATAACAGTGTGTTTTTCAATATCTTGGGCATGATTGACTGGCGCNTGCGCACGTTGCGACTGCCCAGCGAGGTGTTCCGCCGTCACGACAGCACCTTCCGCATCAGCATTGGTGACCCCATCAGTCCCGAGGAGCAGGCGCAGCATAACGGCAGCNCCGAGGAGCTGGGAGCCTTCCTCAAGAGTAAGACCTACGAACTAAGAAAATGGACCAAAAAATGAACGAAATAGATAACAACATCCGTCGACGTTACAACATCATCGGCAACTCTCCCGAGTTGTGGAGAGCCATCGACCGCGCCCTGCGTGTGGCCCCCACCGAAAAGTCGGTGCTCGTCTATGGCGAGAACGGCACGGGTAAGGACGTGTTTTCCAAGATTATCCACGACAACAGCCTGCACAAGAATGGCAAACTCATCGCAGTCAATTGCGGCGCCATCCCCGAGGGTACCATCGATAGCGAACTCTTTGGCCACGTCAAGGGGTCGTTCACCGGAGCGATTANCGACCACAAGGGCTACTTTGAGGNGGCCGACAAGGGTACCATCTTCCTCGACGAGGTGGGCGAATTGCCGTTGGGCACACAGTCGCGTCTGCTACGCGTGCTTGAGAGCGGTACGTTCATGAAAGTGGGCTCGAGCGATGAGCAGAAGACCAACGTGCGCGTGATTGCGGCGACCAACCGCGACCTGGAAAAGGCCAAGCGGGAGGGCCGCTTCCGCGATGACCTGTTTTACCGCTTGAATCAAGCACCCATCACCCTGCCGCCCCTGCGCGACCGCGGTGAGGAAGATATTGTGAACCTGACGCGTTACTTCATGCGCGAGTTCGTCCACCGCTACAAAACACCCGAGGCCGAAATCACCCCCGAGGGCTTCAAGGAGCTGGCTGCCTACCGGTGGCCCGGCAACATCCGTGAACTCAAGAACATGGTCGAGCTCATTGCCCTCGAGCAGGCGGGCAAGACCGTCGANGCCAGCGTGGTGCGCACCTACCTGCCGATGAACGGCAACGAGTATGCGCTGACGACGGTGAGCGACTCACAGTTTGACTACAGCCACGACCGCGAGTACTTGATGAGTCTTGGTGCGCACGGTGCACCGCCTTGAGACCGAGGTCGAGGCCCTGAAACGCGCCATGGCTGGCGGCGGTCAAGTGCCCGTGCAGCGCATGCGCTACAACACCAGCATCGAGCAGCTGCGCCGCGACTCGCAGTCGCTGCTGCCCCTGAATCGCGCGACCGATGCCACCCCGACGGCGAACCCGCAAGTCGACCTCACCGCNGGCGATGCGCAAGACCTGGGNCACGTNGANGAGGTGAAGGTGAGCGAGGTCGTCCCCGAGACACCCCTCACCCTCGAGCAAACTCAGGAAGTCAACATCAAGCAAAGNNTNGCTCGCAACGGCGGCAACCGCAAAGCCACGGCAGCCGAGCTCGGCATCTCGGAGCGCACACTGTATCGTAAAATCAAGCTCTACGGCTTGGGAAAAGATGGTTCAAAATGGATTCCCGACGCCAAGTGAAACATAGTCGACTCGTAGCCGTGTGGCGCACGATGCTGGGCACCGTGCTGCTGCTGTCGCTCGCCGGCTGCTCCATTAGCTACAAGTTCAATGGTGCCGCCATCGACTACAACGTCTACCACACCATCTCGTTCTCGGAATTCCCCATCCGCGCNGCGCTCGTCTATCCGCCCCTGCAGCAGNTGTTCGAGAACAAGATGATGGACATGGTGAGCCAGCAAACGCGCCTGCGCGTCATCGACAGCCCCAACAGCGACCTGCGCATGGAGGGCGAAATCACCAACTATGCCCTCTCGCCNCAGGCTGTGGGCGAGGACGCTTACGCCAGCCAAACGCGCCTAACCATCACCGTGCGCGTCAACTATATCGACAACCGAAACCCGTCGCTCACCAAGGACCAGACCTTCAGCGCCTATCGCGACTTCTCGAGTAGCGAGATGCTCACCGACGTGCAGGACGAGTTGTGTAACCAGATTTGTAACGACCTCACCGACTTGATTTTCAACGCCACCGTGGGTAACTGGTAACACATTAATATATATAAAGACAGTAAAAAGAGAGAGACGATGAACCTTCTCGACGACATCCAGCGCATNCTCGACGACCCCCAGGCCGTTGTGACCGACCAGTGGGTTGAGCAAGCGCAGCGCGAGTACCCCTACTGCACGCTGCCGCTACTGCTCTACCTGCAGCGCAACGGCACCGCCGACCACGACGANNTGCTGGCACGGCTGGCCATCGCCTCGCCCGACCGCCGGTCGCTGGCACAAGCGCTGGGCGCCACCTCGGGCCAGCTCGCGGGCTTCTATCCGCCCGCCGAGGAGGCTGCNACGCCCGACACCGACACCACCATCGACCGCTTCCTCAATAGCTACGGCCACACGAGCGACAAGGAGATAGCCGCCATCAACGCNGCCATCTTCAANCCCACGCCCGACTATGCCGACGTGCTGGCAGCCCAGGAGGGTGAGCCCGCTGCAGNNACTGCGGGTGACGAGCAGGACTCGCTCATCGACCGCTTCATTGCCGAGAGCCGCGAGCGCGAACGCGAGGTCGCTGGTGCCCCGTCGCAGCAGCACGTCGAGCAAGACGAGGCCGCCGAAATTGCCGATGCGCCCGTGAGCGACCCCGTCGAAACCGACGACAGTATGCTCAGCGAAAGCCTTGCAAAAGTGTACATTAAACGACACAAATATGCACAGGCACTTGAAATTATTGAAAACATAAGTTTGAAATATCCAGAAAAAAGTATTTACTTTGCAGACCAAATTCGCTTCCTAAAGAAGCTTATAACGTTAGAAACACTTGTAAATCAACAAAATAAATAGAAATGTTTACGATTTTTGCTATTCTCATCTTCATTGCCTCAATCCTGCTTGTAGGCGTGGTACTCATCCAGAAGTCCAAGGGTGGCGGCCTGGCTGCCAATGTGAACAACTATAACCAGATTATGGGCGTTCGCAAGACCACCGACTTCGTCGAGAAAGCCACGTGGGCTCTTGCCGCATTCATCTGCGTGCTGAGCATTGCATCGGCNTTCATTCAGACGCCGACGATTGTGCAGGGTGGCCCGCAGATTAAGCAACTGCCCGCNACCGAGACGCAGGCACCCAACTTTGGCACCGAGAGCCAGCAGAAGGCTGGTGAGGGCCAGGCTGCCGCTCCCGCTCAGGGTGAAGCTGCTGCACCTGCNGCCGACGCTAAGGCTGCTGCTCCCGCTCAGGGTCAAGCTGCTGCNCCTGCTGCCGACAAGGCTCCCGCACCCGCTCCTGCTGCCAAGTAAGCGACTGGGCACGAGAAGATACACATTTTTACGCCAACTGTGGCACGCACACCCGTTTTCTAGCCTGTGTGCGTGCTCGTTTGGTTTAACAACACGACACATGAAAATGACCCTTTTTGCCTTTGCAATGGCTTTAGTATTAGGTAGTTGTGGTGGAACGGGGACAGCGGCNNAGCAATCGNGCGAGGCTGCTGGCGACCCNGCTGCGACCACCGCNGCCGATGNGTGCGACCANCCAGNGCGNNGCNCCACANTTTGACGCCGACAGCGCGTGGCANCTNGCCGACGCGCAGTGCCAGCTGGGACCGCGCGTGCCGGGCACACCAGCTCANGCNCGTTGCGCCGCGTGGTTGCACAGCCGCCTGCAGCAGTGGTGCGACAGCGCCATGGTGCAGCAAGCCCCGGTGACCACCTTCGACGGCNACAAGTTCACGCTGAACAACATCATCGGNGTGATTAACCCNGCAGCCGAGCAGCGCATCCTGCTCATGGCGCACTGGGANTGCCGCCCCTGGGCCGACAACGACCCCGACGCGAGCAAGCGCACCCAGCCAGTGATGGGCGCTAACGATGGCGCCAGCGGCGTGGCTGTCCTCCTCGAGGTGGCACGCCAGCTGAGCAAGCAGCANCCCCGCGTGGGCGTCGACATCGTGCTCACCGACCTCGAGGACTGGGGAACGAACGANAACGAGAGCAGNTGGGCNCTGGGCACGCAATACTGGGCNAANCATCCCCACGTCGAGGGCTATCGGCCGACGTTTGGCATCCTCGTCGACATGGTGGGTGCCTCGGGGGCGCAGTTTGCCCGCGAGTACTTCTCGACGCACTATGCCGGCGGCTTTGTCGACATGGTGTGGAGCACGGCACGCCAGGCGGGCTACGACGGCTACTTNGTCGACCGCTCGGGTGGNGCNGTGACCGANGACCATGTGCCCGTGAACCGCGCCGGCATCCCCTGCATCGACATCATCGACCAGCGCATGAACCAGCCGCACGGCTTCGTGCCCCAGTGGCACACCACCGACGACACGATGGCGCACATCGACCGCAACACCCTCAAGGCTGTGGGCCAGACGTTGCTCAACCTCATCGCCAGCTANTAAATTCCACGAAAACCATTAACCAACCATACACCAATTATGAAAACAACGAAGACGATTTTGCTTATGGGCATGACCCTCATCACCGCGAGCGGCGCCATGGCGCAGGCACGCATCAACTATCCCAAGGCACCCCGCGTCGACACCGTCGACTACTACTTTGGCACCCCCGTGGCCGACCCCTATCGCTGGCTCGAGGACGACAACAGCGCACAGACGGCAGCGTGGGTGGCNGCCGAGAACAAGCTCACCCAGCAATACATGTCGCGCATCCCCTTCCGCGACAAGGTGCGCAAGCGCCTCACCGAGATTGCCAATTACTCCAAAATGACCGCCCCCATGAAGGTCAAGGGTAAATACTACTACTTTGCCAACGATGGCTTGCAGAACCAAAGCGTGCTCTACTGCCGCGACTCGCGCGANAGCCAGCCCCGCATGGTGCTCGACCCCAACACGCTGAGCAAGGACGGCACCGTGGCGCTGCAACACATCAATTTCTCGAACGATGGCCGCTACATGGCCTACACCATCACCCGCAGCGGTAGCGACTGGAACGAAATCTACGTCCTGGACCTCACCACCGGCAAGACCCTCGACGACCACATCGTGTGGGCTAAGTTCACCGATGCCAAGTGGCTGGGCGANGGCTTCTTCTACAGCGGCTACGACGCCCCCGAGAANGCCCTGTCGTCAATCAACGAGTACCACAAGGTTTACTACCACCGCCTGGGCACGCCGCAAAGCGAGGACTATGTGGAATATTGCAGCGACACCAAGCCGCTCATGTTCTTTGATGCCAGCGTGAGCGANGACGAGCGCTATGTGTTTATCACCGAAAGCGACGGCTATGGCAACGCNCTCTATGTNAAGGACCTCAAGGACCGCAATCCGCACTATGTGAAACTCATCGGGGACACGAAATATGTCAACAACCTCGTGGGCGTGGACAACGGCTTGATTTATGTGATGACCAACGAGGANGCGCCTAACTGCAAGGTGATTACCTTCGACGCNGAGCACCNNAGCGCTGCCTCGCGCCGCGAATTCATCCCCGAGAAGCAGGACGCTGTGCTCTCTGCCATCGACATGGCTAACCACCAGTTTGTGCTCACCTACGACCGCGACGCTGCCTCGCACATCTTTACCTANGACGCACAAGGCCGTGAAATCAAGGAAATCGAGCTGCCCACCTTCGGCAGCGTGAGTGTGAGCAGCAAGAAGAGCGACCCCGAGGTGTTCTACACCTTCTCGTCGTTTGCCTATCCCGCGCGCATCTATAGCTACAACATGGAGACGGGCGCATCGTCGCTGCTGTTTGCCCCCAAGTCGGTCATCAAGAGCGAGGACTACATCACCGAGCAAATCTTCTTCACCAGCAAGGACGGCACCCGCGTGCCCATGTTCCTGACCTACAAAAAAGGCCTCAAGCGCGANGGCCAGCGTCCCGTGCACCTCTACGGCTACGGCGGCTTTGCGNTANGCNNCAACCCNGGCTTCACCTATAAATATGTGATNTTCCCGCTCATGGACCGCGGNGGTATGTGNGTGTCGGTNAACCTGCGCGGNGGCTCCGAGTATGGCGAGAAATGGCACGANGCGGGCACGCTGATGCAGAAGCAGAACGTGTTTGACGACTTCATCGCCGCTGCCGAGTGGCTCATCGCCAACGGCTACACCCGCGCCGGCAAGATTGCTTGCCACGGTGCCAGCAACGGCGGTCTGCTCGTGGGCGCCGTCGTCAACCAGCGTCCCGACCTGTGGGGCGCCGCCATCCCCCAAGTGGGCGTGATGGACATGCTGCGTTACCACAAGTTCACCATCGGTTGGAACTGGGCACACGACTACGGCCGCAGCGACGACAGCCGCGAGATGTTTGAGTACCTGCGTGCTTACTCGCCCCTGCACAACATCGCCAACGATGGCACCAAGTACCCGCCCATCCTCGTTACCTCGGGCGACCACGACGACCGCGTCGTCCCCGCCCACTCGTTCAAATACACCGCCACCCTGCAGGCCAACAACATCGGTAACGAGCCCCACCTCATCCGCATCGAGGCCAACGGCGGCCACGGCCACAGCAAGCCCATCAGCAAAATCATCGACGAAGCCACCGACATCCAATCCTTCATCCTCTACAACCTGGGCGTAAAGTACTAAACAGTTACGAGAGATGAGAGACGAGAGTTGAGTTCCCCGTCGCTGGAGGGCCTCACGCAGACCTTCTATCAGAGTGGAGAGTGAAGAGTAACTTCGTTGAACCTTGGCGGCGGTTCGGCAAACTCGAGCAAGCTCGGTTTGCGCTCACCTTGCACAAGGTTTGTAGAGTGGAGAGAAGAAACTAGGTTAAAACCTATAGCGCGGAACGCGCATGCTCTTCACTCTTCACTCTTCACTCTTCACTCTGAATATGGGTCTGCGCGAGGTTTTCGGTGAAAAAGTGGGGAAAAGATTTGGTGGGACAAAAAAATTGCTTTAACTTTGCACATTGCAACGTGTAGTGAGCCTTGGCATCATCTTTGCAGAATGCAAGTGATAGCTGGCGCAGAGCAACCGCACTACACCCGCAACCCGCACATGAGTAACCCTCAGATAATAGGAGCCCCCCTTGCCNCGATTTCCCCCGTTGAAATCCCGCAAACCCACCTCGCCCCCCACNNCGAGGCCTCCACCTCGCGTCCCATCCTCACAGTTGAGGGGGGGGTTAAACACCTATTAATCAATAACTTACATAAAACGCATCACGGCGCAGTCTCCCCAGGCTGCGCCGTGACGTGCGTATNCCTGAACCCTCGAGTTCCCTCAAGGGTCTTCTCGTTATGTCCACTCAACATAGTTAACCAAGTAGCATGAAGAAGAAAGTGACATTACGCGATATGGTCGAAGCCGATATCCACGCCTTCCTGAATCCCGAGCCCACGGGTCAACAACCCTTGACCAGCGGTGCAAAGGGCTGGAATCGTCTGTTTTACAACGAGACGGAGTTTCAGCGCGGGTTGTCGAACTATCTCGAAGATACTGGGAAATATGATGCAATCTATGTGGAGTACAAGGTGCCAAACAAGATGCCTTTCCGCAGCGAAAAAGCCCACTTCATGTTTATCGACATCGTGGTGAAGGGAAAGGATGGTGATTATGTGCCCATTGAACTCAAGTTTAAGCCCAACAAAGAGTATAAAACGGGTGACTTGCGGTTTGGCAAAGCCGATGATTACATTGAGTTCCANGACGACCCTTACACGCGAAACCTCAATAGAAAGGACTATTGGAAAGATGTGGAGCGCTTAGAGTGGCTAAGAGACACCTATCCTAACGTTGTGGGTGGCATCTTTGTGCTTGTGACCAACGATGATGACTATGAGCACAAGCCAGGTACTCACAAGGATTATGGCGAAATATTTTCGATTATGGCGGCTCATGATGCTCAACCGGTTTTCAACGCCGATGAGGTCCATGTGAATATCAGTCGTCCGCACGATGTGAATTGGTATCCAGCTGAGCCGAATACCTATTGCATGGGCAAATCGCAGATAAAGTTTGTTCACGGCACCACCCAAAACCGCGTTGCCCTTGGCGTTGTCAAGGAATATGTGGCGTTGTGCGATGGCAAGGTGACNNTAGAAGAGTTGCGAGAGGCTTTTCCCAATAAGNTNAANCCCGATTCGGGNGTGAAAGAAAACTTTGTGGAACTGAGCACAGCGACCTCATCAGGTTGGAAAGGTTATTTCACCGAAGNAAATGACATCATCAAGACCATCGATGGCAAGGATGTGTGTGTTGTGAACATGTGGACAAGGCCCAGCTTAAATCGACTGGCGGCTCACGCATGGCACTATGGCATCATCGCAGTTGCTCCCGAAAAAGGAACTGGTGGCGTCAAAGGCTCGACCGAGACGACCGAATTCTCGCAATTAGGCTTCCGCTACTGCGCTATCATTGATTAAAGCATTAAAATTTTGCGTATGACAAAGAAAAAGAAAGAAACAAACAAAATAGAAAAATTTCTAGACAAGTACCCCATCCTACTATATACACTCATATTTGCAGGTTGTGGTGTGATTTGGTTAATCCTTGATTTCGCTGGTGATATTGACTTTGATACCACCGATACATCCTCGGCGGTAATGGCTCCTGTTCCTAATTCCAAGTTGCTCGAACCTGCCTCGTCGTCTTTCACCGAGGGCGGCCTGTCGCGCTTTGTCGAGATTGTAGCAACACCCGCTTATTTGGTTTATGATAACGATACTACAAAGTCGGGCGTTGAAACTCACTATACGCTTAAAGTTAAGGTGCGCCTAAAGCGTGAAAACGCGGAACTTGCCAGTGTTGATGCAAATGATATCGCTTTCACGAGCGACCAGTTTATGATTGGCCGTCGTGGTTTAACGCTGATTCTCAAGGATGATGACAACATTACCCTAAATAAAAACGACTATTTCATAGTGGCCGATGAAGACGTGCCCAAACTGAAGAAACTGCTCAAGGCCTCGAAGGGCACTGAGGAAATACTAACGTTTGTGTACACAGGCTCTCCCGACTTGCTGGAAGAGGCTACCTTATATGCTCCATCGGTTACGGCTTCATTGAGTAAGCCGCTGCCCACCACCGCAAGCAAGACGCTATCCACCGATGAGAGCGATACACAGCCTGCCGATGAGAGCGATAAAAATGACAAACCTTTAACTCATTAATTATATAATTAAAAAAAGGAAAAATGAAAAAGTTCTATCTTTTAACTGCTGCAATTGCATTCATGGCTGGCGCGGTGTCGTGTTCTTCTGGTGGAGACGACGCCAAGTCGGCTATCGCAGCAAAAATCAACAATCCTAACTTAAAAATCGTGCAAGCCGCGTCGCCAGCGTTTACCGAGGGCGGCCTGTCGCGCTTTGTCGAGATTGTAGAGGGTCCCACCGATTTGACCTATGTTAACGACACAACGAAATCGGGCATGGTAGCCGATTATTCGTTGAAAGTGAAAGTGCGTGTGAAGCAAGAAAACAAGTCGTTGGCTAACGTTGACGCCGATGATATTGCTTTCACGAGCAAGGATTTCTGGATTGGCCTTCGCGGCTTGACCCTGGTTCTTAAGGACGATGACAATGTCACGCTGAACAAAAACGACTATTTCATGGTAGCCGATGATGACGTGGCTAAACTGAAGAAATTGCTCAAGTCATCGAAGGGCACCGAGGAAACGTTGACGTTTGTGTACAGCGGTTCGCCCGAACTGTTTAACGAGGCCGTTTCCTACGCTCCTGCAGTTACTGCCTCGTTGAGCAAGACGCAACTCACCAAGGGTGAAAACTAAAATCTAGTTGTAGAGTACTTAAGCTAACGCAACTTAAGCTAACGCAACTTAAGCTAACGCAACAAACATCTTAAGTATAATCATAAAAATCAATCAACAATGGAATTTAATTTCAAAAACTGTGGCCCAACAAGGAACAGCGTGAGACCATTCTCGAGTCTTTGCAACTTGCCGCAACCAAATTGCAAGAAGCCTCGGTTAAGTTGTATGGCGCTACGGTCGAAATGACCAAAGCCCTGAAGAAGACCGACTTGTATCATCGTCTTGAGAACATGTTCATCAAGGGAAAAGACGAGATGCACGATGTGAAGACACCCATCGAGACGATTGCCAAATTCTTTGGCATCATCGCATGGGCCGATGGCAAGCTCACCGATGACGAGAAGAAAGTCATTGGCGACATTGCTAAATCGTACAAACTCACCAACGAGGATGGCCAGAAACTGCAAAAGGCAGTAGAATCCAGCTACGCCGACATCAAGGACCTTGACGAGGAGAAACTCAACAGCTACTTGAAGGAAGTGGCCGGTAAGGTAGAAAAAGGCGATGCCAACTATCTGTTCCAGGGTGCTCTGGAATTGACTCATGTCAATGGTGTTCTGCGCACTGCCGAGGTCGAGAACCTGCTTGCCCTGGCTTCGTGTCTGGGTGTTACTCGCACTCATGCAACCCTGATGATTGCCAGCCTTGTGAAAGAGGACCCCGCAATGATCGTTAAGGCTTAAATCTTTCGTTTTAGATATTCTATATTTCTGAATTGTCGTATGAAAAAAACGGGAACGAAGTTGGATTTTTTTACCATCGTCATCTTAACAACTTCTTCTTGCCAAATAGAAAACTTCGTTCCTGCTTTTTTCATATAAACAGCTAACAATCTTAAAATTAGTACAAAATCATGGTAAATAAAGTTAGAGTTTATGGAAAAGCCCAAAACCGCACGGCACTGGGTATCATGCATGCCTACATGGTGATGCATCCCGAGGCTACATTAGCCGACCTGCAGAAAGCTTTTCCCGATGCACTTAACCCCGACTCGGGNGTAAAGAAGAACTTCATCAAAGTTGGTGAAAGCACTGGTCCTAGCGATTGGAATGGTTATTTCACCGAGCCCGAGGAGTTGCTCACACTGGGCGATGGCACTCAGGCTGCCGTTGTAAAGATGTGGACCAAGCCGAGCTTCGAGCGCGTTGTAGAGCATGCCAAGCAATATGGCATCGAAATCGCTGAATTTGTCGCAGCCGAGAAAGGTATTGGCAAAAAGGGTGGTTTCCGTCTTGAGTACTTGAATGGATATGAACCGCCGATGGCTGCTGCCGCTGCTCCTGCTTATGTAGCGGGTAACGCTGGTGGTGGAAAGAAGATGCCAAGTTGGCTGTGGTGGGTGCTGGGCCTTGCCGCTCTTGCTGCCCTCGCCAGTATCTACTGGTGCAACCCTCGCATTGTGGAGAAAACTGTGATTCAAAACGACACCATNGTTCAAAACGACACGATCACCATCCGTGACACTGTGTATATTCAGCAGGTTGAAGAACTCGAGAAAGAGTTCAATGCTGCCAAGTTTGCGCAAAACAAGACCGACTTGACCGATGATGCCAAGGAAGTGCTCTTTAAGTTGGCCGACGTGCTGAAGAAGCATGAGGAGATTAACTTGAAGGTCGTGGGTCACACCTCGATTGAGGGTAGCCCTACTCACAACCAAAAGCTGTCGGAAGAACGTGCTAAGGCAGCCGTCGACTTCCTCGTTAGTCGCGGTGTTCCTGCTGAGCGCTTGAGTTATGAGGGCAAGGGTTCGTCGGAGCCGATTGATCCGAACAATAACGAAATCAATCGCCGCACCGAGTTTATCGTTTTCGATAAACCTGACGTTGCCCAAGAAGAGGAGAAATCAGAAAACTAACATTTTATGATAAACTAAAATCAACAAATTATGGCTTACTACAAAAAGACCCAGAGCGGTAAAATTGATAAGCGCACAAAAGAGTACAAAGAGTTGTGCCGCAACGCCGCTAAAGCTCGTCGAGCTAAGAAAAGACAAGAAAACAGTCTGGCAAAACGTCTTGCAAGATTGTTTAAGTAACAACTGTTTACAGTGAACAACCACTAGAAAAAAGAAAAAGAATATGAAGACATCGATTGAAACAATCGCCAAATTCTTTGGCGTAATCGCATGGGCTGATCAAGAGTTTACCGATGACGAGAAGCAAGCCATCGGTGAGATCGCGGCCGAGTATGAGTACTCTCCCGCGGACGTCACGAAGTTACAAGATGCCGTCAGCAAGGTCTATGATGAGATCAAGGGCCTGAACGAGGAGAAACTCAACGAGTACCTGATGAACCTGGCAGCCGAAGTCGAGGAGGAAGACGCTCCCGCTCTGTTTGAGGGCGCTCTGGAACTCGCATTTGCCAATGGTTACCTTTGCACCGAGGAAGTCGACAACTTGTTAGGCTTAGCCGACGTGATAGGCATCGAACTGCCTCAAGCAGTGCTGATGATTGCCGATATGGTTAAGGATGATCCCGAGATTGATATCAAATTCTAACTCTAACTCTTTACGACAATGGCAGAATTTAGTTTAGACGGTCGTAAGACAGTGAAAGGCCTGAAGGCCGATTTCAAGGAGACCTTTGGCGCAACGTTGCGCGTCTATACCAGTGTCAACTGCAAGCAACCCGCCCCCGAGACAGCATCGCTGGCATCGTTACGTGCCGAGGGTGCCAAGGGTGGTTCGCTCAAAGTTGGTGGTAACATGCAAGTGGGTACTTTCGGCGACAAGGTCGCCGAGATGTATGGCATTGGCGTTCGTGTTGCCGACAAAGCTAACAAGGGCCTTGTTCCTAAGGACATTACCCTCGTTGCTGCTGGTAAACTCTAAAGCAAGCCTTTAGCGACAGGAACGGAGTGACAGGCAATGCCGAAAACTTCATTGTGCTCGCTGCGTGCACTTCGTTCCTGTTTTTTAATCTTGGTGCAAAACACGATAGAACAAGATGTTGCGGCTTTCTTCTCGCGGGAAAATGAACTATTTTTCAACGAGAATGATTTCCAAATGCATCTGGCGCTATACTTGAGACAAACTGCACACTACGATGATGTCGATATTGAATACTTTATTCCCAAACAGGAATTAGATGGTTATGTTTGGAATAACAATGTTTATATCGACATTGTGGTGAGGAGTGGTGATGAGTATGTGCCCATCGAGTTGAAGTATTGCACCCGTAGCGTGAAGCAAAACATCACCCGCTTTGGCGAGCTACTGAGCGAAAAGGTTGAAATCGTTAAGAATCAAGCTGCCGAGAATATCCGTTCCTACGAATTCTGGAAGGATGTGCATCGCTTGGAACTCGTTTTAAAGCGCTTTCGAGCCGCCAAGGTGGGTTATGCCATTTTTGTGACCAACAATGCTGCGTATAAACGTGAAAAGTCACAAGCACTTGCAAGCGTAGAGTTTTCGATGCAGGATGGGACGCATGCTAGGTCGAAACACTGGCGTGGGACTCCAGCAGTGGCAAAGGATTACCCCGATTTTGAGCTGTGTCAAGAGCATGACATCACGTGGCACGATGCCACACTGGGAGGCATCCCATTCTATTATTGCATGGTAAAAGTTTAACCCTAAAGATTAATCTATATCGTTATGAGCAAAGAATATTATCAGAAACAAATCGTTGAGTTGCGTTATCGCATTCAGCGTGAAAAAGATGCTAAGAAGAGCGACAACGAGTCATACGCTCGTCAAATCAAAAACGCGACGTCGGCTTCTTCAAAGGCGTCTTTACGTCAAGCTAAAATCTCACGAGCCGCCCAGCACGACCGCAACATCGAAAGTTTGAAAAAACAAGTTGCTACTGCGCAATACAATAAGGCGCGGGAATCTCGGTGAGAAAGTATGAATTAAGTAAAACAGAATTTTATCGAAGATGAAGAAGACAAAACAGGATTTGTCGTTGACAAAGAAAATAATGTTGATTGTGGCGTGTGTGGTGCTGGCGGTGGCTGGCTATGCGGGCTACATGTTTTTCAACGGTAAAACGAGTGTTAAGGCGATTAGTGAGGATGAACTCAAGCAGACGGTGTCGAAACTGCCGGTGCTCTATACCATCGAGGCTGTGAGCGAGGTGTATGTGACACACCAGGATGCTGAGTCGTCGGTGCGCTCGTGGTTTGGTAATCGGTCGATTGTGGTGCCGCTGAAGGCTAACATCAAGGCTGGCATCGACTTGTCGAAGGTTCAGGTGTCGCTGCATCCCACCGAACAGACGGCCGAGTTCACGCTTCCCGAGCCGCTCATCGAGATTGAGAGCGACGAGATTCAGTGGGATAAGTTGCAGGAGGACGTTGGCTTCCTGCGGCAAAGCTACACGGTGAATGAGAAGCAGCAGATTGCGAAAATGGGTAAGGACAAGATTCAGAATAGCCTTTACAAGATGGACCTGATTGAGCCGACCATTAAGCAAGCGCAAGATGTGCTCACGGGATTGTGTAACAAGGTAGGCCTAAAGGCAACGTTCACGCCGTCGACGACGAAATATGACACAGCCGAGGCTATCGCTAAAATTATTAAACAATAAAACCGAAGCGAAACGATGAAAACGATTATATCAAATGTGATACTGGGTTGCATCGCAATTGCCGCGGCAATCGGTGCCATCTATGGCATGAAGCAATGGGGCGTCGACAAGATGTTTGAGTACAAAGTGGAGACTGCTAACCCGACGTTGACCGACATCACCACGGCCGAGAAGCTCAAGGTGCTCACTATAGCCGAGGACGTCATGGTGACTAACACCAAGGCTAAGAGCACGGGCAAACTGGGTTTCTTGCGCAGCAAGATAAGCAATAATGAGGCTAAGATTGTGGGTATCTATCCCGCACTGGTGAACATCGGGTTTGACTTCAGCAAGGTTGACAAGGACAAGATGATTGAGGCGAAAGAAGACAGCCTCATCGTTCACATGCCCGCCATCGAAATCCTGAACAAGGACGGCAAGGCCATCAGCGAGAGCGAAGCCAAGTTCCCCATCCAGAATGGCACATGGTCGTCGGCCGAGCTCGTTGAGCTCTCGAAGAAGGCCAACGATGAGATGCTGAAGAAGTGCCAAAGCGGCGAGTACTACGCCATGGCCACCGAGCAAGGGCAACGCATCGTGAAAACCATGTTCGAAAGCCTCGGCTTCGATAAAATCCGCGTCGAAATCGCCCAGTAGTGATTAGACCTCACGCAGACTACGCGGACCAGCGCGGACATATAATTAAAAGAGTGGAGATATCATTAGCCGGTATCTCCACTCTTCACTCTTCACTCTGAATATGGGTCTGCGTGAGGTTTAACTTCACTCTGGGTTAGAGCCAGTGGAGGAGGGTGCGGAGGGAGGCTTTTTGGCCGTAGTGGAGGATGCCGCGGCGGTAGATGCGGCCGGCAATCCAGATGATGAGGGCGGTGGTGAGGTAGAGGATGAGGAGGCTGAGGATGAGTTGCCACAGGGGGACGCCCTGGGGGAGGCGGACCATCATCACGACGGGGGAGGTGAAGGGGATGAGGGAACACCATAGCGCCATGGGGCCGTCGGGCGACTCGATGCACGCCATGCCGGCGTAGAGGGCGATGATCATGAGGATGACGACGGGGGTGGTGAATTGGCTGGCTTCGCTGGCTTGGTCGACGGCGGAACCGAAGGCGGCAAACAGGGCTGCGTAGAGCAGGTAGCCGCCGATGAAGTAGATGATGAAGCCCAGAAGGATGCCCCAGAAGTTGATGCCGCTCAGCATGCCGAGGGCGCTGTTGACCAGGTCGGTGGATTGGGCCTGGGTGACGGCTTGGCTGGCGGTGGCGCCAGCGGTGGTGTCGCCAAAGCACAGGGCGAGGATGACGAGGGCGATGGCGCCCATGATGCACCACACAGCGATTTGCGTAAGCCCGACGAGTCCGATGCCGATGATTTTACCTGCCATGAGTTGGAAGGGTCGGCAGCTGGAGACCATGACCTCGGCGATGCGGTTGGTTTTCTCCTCGACGACGCTGTTCATGACCATGGCGCCGTAGATGAGCACAAACATGTAGATGAGGAACGAGAGCGCGAAGCCGATGCCGCTGAGGAGTTCGGCCGATGACTCGTGTTCCTTGCCCTGGTCGTCCCAGGTGACGCTCTTGACGTCGACGTCGGTGCTGGCGCGGTCGACGAGGCGCGTGAGTGCCTCACCGCCGTAGCGGTTGAGTGCGGCGGTGGCGAGCGTGTCGGTGAGTGCGCGCTGGATGGCGAGTTTGAGGTCGGTAGAAGCCGCCTCGTGGGCGTAGATGGTGACGGCGCGTGTGCTGTCGACATCGCGTGGGATGACCACGAGGGCGTCGACGGCGTTGCGTGCGTTATCGATAAACGTGCGCGGGTCGGTGCCATCGGTGGCAGGTCCCAGGACGGTGAAGGTGTAGCGGTCGTCGCTGTGGAGGGCGGTGCCGTAGTGGCCCGTCTCGTCGACGATGGTGATGTGCTCGACGTCGCTGTGCGTGTCGTTGTAGTAGGCAATCAGTGCCGGTGCCGCCATGCACAGGATGAAGAGGAACGGGATGAGCAGGGTGAGGATGATGAACGACTTGCGTCCCACCATCGACCAGTATTCGCGTGCAATGATGAGTTTAAGCTTGCGCATGGTTGCTGTTGTTAACGGTTTCGATAAAGATTTCGTTCATCGTGGGCAGTACCTCGTGGAAGCCGGTGAGCGTGTGGTGGTCGTTGAGCCAGGCGATGACGTCGTGGATGTCGCGGGCGGCGTTGACGCGGATGGTCGACTGGCCGTTGGCGCTGGTGATGACCGTGTAGAGGCTGTCGTTGTGCGAGATGGTGGGGTCGGTGGTGGTGACGTTGTAGATGTGCTTTTTGTGGGCTTGCTTGATGTCGTTGACGCTGCCCTGTAGCACGACGTGGGCGTTGTTGATGAGGGTGATTTGCTCGCACAGCGCCTCGACCGACTCCATGTTGTGGGTCGAGAAGATGATGGTGGCGCCCTGGTTGCGCAGTTCCATGATTTCGTCCTTGAGGATTTGCGCGTTGACGGGGTCGAAGCCCGAGAAGGGTTCGTCGAAGATGAGCAACTGGGGTCGGTGGATGACGGTGGCGATGAATTGCACCTTCTGCTGCATGCCCTTGGAGAGCGTTTCGATGCGTTTGCCTGCCCAGTCGGCGAGGTTCATGCGCTGGAGCCATCGTCGGCATTCGCTATAGGCCTCGTTGCGGGGCATGCCCTTGAGTCGCGCGAGGAAGACGATGTGGTCGGCGACGCGCATTTTCTTGTAGAGGCCGCGTTCCTCGGGTAGGTAGCCGATGTGCTTGACGCTGCTTTCGTGCATGGGGTCGCCGTTGAGCAGTAGCGTGCCGCTGTCCTGCGGGATGATTTGGTTGATGATGCGCAGCAGCGTGGTTTTGCCGGCGCCGTTGGGTCCCAGCAGGCCGTAGGTGCAGCCTTGCGGGACGGCGAGGCTCACGCCGTTGAGCGCCACGTGTGCGTCGTAGCGCTTGACGATATCGATGGCTTCGATGAAATTGCTCATGATGGTTTACAATGATGATGAAAGCGGGCGGCAACATCGCTCGCGCTGCATGCCCCTTAAACGACCCTCTCCGAGGCTCTTAGAAAATGGCTATCCTTGCCCCAGGTCTCGCGTTTCGCTAACGCTCCGCTCGGCCTGGGGGTAGGTTAAGGGCGGCTCTCCGAGCCTTTCCACTTCTCTGTGAGTTTTGACACATTCTCTCTGCTTCGCGAGAAGCTTTTGATGCGGTCTCGACCTATGCGGTAGAAGTGGGCCCTCTTCGAGGACCTAAATCAGTCATTATCAGTGCCCCAGGACTCGCTGCGCTCGCCCTGGGGTTACTGACCTGGAGGGTCTTCGACCCTCGGTGCTCTGCAGGGGAGGCAAAAGGCTCGGAGAGCCGTCTTTAACCTACCCTTAGGCCGAATGACGAGCGGTAGCGAGGAATGAGACCTAAGGCAAGGCTACCTATTCTTGTGTGGTCCTCGGAGAGGGCCTCTTGAGGGCTGTTTCGCTGCGAAGATGCTGCCCTTAAACGACCCTCTCCGAGGCTCCCTAAAAATTAGAGCCTTTGCCCCAGGTCTCGCGATTCGCTGGCGCTCCGCTCGGCCTGGGGGTAGGTTAAGGACGGCTCTCCGAGCCTTTCCACTTATCTTCGAGTCTTGATGCGACTCTTGATGATTTGCAGGGAGTGCTGACTTGGAGGGGGCTGTGACTCTTGCTTGCAGGGTGGGTTACTCGTCGTCGTCGGCGTCGCCTTCCTTCATGTTGGTGAAGACGTTTTGGACGTCGTCGTCCTCGTCGAGGACTTCGATGAGGGCTTCGACTTCGGCGCGGGCGTCGTCGCTGAGTTCTTTGTACTCGGCGGGCTCGTAAACGAACTCGGAGTTCTTGATTTCAAAGTCGTTGTCCTCGAGGTACTTCTGGATGTCGCCGTTGGCCTCGAAGGGTGCAGCGATGAGCCATTCCTCGGCGTCGTCGTGGTCAAATTCCTCGGCGCCGCAGTCGATGAGTTCGAGTTCGAGTTCATCGGGGTCGATGCCGTCCTTGGGCGTGACGTGGAAGTAGCACTTGTGGGTGAACATGAATGCGACGGTACCCGAGTTGCCCAGCGAGCCGCCCTTCTTGTTGAAGTAGTTGCGCAGGTTGGCAACGGTGCGGGTGGTGTTGTCGGTAGCCGATTCGACGAGTACGGCGATGCCGTGGGGAGCAAATCCCTCGTAGATGACCTCCTTGTAGTCGCTGGCGTCCTTTTCGGTTGCTTTCTTGATGGCGCGCTCGATGTTCTCCTTGGGCATGTTAGCCGTCTTGGCGTTAGCGATGAGGGCGCGCAGGCGCGAGTTAGCGGTAGGGTCTGGACCTCCGGCCTTTACGGCGATGGTGATTTCCTTACCGATTTTGGTGAAGGTGCGCGACATGCTGCCCCACCGTTTGAGTTTTCTCGCTTTGCGGTATTCAAAAGCTCTTCCCATATTTAATTGTGGATGATTTAGTGTTTGTTATGTTGATTGTTAATGAATTGCGTTGTCTTAGCGCAGTTGAGCGCCGAGTTGGTCCTGAAGTGCCTTGATGATTTTGTTCATCACGGCGTCGATTTGCTTGTCTTGCAGGGTTTTCTCGTTGTCCTGCAGGTTGAGGCTGATGGCGTAGGACTTCTTGCCGGCCTCGAGTTTGTTGCTCTCGTAGACGTCGAACAGCGTCATCGAGCGTAGCAGTTTGCGCTCGGTGGCGGCGACGACGCGGCGGATGTCCTCGTAGGAGACGTTTTTGTCGACGAGGAGGGCGAGGTCGCGGCGCACGGGCAGCGTCTTGGGCAGGTCGGTGTACTTGATGTCGAGGCGAGCAGCCATGCGGCACGCCTGGTCCCAGTCGATGTGAGCGTAGTAGACGTCCTGGTCGATGTCCATGCGGCGCAGTGTGGCCTCGTCGACGGCGCCCATCAGTGCGATGGTCTTGCCGCCGCGGTTGGTGTAGCGCAGCGAGGGATTGAGGAGGCTATCGGCACCTTGCTCGACGGTGAGGTCGCTGAGGTGGACGCCCATGCCGGTGAGCACGTTTTCGAGGGCTGCCTTCAGGTCGTAGGGGGTGACGGCGCGAGCGCGGTCGGCCCAGGTTTCGCCGTGGGTGTTACCGGTAATCCACAGGGCCAGCATGGGGTGCTCGCTGTAGGGCGCGAGTGCACGCTCTTCCTGGCTGACGCCGGGCTGGTAGTGGTAGACGTTGCCCACCTCATAGAACTTGAGGTTGGGGTTCTTGTGGTTGATGTTGCGAGCGATGCTCTCGAGGCCGCCGTAGAGGAGCGTTTGGCGCATGACGCACAGGTCGCTACTGAGCGGGTTGAGGATGCGGACGCAGTTTTCGGCGGGATATTCCTGGTTGCCCTCGTAGTAGGCGCCCACGGTGAGCGAGTTGTTCATGATTTCGCGGTAACCCATGGCGGTGAGCTGGTTGCTCACTTGCTCGCGCAGGTCGTCGCTCAGGTCCACTGGGCCCTTGCTCGAGAGGTTGCCGTGGACCTCGTCGCTGAATTCCACGTTGTTGTAGCCATAGACGCGCAGGATGTCCTCGACCACGTCGCAGGGGCGCTGCACGTCCACACGATAGGTGGGCACAACGAGGCTGAGGCCCTCGCTGTCCTCGCGCTCGATTTTCATCTCGAGGCTGGTGACGATGCGCTTAATCAGGTCGTGGGGGATGTCCTTGCCGATGAGGCCGGTCACATAGTCGTAGCGCAGCTCGACGGGGAAGCCGGGGAAGTCGTGTGCCTTGACGTCGATGATGTCGCCGCAGATTTCACCACCGGCGAGCTCCTTGACGAGCATGGCGGCGAGTTTCAGGTTATAGACGGTGTCGTTGGGGTCGACGCCGCGCTCGTAGCGGAACGAAGCGTCGGTGTTGAGGCCGAAGCGACGTGCCGTTTTGCGAATCCAGGTGGGGTGGAAGTAAGCACTCTCGAGGAAGACGTCGGTGGTGGCCTCGGTGACGCCCGAGTTCAAGCCGCCATAGACGCCGCCGATGCACATGGGCTCGCTGGCGTTGCAAATCATCAGGTCGCGGTCGGTGAGCGTGCGCTCCACGCCGTCGAGGGTGACAAACTTGGTGCCCGGGGCGACGGTCTTGACGACGACTTTGTCGCCGGTGACGTGTGCCAGGTCGAAGCAGTGCATGGGCTGTCCGGTGCCGAGCAGGATGTAGTTGGTGATGTCGACGATGTTGTTGATGGGGCGCTGGCCGACGGCACGCAGGAGGTCTTGCAGCCACTTGGGGCTCTCCTTGACGGTGACGCCGCGCACGGTGAGACCGCAGTAGCGCGGGCATGCCTCGGCGTTCTCGACGGTGACGGGGATGGCACCATCGGTGCGGTCAACAGTGAAGCCGTCGACGCTGGGTCGATGCAGCTGGGCGGGCTTGTCGTGGCGTGCCAGGTAGGCTGCCAGGTCGCGTGCCACGCCGTAGTGCGAGCCGCCGTCGATGCGGTTGGGGGTGAGGTCGACCTCGATGCAGTAGTCGTCCTCGACGCCGTAGTACTGTGCGGCGGGCGTGCCCACTACTGCGTTGTCGGGTAGGACGATGATGCCATCGTGGCTGGTGCCGACGCCGATTTCGTCCTCGGCGCAAATCATTCCCCACGACTCCTCGCCGCGGATTTTACCTTTCTTGATTGTGATTTCCTTGTCGCCGTCGTAGAGCTTGGTGCCCACGGTGGCGAGGATTACCTTTTGTCCAGCGGCGACGTTGGGTGCGCCGCAAACGACCTGAATGGGTTCGTTGCCATCACCGGTGTCGACGGTGGTGATGTGCAGGTGGTCACTATTGGGGTGAGCGACGCAGGTGAGGACCTGTGCCACTACGAGTCCGCGCAAGCCACCGCGGATAGTCTCCACGGGCTCGACCGAACCTACCTCAAGTCCCAGCGAAGTGAGCGCGTCGCCCACCTCTTGCGGGGTCATGTCGGTATCGATATAGCGTTTGAGCCATTTATAAGATACATTCATCTTGCTATGGTGTTAATTGATTAATCCTAAAAACGTGCAAAGTTACAAAATATCCTGCAAAAATCAAAAAACAGTATCTACTTCTCATGGCCTCACGCCGACTACGCAGACTGCGCGGACTTCCTTGTTGTGTTTTTAAATATCAGGTTATGAGAGTGTTATGTTGTGGCCGTGCACCTCTTGCGAGGTACTAATCTAGTAGCAGAGTTTGCCTCAGGTTTTCCGGTCGCTGCGCTCACTACATAACCTGAGGTTAATTCACGTGCTCGTCTACGACGAACACTTCCACGCTGCGGTCTCATAACAGTGGGTGAGACGAAAGTGGTACGTCTCAAGATAAGTATAAAGCGGGCGGAGAGGGTCGCAGACCCTTCAGGTCGGTAGCCCCAGGGCGAGCGCAGCGAGTCCTGGGGCACTGGCAATCAAACTATTAAGTCATCGAAGAGGACCCTCTTTGTGGTAGGGGTTGAAGGTGTGTCAAAACTTGAAGAGAAGTGGAAAGGCTCGGAGAGCCGCCCTTGACCTAACCCCAGGCCGAGGGGAGCGCAGCGAGACCCGAGACCTGGGGCAAAGACGAC
>Ga0065709_1029378_pt1 | contig 26784 bp, 24 predicted proteins | sample Hoacrofraction14_2_FD_59096 | JGI IMG/M metagenome (GOLD analysis project Ga0065709, IMG submission 59096) | Hoatzin crop microbial communities from Cojedes, Venezuela, sample from fiber fraction 14 v1 | ecosystem: Host-associated > Birds > Digestive system > Esophagus > Crop | place: Venezuela...
TGAATCCATCGTACGAGGCAGCGAATAGACTGCCGCGGGAGATGGTGGTTGTTGGTGACGGGGGCAATTCCGTGACCATCGAGCTGACGGTCATCGAGGTGCCGGTGGTGTTTGAAAAGGGCTTTGAGGTGCTCTGGTCGGCCGTTCAGGAGGTCAAGCCGGATCTGGTTTTTGCCATTGGACAGGCCGGTGGTCGCGACAAGCTGACCCCCGAGATGGTCGCCATTAACTGGGCGGATGCGCGAATTCCGGATAACGATGGGAATCAGCCGCTGGAGGTGCCGGTGATTGAAGGGGCGCCGAAAGCGTACTTTACGCGCATGCCGGCAAAACGCATGGCTGCAGCCGCATCCGAAGCAGGCGTACCCGCAGCGGTTTCTTACTCCGCCGGAACCTATGTTTGTAATGACTTATTTTTCAGGCTTCTTCATGAAATTGACGAGGGCAAGGCTGCTTTTACCCCTCAAACGGGGATTTTTATCCATGTGCCATTTGTAAAAGAACAAAACCGTGAGCCGAGCATGGAGCTTTCGGGAATCACAAGAGGGCTTGAAATCATGATTCGCGAAGCAATCAGGCTTTCGTCCTGAAGGGCCTCGCAGTCGACATCATGAGCGGAGACGATTCGGGACAGAGTATTAAATTCAGGAATGACGCGATGAGCAGGCTGGGGAATGGAAATGACGGTTTCCGTTCCCCGGCTTTTTTCGTAATAAATCACGTCTGCGGCCAGGCTGTTGGCCGGGGCGTGGACTTCGAGGTAGCCCTCAGTGCCTTCGATGAGGAGGCCGGAGGGACCCTGTGTGTCTTTGGCGGCCGTGCAGGCGCCTGTAAATGAAAAGAGGTAGTCATTGCAAATCTTAGAAAAGCATGATATAATTTTCGAAAATGTTGATAGTTGGACATTTTCGAATTCGAAAATGTTGACGGGCGGACATTTTCGAAAAAACCAAGTGTTAGCGCGCAATTAGAAAGCAATGACCGGATTGATATAGCAAGGAGGTGGACACATGCTGAAACGGAAAGCGATTGATCAGCTGGCTGCATGGAAGGCAAAGGACAAGAAAAAGTGCTTGATTGTGCAGGGAGCCCGGCAGGTCGGAAAGACATATTTGATTGAAGCTTTTGCTAATGAGAACTACGAAGAAGTGCTGAGCGTCAATTTTAAGAAGACGCCGAGCGCCAAAGAGATTTTTTCGGGCGATTTGGACACGGAGACGTTGCTGAGGGCGCTTAAGTTCCGCTATCCGGGCTATCGTCTCGAGCCGCGCCCACAGATGCCATCCGTCAAGGCACCAACCCTCCTGTTTTTCGATGAAATTCAAGAATGCCCGGAGGCGATTACCTCTCTTAAATTCTGGACCATGGATGGGCGGTACGACGTGATTGCCTCGGGGAGCTTGCTTGGAATTGACTACAACAGGGCGTCATCCTATCCCGTGGGTTATGTGGACTATCTGATGATGTACGGCCTCGATTTCGAAGAATTTCTCTGGGCGCAGGGGATTACACAGGAAAGCGTGGACGTACTGCGGGACGCATTTAAAGAGAGGCGGACGATGCCGGAGGCGATTCATTCGGAAATGATGCGTCAATTTCGCACGTTCATGGCGCTTGGCGGCATGCCGGAGGTGGTGCAGCGTTTTCAGGACACGGGAGATTTCAAGGCGGCCGATGAGACGCAGCGAAGTATTCTGACAGATTATCTGTATGATATTGCCCACTATGCAACGGCTTCCGAGAAGATCAAGGCCGAGAAATGTTTCCTCTCGCTGGGTCGACAGCTGCTGGACAAGGAAAATCACAAATTTCAGTATAAAGAGGTGGAAAAGGGTGCCCGGGCGCAGAAATACCTGACCAGTATTGACTGGCTGACGCGAGCGAACATTGCTCAGGTGAGCCGGAATGTGTCGAAGATTCAGTTTGATTTAGAGGATTATCAGATTGACGACAATTTCCGGGTTTATCCGACAGATTTGTCCCTGCTGCTGGCAATGCGGGATTTTTCGCTGAAGCAGCAAATCGTTGAGAACTCGATTTTGGACAACACCAAGGGCGGTATGTATGAAAGCGTGGCGGCGGACCTGCTGCAAAAAAAGGGGTACGTGCTGCATTTCTACCGAGACGAGAAGACCAAGCGGGAAATTGAATTTTTGATTCAGAAAGATGGGCAGGTTATCCCGATTGAAATCAAGGCCGGGCGGACACCGGCCAAATCTCTGACAGAGGTCGTGAAGGCAAACGACCGGGTGGCATATGCCTATAAATTTTTGGACGGAAACGTGGGAGTGAGCGACACGGGCGTGATTTCGATGCCGCTGTACATGCTCATGTTTGTGTAAGCCTTAAGCTGCTCCGGCCCCAGCGGATTTGTGTAGTTTTTTCTTGCAATGAAGTTACAACTGGAGTATACTGGTTGAGTATTTTGATTCTAACCACTACCAAACATAAGGGAGGAAAGAAAATGGACGGATTTATGGACAAGCTGCTGGACGTAGTTGTGCCGGCCGGCGGTAAAATCATTCTGGCGCTGCTGGTCTGGATTGTCGGCTCGATCGTGATCAAGAAGGTGATCAAGCTCATTCAGAAGGGCTCTCACTTCCAGAACATGGACACGACGGTTTACAACTTCGCTACCAACTTCATCAAGGTTGTGCTCTACACCATTCTTGTCGTCTCGATCATCAGCATTCTGGGCGTGCCCATGGCCTCGGTCATCACGGTGCTCGCCAGTGCCGGCGTCGCGGTCGGTATGGCGCTGCAGGGCGCACTGTCCAACCTGGCCGGCGGTATCCTGCTGCTGGTGCTTCGTCCCTTCAATGTCGGTGACTATATCTCGGCCGGCGGCGGTGAGGGCTTCGTTCAGACCATCAACCTGTTCTACACGGTGGTCCTGACGATTGACAACAAGAACATCACCATCCCGAACGGAACGCTCATGAGCGCGACGGTGACGAACTTCACCCGCGAGGAAAAGAGACGTGTCGACCTGGTCTTCAGTGTCGCCAAGGCTTCGGATGTGGATTTGGTCGAAAAGACCATGATCGACGTCATGAACGCCAACGAACAGGTCATCAAGGAGCCCGAGCCGTTTGCGCGGGTGTCCGGCGGCACCAACGAAGCCATGGAGTTCACGCTCCGCGCCTGGTGCAAGTCCGAAGAGTACTGGGATGTCTACTTCCAGCTCATGCATGACGTGATTGTCGCTCTTGGCAAGGCCGGTATCGAAGGCCCCGCTGTCCGCGTCATCACCGAAGAGAAAAAGGCATAACAAGCAGTAACCAAGAGAAGCGATTCTCTCTAATGAGAGTCGCTTCTTTTAATTTTTGCAAAGACCCGGGCTCAAAGCCCGACGAAAAATAAGAGTAACATAAAAAGGAGTAAGGAGAGAAAATGACCAAGTACATTTTTGTGACCGGAGGCGTGGTTTCCGGCCTGGGCAAAGGAATTACGGCGGCGTCGCTGGGGCGCCTTTTAAAGGCACGCGGCCTCAAGGTCGCGGCCCAGAAGCTGGACCCCTACATTAACGTGGACCCCGGAACCATGAGCCCGTTTCAGCACGGCGAGGTTTATGTGACCGAGGACGGCGCGGAGACGGATCTGGATCTGGGCCATTACGAGCGCTTTATCGACGAGGACCTGAACCGCTATTCCAACCTGACCACGGGCAAGGTGTACTGGAGCGTTCTGAACAAGGAGCGCCGCGGCGAGTATCTGGGCTCGACCGTGCAGGTCATTCCGCACATTACCAACGAAATCAAGGAATTTGTGTACCGCGTGGGCAAGCATTCGGATGCGGATGTGGTCATTACGGAGATTGGCGGTACGATCGGCGACATCGAGTCGCAGCCCTTCCTCGAGGCGGTGCGCCAGATTTCGCTCGAGGTCGGCCGCGAGAACAGTCTGTTCATCCATGTGACGCTGGTGCCGTATATTGCCGGCTCGGAGGAGCACAAGTCCAAGCCGACCCAGCACTCCGTCAAGGAGCTGCAGGGCATGGGGATTTCTCCGAACATCATCATCCTCCGGGCGGATGAACCCATCGAGAAGTCGATTTTCCAGAAAATCGCGATGTTCTGCAACGTGCGTGAGGATTGCGTTATTCAGAATCTGACGCTGCCGAACCTCTACGAAGCCCCGCTCATGCTGGAGGAGGCGAACTTTTCGGCCGTGGTGTGCCGCGAGCTCGGCCTCGACGTGCCGGAGCCGGACCTGACCGACTGGCGTGCCATGGTCGAGCGCGTGAAGAACCGCTCGAAGTGCGTCCGGATTGGGCTGGTGGGCAAGTATGTGCAGCTGCACGACGCCTACCTGTCCGTGGCCGAGGCCCTGCGCCATGCGGGCTACGAGCTGGGCTGCCATGTCGAGATTGAGTGGATTGATTCTGAAAAGATTACCGCCGCCAATGCGGCGTCGGTGCTTGGCTGTGTTGATGGTATCATCGTGCCGGGCGGTTTTGGTGACCGCGGTATCGAGGGTATGATTCAGGCAGCCCGCTACGCGCGCGAGAATAACGTACCGTACTTCGGCGTGTGCCTGGGCATGCAGATTATGGCCATCGAGTTTGCCCGCCACGTCGTGGGTTATGAGGACGCTAACTCCGGCGAGTTTGACGTGCTTACGAAGCACAAAATCATCGACTTCATGCCCGGTCAGAGCAATGATATTGACAAGGGCGGCACGCTCCGTCTGGGCGCGTATCCCTGTGTGATCACGCCCGGGACGAAGATGGAGGAATGTTACCAAGAGAAAGCGGCGTCAGCCCATGCTTCCGCCGCTACAAAAACGACTGGCGTCGTTTTTGAGGGTAGTCAATTGACGGGTGCTGAACTGACGGACTCTTCCGATATCGAAGTGAGCCCGCTGACGATTAGCGAGCGCCACCGCCATCGCTATGAATTTAATAATGACTTCCGCGAGGAAATGACTGCCGCCGGCCTTGTTTTAAGCGGTCTTTCGCCGGACGGCCGTCTGGTGGAAACCATTGAATTACCCGGCCGCCCGTTCCATGTGGGTGTCCAGTTCCATCCGGAATTTAAGTCCCGCCCGAACCGCCCGCACCCGCTGTTTAAAGGCTTTGTCGGCGCCTCGCTCGAACGCGCGGAGGCGGAGGCAAACCGATGAACAGTCTGCATGAAGAATGCGGCGTGTTCGGAATTTACTGTCCGGAGCGGCACCCGGTCGCATCGTCGGTGTATTATGGGCTGTACGCGCTGCAGCACCGCGGGCAGGAGAGCTGCGGCATTGTGGTGAACGATGACGGCGTGTTCTCGTCGCACAAGGATCTGGGGCTTGTGTCCGACGTGTTTTCGCAGGACGTGCTCGATAAGTTCCCAGAGGGCAAGATGGCGATTGGCCATGTGCGGTATGGTACGACCGGCGGTACGACGCGTCTGAACTGCCAGCCACTCGAGGTGAATCACCTGCGCGGCAAGATGGCGCTCGCGCACAACGGCAATCTGACGAATGCCCTGCAGCTGCGTGAAACGCTGGAAATGTCGGGTGCGATTTTTCACACGACCAGCGACACGGAGACCCTGGCCTACGTGATTACCCGCGAACGGATTAGTGCCGGCAGCATTGAAGAGGCGCTTTCACGCGCCATGAATCAGTGGGAGGGTGCGTACTCGCTGGTGCTCATGAGCTCGACGAAGCTGATTGCGGCGCGTGATCCGTATGGGTTCCGGCCGCTGTGCTACGGCCTTCGCTCGGATGGGAGCTATGTGGTCGCGTCGGAAAGCTGCGCGGTGCAGGCCGTGGGCGCGCGTTTTGTGCGCAACATTGAGCCCGGCGAGATTGTGGTTTTCTCGCAGGACGGTGTGAAATCGATCCGCGAGCACTGCGCCACGAAGCCGAAGAAGATTTGTGTTTTCGAGTATATTTACTTTTCACGCCCGGATTCGGAGATTGACGGCGTGTCCGTCCATGAAGCGCGCATGCGGACCGGCGAAATTCTGGCTCGGCGACACCCGGCTCAGGCGGACATCGTGATTGGTGTGCCGGACAGCGGTCTGGATGCGGCGCTGGGTTTTTCCAAGGCGTCCGGAATTCCCTATGAAATCGGGCTCATTAAGAATAAGTATATTGGCCGGACGTTCATTGCTCCGGGACAGGAGAACCGTCTCGACCAGGTGAAAATTAAGCTTTCACCCATCCGCAGCGTGCTCGAAGGCAAGCGGGTGGTGCTGATTGATGATTCGATAGTGCGCGGCACGACGTCCCGCCGCATTATTGCCCTGCTGCGCGAGGCGGGTGCCCGGGAAATTCACATGCGGGTTTCCGCACCGGCATTCCGGTTCCCTTGCTTTTACGGGGTCGACATTGATTCATCCGAGCATCTGATTGCGAACCACCATTCGGTGGAGGAAATTGCGCAGATGATTGGTGCCGATTCTCTGGGCTACCTGCCCATGGATGAGCTCGGGTACATGATGGGGGCGACGGGAAGCTGCGGCTTTTGCGATGCCTGTTTCACCGGCGAGTACGCCACCGCGATTCCCGAGGATACCCGCAAAGACCGATTCGAACAAAAGTTGACCGGGAAGAAGGAATAAATGAAGAATATAACCATCGAAACCTTGAATTTTCCGGACCCGATCGGGACGGTGACGTTGAAGCGGGTTCCACGCAGGCGGAACATGACGCTGAGAATCAAGAGTGACGGGCAGGCGGAGGTGCTGGTCCCAAAACACATGCCGAAGGCCGTCATTACCGGCTTTGTGGCGGAGAGAAGCGAGTGGATTGCTTCCAACCGGGCCCAAATGCTGACCCGCCGGGAGAAGGCGCTGGAGGGAGCACCACAGGTGTTTTCGGAAGAGGCTTTAAGCGATCCGAAGGTGAAAGCCAAGGAACTGCGCGCTCTTAGAAAACAGGCCAAGGCGGCGTTGGAGCCGAAGCTGGAATTGTACGCTGCAAAACTTGGCGTCACCTACAATAAAGTGTCTTACCGCCTCATGACCAGCCGATGGGGCAGCTGTTCGTCGAGCGGGAATATTTCTCTGAATGTGCTACTGGTGCTGGTACCGGAAGAGGCGCAGGATTACGTTGTGGTGCATGAACTGTGCCACCGCAAGGAAATGAATCATTCCAAGGCCTTCTGGGCGCTGGTCGAGTCGGCTCTGCCGAATTACCGCGAGCCCAGACGCTATCTGAAGGAACACGCGCAAGGCCTCATGGCGCAGGTAAAATAAGATGGGCGATGCTATACTAAAGGCAGACACGAAAAGCAGACACGAAGAGGCGAAAAGGTAGGGCTTGTGCGGTCAAAATTGAAGCGCGCAAAAAGTTCGACCAAAACAGCAGTCGGGTGTTGTTTTGGTCGAAAAATTAAGGTATACTGCTTCCGAAGGGTATTTCCGGAGGGAGGAACAGCACATGTATGTCAAGCGAACCGCAGAAGAAATGATACTTAAGGTCGGGAATTCGTTCCCGTGCATAGCAGTCTATGGGCCGAGACAAGTTGGGAAATCGACGACGATTGATTTCTTGTTTGGCGACAAGTACAGGAAAATAACGCTGGATGATATGGATGACCGAGAGTTGGCGATCAATCAACCGAAGCTATTTCTGGAGACCTATTCGTGGCCGCTCATTATTGACGAAATACAGAAGGCTCCGAATCTGCTGGATGAAATCAAACAGGTGATTGACGCTAAGCGGCTCGAATGGATGAAGACAGGCGAAAAAAGACAGCTCATGTATATCCTGACGGGATCTAACCGATTCGAGCTTCAGGAAGGAATTTCGGAATCACTGGCCGGAAGGTGCGGGGTGATTGACCTGGCATCTTTTTCGCAAGCGGAAAAATGGGCGGGAAGAGGCATGCTCTTTAGTCCGGACATCAAGGAGTTACTTAACAGAGAAAGCACATCGACAGCCAAATATCGCACGAGAGCAGGGATATTCGAGGACATTTTCACCGGAGGAATGCCGGACATCTGCACGGGTGAATCGGAACGGACCGCCTATTTCAAGTCATACATCAGCACGTACATTGAAAAGGATGTCAGAAAGCTAATCAGTGCTTCCAATGAGACACAGTTCCGAAATTTTCTTTCCATCGTGGCCTTAAGAACCGCGCAGGAGCTTCACTACGAGGAAATCGCGGGAAGTGTGGGGGTGGATGTCAGAACGTGCAAGAGGTGGATTTCCATTCTTGAAACATCAGGTATCATTTTCCTCCTTCAGCCCTACATGGCAAACCTGTCCAACAGAGTGATCAAGGCGCCGAAGCTTTACTTTATGGACACGGGACTCTGCGCATACCTGTGCCGGTGGCGCGATGCAAAAATGCTGGAGGATGGCGTGATGTCCGGGGCGTTTTTTGAGACCTATGTCGTGAGCGAGTTTGTTAAGAACTTTTATGCTTATAACCTCGATCCGAAAGAATCATTATTTTACTATCGGGATAAGGACCAGAAGGAAGTCGACCTGATTTACGATGACGGGACGACCATTTACCCCATCGAGATTAAAAAAAGCACTTCGCCGAAGAATCCTGTCAGAAATTTCAAAGTGCTGGAAAAATACAAGGTGCCGGTGGGAACCGGACTGGTCATTGATACCTGCGATAAAATCAGGCCTATCAATGAGAATGCTTATTATTTCCCGGTTTTTCAGTTGGGAATGTAAGGCTTAACTTTAACGACATTCATTCTGTACAAAACCCTCAAAATATGCTACAATGTCAAACCACACCTTTGCCCGAAGGTGATTTTAAAATGGATAAAAAAGAGAGTCGAAGGGCAAGAATAAAAAAGAAAAAGGAAAGTTAGTATGCAGGATACATTGATTCAGTGGTTCCAACAAACGCTGGGCGGGATTTTCTCGAACGAAGTGATTGTCTTTATTATTTCGATGATGCCCATCCTGGAGCTGCGCGGGGGCATGGTGGCGGCAACGCTCATGAACATCCCGTATTTAAAGGCGGCGGCGCTGTGCATCATCGGCAATTTGCTGCCGGTGCCGTTCATTCTGTGGTTCATCACGCCGCTGTTTAACTTACTCAAGAAAACGAAATGGCTGCGTCCGCTCGTGGAAAAGCTCGAGAACCGGGCCATGAACAAAAAAGACCAGATTGAAAAGGCGACCTTCTGGGGTCTGATGCTGTTCGTCGGCATTCCGCTGCCCGGTACGGGCGCGTGGACGGGCGGCCTGATTGCCAGTATGCTGGACATCCCCTTCAAGCGCGCCTTCCCGGCGATTGTGCTGGGCGTGCTGCTGGCGTTCATCATTATGAGCGTCATTACCTACGTCATTCCGTGGCTGATTACGCTGATTTAAGAGAAAAAAAACAGAAAGAAGACCCACCCATGAGTTATGTTTATGAGCGCGAGCTCCCGGATCCGTCGCACCTGAAGCAGCTGCTGCCGGTGCCGGAGGAGGTCGAGACGGCGCGCCTTTCCCGGATTGAAACTATGAAGAAAATCCTCGCCGGCGAGGATGAGCGCCTGCTGCTCATTATCGGGCCCTGCTCCGCCGACAACGAGGAAGCCGTCCTCGAGTACATGCACCGGCTCAAAAAGGTGCAGGACGAGGTCGCGGACAAGATTTTCATCACGCCCCGCGTGTACACGAACAAGCCGCGCACGACCGGTGCCGGCTACAAGGGCATGATGCACCAGCCCGACCCCACGAAAAAGCCGAACGCCTTCGAAGGCATCAAGGCAATCCGCCATATGCACATCAGGGTGATGCAGGAGACGGGCTTTGTGGCGGCGGACGAGATGCTGTACCCCGACAACTACGCGTACCTGGACGACGTCTTGGGTTATGTGGCCGTGGGCGCGCGGAGTGTGGAGAACCAGCAGCACCGGCTGACCTGCAGTGGAGTGGACATTCCGGTCGGCATGAAGAATGGCACCGGCGGCGACGTGGAGGTCATGTTCAACGCCATTCATGCCGCGCAAATGGCGCATGACTTCATTTACCGGGATTGGGAGGTTTCGACGAGCGGCAATCCCTTTGCCCATGCGGTCCTGCGCGGCGGCATGAACGCGAAGGGCATGACAATTCCAAACTACCATTTCGAGGACCTGCAGTGGATTGCGGGCCAGTACGAAAAGCTGAACCTACAGCACCCGGCTATCATTGTCGACACAAATCATTCGAATTCCGGCAAGAAGTACGAGCAGCAGCCGCGGATCGTGTCCGAGGTCATGCATAGCATGAAGTACGACCCGCTGTTAAAGCGCATGATTAAAGGCTTCATGGTGGAAAGCTACCTGGAGCCCGGCTCGCAGCCCATTGGCGAGAACAAGATTTACGGCAAGTCCATTACGGATCCGTGCCTCGGCTGGCCGGAAACGGAAAAATTATTGCACGACATTTATGTAAAGCTTTAAAATAAACGCACCGACAATATATACCAAAGAGGAGGCAGTAGGATGGGTCATCACGTTCAGTATCCGAACCAGAAGGTTATGGTCATTGGTCATAAGAATCCCGACACGGACTCGATTTGCTCGGCGGTGGCGTACGCGTATCTGAAGAATCAGATTTCGGACCTGGAGTACGAGGCGCGCCGTGCGGGCAACATGAATCAGGAGTCGGCCTTTGCGCTGAATTATTTTGGCGTGACGCCGCCGCGCATGTGCACGGACATCCTGCCGAAGGTGCGTAACGTCGAGTACCGCCAGACCATTCCGATCCGCAAGGAAGCGAGTATTCGTGAGGCGTGGGATTCCATGCGCAATCAGGGCGTGGAGACGCTGCCCATCGTGACCGAGGACAACCATCTGGACGGCCTGATCACGATTAAGCGAATCGCGGTCGAGGAGATGGATAGCTTCGATAACACGGTGCTCGCGAAGAGCCGGACGCCGTATAAAAACATGCTGCAGACCCTGAGCGGCACCCTGCTTCTGGGCGACGAGAACGGCGTGACCGACCCGCGGGCGCGGGTGATCATTGGTACGGCGAACCCGGAAATCCTCGAGGAAACGCTGCAGGAGGGGGACATTGTCATTCTGTCGAACCGTTTCGAGAGCCAGCTGTGCGCGATTGAAATGGGCGCCAGCCTGCTGGTCGTGTGCCAGGGGCAGCCGGTGTCCAAGATGATTACCAACCGCGCCAAGGAAAAGGGCTGCGCGATCATGAGCGTGCCGAGCGACACCTACACGGCGTCGAAGCTGATCAATCAGAGCGTGCCGGTGGGGTACATCATGTCGACCGAGGATCTGATCAAGTTTACGCTGGTTACGCCGGTCGAGAGTGCGATTGAGGTCATGGCCCGCGAGCGCCACCGCTACTTCCCGATCCTTGATGCGGACGGCTACTACTGCGGCATGCTTTCTCACCGAAACGTCGTCATGCTGACCCGCCGCAAGATGATTCTCGTGGATCATAACGAGAAGACCCAGGCGGTGGATGGCTATGATCAGGCGGAGATTCTGGAGATCATTGACCATCATCGGATCGGGTCCATGGAGACCATCGAGCCCGTTTATTTCCGCAATGAGCCGGTGGGCTGCACGGCCACGATTATTACGCAGATCTACGAGGAAAACGATGTTGAGATTCCGCGGGACATGGCGGGTCTTTTGCTGAGCGCGATTCTGTCGGACACGCTCAAGTTCACGAGCCCGACGTGCACGCCGCTCGACAAAAAGACGGCCGAAAAGCTGGCCGCCATTGCAGGGGTGGATATCGATAAGTACGCGACGGAGATGTTCAGTGCGGGCGAGCAGGTGAGCGGCAAGACCGCCGAGGAGCTGTTCCTGCAGGATTTCAAGGTCTTCATGGTGGGCGACCGCCGCTTCGGCGTGATGCAGGGAAGCTACCTGACACGGCAGCATCTGGAAGAGGCGAAGGACCTCCTCCGGGGCTATATGGACGAGGCGTGTACGAAGCAGCATCTGGAGGATCTGTACATCATGCTCACGGACATCGCGAAGTCGGAGAGCGTGGTGCTGGTCTCGAACGAGAAGGCGGCACAGCAGATTGTGCGGGCGTTCTCGGTCAGTCCCGAGGCGGATGGCAGCTACATCCTGCCGGGCGTGATCAGCCGGAAGAAGCAGCTCATTCCGAGGCTCATGGAGAGCTATACGCAGGCGAATTTCTGATTTACTTAACAAAATCCCCCGGCCGGGGAGTCCTCTCAAAAGAGAGTCTCTTTTCTTTCGAGGACCCCGGCCGGGGGATTTCTTAAGATTTCTTTAAATTTTCGCTGCGATGTTGCGTGTGGTTTTCTTTGTTTGATACAATTCATTCAGAGGTTAAAGGAATTGAATACCTGAACTTGAATGTGGAGTAAAACTGAAGAAAAGGAGGGCTTTAAGATGAAAAAAGTGCTGATGATTGCTGTGGCTTGTGTTTGTACGATTCTCGTCATTTTTTTGCTGAGCTCTTACACCGGCCTTTTTGCAAACTTAACTTCCTATGAGGAAATGCGGGTGTCGAACGCTGCGCTTACCGATTCGTCCTTCTCGGTCGACCTTTCGATTGAGGCGAGCAGCGCCCTGACATTCCGTGGATACAGCTATAAAATCAAGGGCGACCGGCTGAATGTCTATGTTCGCAGCGGTCTGGTGAACAAAAGATTTAAGGATACAAAGCTGAGTATCCTGATTGAAGATGATTTGTCCGGTGTTAAAAGCGTATACCTCATGGAGCAAGGCGGCGAAACGCTTCTTTGTTCCCGTTAATTGAATTCTGATTTTCCCTGAAAACAAAAAATCCCCCGGCCGGGGGATTTTGAATTCATGTGGAAAGGCGTTGACAAGATGTTAAAACGCATTGCTTGAATTTTCGGAGACTTCCTCTATGATGAAAGCAAAAGAAAAGTCATCAGTTGACGGTACCGCAGAGATTATTTCGGAAGAAAGGAGTGGTTAAACATGCTTCAAGAGCAGTTAGTAACCTATCGTAAAAAAGCAGGCTTGACCCAAGAAGAGGTGGCATCGAGGTTAAATGTGACCCGCCAAACGGTCTCCAAATGGGAAAAAGGGATATCCGTCCCGGATGCACAGCAGCTGGTCGAGCTGTCCTCCCTGCTGGATGTGCCGGTGTCTGTGCTTTTGGGAATGGAGGAAGCTGTTCCCGCTGAAAAGAATTCGGAAAATGCAGAGACGGCAGGCAGCGTGGCCGAGAATTTAAATCTGATAGCGCAGCGGTTAGCCCTGATTAACGAACAATTGGCCACAAAAAACCGCCGGGCAAAGCGCATCTGGCGGGTGATTCTGGCTGTCATTTTGGTCTTGCTCATCTTTACGGGAGGGATTATGGTGTGTAATTTTTTGCCGACGGATCAATCGTCTGTCCCATCCTTTTCTTCTGAAGATCTATTGGTCAATCAGTGGGCCGTCACCGGCGAGGTAAACGACCTTAGGGAGACGATAGTAGAACAAATAGTGAATCGCGACATGTTTTCATCGGCGGCGCCTAACGCGGTTCAAGTGAATTTTACGAGCTTGGAAGAAGCGGCGAGATACATAGGCTACGAAGACCTTTCTCTGGTTACCCTTGACCTTCCGGTTATAAGCATTACTGTCACAGCAATGGGCGATGATGGCGCGAATTTTACCCAAATCAGGCTGCAGACCTATTATCAAACGGGAGCATCCGAAGGGAAAACTTCAGTTGTCATTTCCACGGATGAGGAAATTTACTTCAGTCAGGATGAGCTGGACCTGTATTTGCTGGCAGAAATTCAGGACCCGGGATATTCGTGGACGATACAAAAACAAAACGGAAGACGCTTCTATGTGGCGACGTATGATGCTTCCTCTGAGAAACAGGGGAAAAGGGTGCTGCTGCAAGAAAAGGGAGTGATTTATAATTTGTGGACAGCCTACGCACCGGAGGATTCAGCAGAAGCCGAAGCATTGATCAGAGAGTGGATGAATGCTTTTAATTGAAAAAGACTTTCGGGAGAAGTATTCAACCGGACAGGAATCGGAAACGCGACTTACTCCACCTTCGGCAGGAGATGGGCCTTTTCGAGTGCGGGCCGAAGGGCCATGTACAGGGCCACGGCGACGATGACGCTGACCACGGAGTTGATGCCGGTGGAGACGAACTTAAAGGCGAGCGTGAGCTCGGCGGCCGGCTTGCCAAGAATGAGCAGCTTGTAAAGATAGCCCACAATCGGATCGAAAATGGCGTTGAACAGAAGCGCCGCCACGGAAGCCACCAGCGCGCCGGTGAAGATTTTCTTCTTGTCGTCTGTCTTGGTGATGTGGAAAATCTTGTGCGCCACCAGTCCGGCAATCAGGCCAATCAGGAACTTCATCAAAAACGTCTTCGGTGCCGAGAGGATGTACACCGGGTCAAACAGGTCGCCGATGGTCAGACCGATCGCGCCGCCCAGGCCGCCGTAAACGCCGCCAAGCAGCAGCGCCGCCAGCACACACACGGCATTACCCAAGTGGATGGACGTCTGGTCGCCGCTCGGAAGAGCGATGCGAATCTGGAGAAACGTAAAGACGACATAAGCCAGAGCGGCTGTGAGACCGGTCAGGACCAGCCGCAGCAGCACATTGTTCCGGCCGTTATTGTTTTCTGTCATAGTAGAACCCTTTCTGTCTATAGACACTCGTTGCGGTTAACTTTTTAAATGCCTCATCGTTCAAGGCTTGCATGCATTATAGTCTCGGAGTACTGATTTTGCAAGCCGCAGGAGGTTAAAGGCATGTAAAAAGCCATTGACAAAATGTTAAAACACATTGCCGGGCAGGCCTTGCCTTAAGAACGGCTGTTGTGTTTCGAGGGGGAGATGATATAATACGATAATACCAAACGACTTCGGAGAGGCTTAAAATGAAGGAAATCAGTGTTTTTGATGTGATTGGGCCGAACATGATCGGGCCCAGCTCGTCGCACACGGCGGGAGCGCTTCGGATAGCGCTCATGGCCGGGAAGCTTGCGAGCGCGCCGGTGAAGAAGGCGCACTTTATTTTGTATGGCTCGTTTGCGCGCACGTATCACGGTCACGGCACGGACCGGGCGCTCGTGGGCGGCATTCTGGGCTTTTCGACCGAGGACCGTCGGATTCGCGATTCGTTTGCGCATGCGCGGGCGGCCGGGGTCGAGATTAGTTTTGAGGCGGACACGTCGAAGGAGACGGCGCACCCGAACACGGTGGAGATTATCCTGACGGACGAGAACGGTCAGGTGACCGATGTCGTCGGGGAGTCGATTGGTGGCGGCAATGCGCGCCTGGTGCGAATTAACGGCGTCGGGGTGGATATTTCCGGTGAGCTGGAGACGATTGTGATTACGCAGAAGGACGAGCCGGGCGTGATTGCGCACGTGACCCGCTGCCTGTATGATGAGGGAATTAACATTGCCTTCCTGACGGTTTACCGCGAAGAGCGGCACGAGCTGGCATACTCCGTGATTGAGACGGACGGGCAGCTGCCCGAGGTGCTGTCGGGCGAGCTCGAAAAGGTGCCCTACGTGCAGCATGTCAGTGTGATTCGGAGTTTGACCTGAGTCAAAGAGCAGGAATATGAGCTCGAAGCGGGCATGGAAAACGTGATAGAAATTTAAATTGAGGGTAACGGCTTATGACTGCTTATAATTTTACGTCCGGAGAGGCGCTCTTGAAGCTGTGCTACGGCGAGGCCGGCGGCGAAGAGATCCCTATCTCTGAAGTAATGGTGCGGCGCGAGGAGCAGGTGTTTGAGACGTCGCGCGAGGAAATGATCAGTCGCATGGCGCATTCCTGGGACATCATGAAAGAGTCGGTCCGGGAAGGCCAGCTGCCGGGCAACCGATCGATGGGTGGCCTGATTGGCGGCGAGGGACTCAAGCTCTCGGCTTTTCGTGAGCGGGGCGGGTCGCTGCTGGGCGACATTTTGTCCAAGGCTGTCTCTTACGCGATGGGCGTGCTGGAAGTGAATGCTTCCATGGGCCTCATTGTGGCGGCGCCGACGGCCGGAAGCGCGGGGGTAATTCCCGGGGTTTTCTGCGCGCTGCAGGAGGAGATTGGCTTCTCGGATGAGGAAATGATCAGTGCTCTGTTTACGGCGGGCGCGATTGGCTATCTGGTCACGCGCAACGCGACCGTGGCCGGCGCCGAAGGCGGCTGTCAGGCGGAAATCGGGACCGCCGCGGCCATGGCGGCCGGTGCGACCGTAGAGCTGTGCGGTGGTTCACCTCGTCAGGTGCTGAGTGCGGCGTCCAGCGTGATGAGCAACATGTTGGGGCTGGTGTGTGATCCCATCGGAGGCTTGGTAGAGGCACCTTGCCAGAAGCGGGATGGTGCCGGCGCGGCCAATGCGCTGCTCGGAGCGGAACTGGCTCTGGCCGGTGTGGACAGTCTGATTCCGTTTGACGAGATGGTGGAGTGCATGTACAAGGTCGGCCGGACTTTACCGGAAGCCTTGCGCGAGACCGCACTCGGCGGTGTGGCCGCGACCAAGACGGCCTGCGCCCTGTGCGGAGGCTGCGGAGAGCGTCGCTGAGCGGCAAAAACAAACCAAACCAGATATTGTACTCTTTTCGGGCGGTTTCGCCGTACCGGGACACAACTGCTAGTGGAGCCGGTGGCAGGTTCACCACAATCTATTGTGGTTTTTGATGAAAAATCGACGTTCCTTCTATTGACCTTTGGCGGTGGCCTTGCTATAATGAATACCATCTTCTGAATGGGCTGAGTGGTTGCAGCCCGACGGGGCAGAAGGCGAGGCGGCAATTTCAATAGATAGGCGGACGTATGAGCCGCAAACGGGAAAAGTAAAGAGGCCATAGCGCTGGAAATCAGCGCTACGGCCTTTTTCGTTGAGTTTGAGTAAAAGCGGGCCCCTCCGCGTAGCGGAGGGGCTTTGCCTTATGATTAGGTTGTAAGCGACGATTACACATAGAACAGCAGCTTGCTGTAGGTCGGATACGGCCAGTCCTTCTCACTCGTGAGCTTCTCGCACGCATCCGCGAAGGAGCGGAGGGAGTCCATGGCGGGCAGAATCTTGTCGCGGAAGAAGTCGGCTTCCTCCTGAATGTCAGTCAGTACGGTGACCTCCTCCATCAGGTCGGAAAGCTTACGCAGGGCCTCATACATCGCATCGGCCAGCTCGGAAAGCTCGCGGGCACGGTCAAGCTCGTTGCAGGAGACCGGGGCCAGACCGGCTTCCTTCTTACGAAGGGCAGCAGAGGCCAGCTCGTCCACATAAGCCGTGACGGCGGGAAGAATCTCTTTGTAGGCCATGTCAATCATGGTGTTCGCTTCCACGGTCAGGGTCTTGACGTAGGTCTCAAGTGAAATCTCGAAACGGCTCTTCAGCTCGACCTCGCTGAAAATCTTGTACTTCGTGAACAGCTCGACGTTCTTGGGGTCGAGGTAGGCCTTCATGCAGTCGGCCGTGGTACGAAGCTCCAGCAGGCCGCGGCGGGCCGCTTCCTCGCGCCACTCCTCGGAATAGTTGTTGCCGTTGAAAATAATCCGCTTGTGCTTGTGGAACACGTCCTTAATCAGCGTGCCCAGCGCATCCTCGAGGGAGGTGCCGGCGGCAAGGGCCTGCTCCAGATTGTCGGCAAGGTACCCCAGCGAATCGGCCACGGCAGTGTTCAGAATCACGTTCGGGCCGGCGCAGGACTGGCCGGAGCCGGGGCTTCGGAATTCAAACTTATTACCGGTAAAGGCAAACGGCGAGGTGCGGTTGCGGTCGGTGGAGTCCTGTGCAAAGCGCGGCAGGATGTGCACTCCGACCTTCATGACCTTGCGGTCGTGATGCTCGTAGGACTCGCCGGTCTCAATCGAGTTCAGGATAGCGGTCAGTTCGTCGCCCAGGAACATGGAAATGATGGCCGGGGGCGCTTCGTTGCCGCCCAGACGGTGGTCGTTACCGGCGCCGGCAACGGACACGCGCAGCAGGTCCTGATACTTATCCACGGCACGAATCACGGCGACCAAAAACAGCAGGAACTGTGCGTTCTCCCAGGGAGAGTCACCCGGCTCGAGCAGGTTCATGCCGGTATCCGTCGAAATGGCCCAGTTATTATGCTTACCGGAGCCGTTCACCCCTTCGAAGGGCTTCTCGTGCAGCAGGCAGGCCAGCTCGTGGCGGCGCGCCACCTTCTTCATGATCTCCATCGTGAGCTGGTTCTGGTCCACGGCCTCGTTAATCGTGGTATAGACGGGTGCGAGCTCGTGCTGTGCGGGCGCAACCTCGTTGTGCTCGGTTTTCGCCAGAATGCCCAGTTTCCAAAGCTCCTGGTCAAGGTCGGCCATGAATTCCTGCACGCGCGGCTTGATGGTGCCGAAATAGTGATCCTCGAGCTCCTGTCCCTTGGGCGGCTTCGCGCCGAACAGGGTGCGTCCGGTAATCACAAGGTCCGGCCGGGCGTAGTATTTCTTACGGGCAATCAAGAAGTATTCCTGTTCAGCTCCCAGCGTTACATGTACACGACGCACGTCATCGTGACCGAAAATCTTCAGCACGCGAAGGCATTCGCGGTTGAGCGCTTCAATCGAGCGCAGAAGCGGCGTCTTTTTGTCAAGCGCCTCGCCGCCATAAGCGTAGAAAACGGTGGGGATGCAGAGCGTGTTATCTTTGACGAAAGCGTAGGCCGAGGGGTCCCAGGCTGTGTAGCCGCGGGCTTCAAACGTCGAGCGGATGCCGCCGGACGGGAAACTGGAGGCGTCGGGCTCGCCCTTGATGAGCTCCTTGCCCGAGAATTCCATGATGATCTTGCCGTCGCCCACGGGCTTGATGAAGCTTTCGTGCTTTTCGGCGGTGACGCCGGTCATGGGCTGGAACCAGTGGGTGTAGTGGGTCGCGCCGCGCTCGATGGCCCAGTCCTTCATGGCCTTGGCGACGTCGCCGGCGATTTCGGGGTCGAGGTGGCGGCCGTCCGCCATGGTGCGGCGCAGCGCCGCGTAGGCCTCCTCGGAGAGGTACTCGCGCATGGCCGTTTCGTTAAAGACCATAGAACCAAATAATTCGGGGATGTTTTTGTTTTCGGGTTCCATTGATTTCTCCTCTTCTTTTATTTTTGCTTATGTTATCGCGTGGATTCAGTGTAATGTAAAGGCAACCTCAGGTTTGGACCAATGTCGGAAAACGCGAAGCGTTTTCGGAAGGCGCCTCAAAGACTTGAAGCCGTAGTAATGTAAAGGCGCCTTTGCGCTGATGATGCGGAGGAATTGGAATTAAATAACGCCTCGGCGTGAAAGCGTCTGAAGACACTTCATGCGAGGCGGTTAAAGCCTTCATGCGGACAGCGACACTGCCCTCATCAATCGAGCGGGTTGTTTTATTGTTTTCGGAAGCGACACTAAGAGAGGGGCAGAGCCCTTTTCGTCTTGCGGGCTCAGGCAAGGTAATGACGAAGGTCAAACCTCTTTCCCTCATGGCGCACCTCTCGAAAAATAAATATGAGTTATTCTAACATAGGCCGGAAGCAAAAAAAAGAAGATATCCTACAGAATATCTTCTTTCAGGTCATAAAAATTTCGGCGATTTGACAAAGGAAGGTGACCTTAATTCGCCGTAAAGGGCGCTCGGTTTTCCTCCTTCGTAAAGACCTTAAGTCGGTACACCAGCAGGTATCCCAGCAGCGAAAGGGCCGTGCCGGCCACAACATCCAGAACGGAGTGCTGCTTCATGAACACAGTGCTGATGGAAATCAGAATGCCCAGCGCCGTGAGGCCGATTTTGGTGGACCGCTTGATCTGCGTGCTTTCGTTGGAGGCAAAGACGATGGCCAGCGACCCAACCACATGCAGCGACGGGCAGACGTTCGTGTTCGTATCCATCGTGTAGAAAATGGCAATCAGCCGTGTCAGCAGCCCGTGGGTTTCAAAGCCGTGCGGGCGCAGCATCTGACAGGTCGGGAACAGGATGAAGATGCACAGCGAAACCGTATAGGTGAAGATGATAAATTTCATCGTGTTCTTGAACAGCGGAATGTCGTGCTTCAGCGTGTACAGCAGGAAGAAGGCCATGTAAAAGGACCAGGCCATGTAAGGGATAAAAAACCACTTACAGAAGGGAATCAGGTCATCCAGCTTGCAGTGCATGGGGTGATACGTTGTGGTGATGCACCGCTCCAGCAGCGCAAAAACGAGTAAAAACAAGGGCCAGAAGACCAGATATTTAAGGTGTCTATACGTCTGGTCGTTCAGCTTCGAAAAATGAAAATGGCGGTCAATGGCCGCATCGGTATGTTCGTTCATGATCCTTTACTTATATTAAGTCTCCTTCTAAGTGTTTCTAATGTTTGCTCACATCTAACCGAAGGAGACAGAAAATTTGTAACGCTTATATCTGCCGGGCCTTTCGATTATGGGCCTCATTATACCGCCCTCCTGCGCAAAAAGCTATAGCACAATCCTTAAGATTTCCTTAATTTTTCGCCGGATTACAGGCAGTTATGCTGATATATCGAGCAATTAACGAAAAAGAAATTAGTACCGAAAAAGGCGCAGATTTTTTGCAAGTGCCAATGGTTGAGATACTAGAAAATTATGGGCCATTGGAGGTGAGACATTGAAAAAAGTCAGCAGCACTCTTTCTGCTTGGCAAGGTGCACATTTATTAGGCGTATAAGCTAAAGCATTAAATCTTCCGTATTCATATACAATCTGTGAAGACGTTATTAATGACCTCCCCTCTGAAGCTGAAAGTTTGATAGATGCGTTTCAGGCAAAACGTATTGAAAGAGTTCGGTTACAAACTGAAGAATTTTATTTGGCTGGTGAACTCTTGAGCAGGCATCCGCAGATTACAAAAGAGGAAGGAGTGGCACTATCAATAGCAATACAGAGGGATATGCTGGTCTTGGTTGACAACGGCGTGTTTAGAAAAGCTGTACTTGCGGAGGGGGCTAGCTCGCTAAATGTACAGGATTTGTTAGAACCAGAATCAAGGAAACACGGTCGAGATGGACCGCAAACAACATAAAATAAAAGTACCTGAAGACTGCAGAAACAGTTTTCAGATACTTTTTCCAGATGTGGTACATCTGACGTAGGAACTCAAGTATGCCATATCTGGAGACAAAATACAAGAAAAATTTTAGTCAAAGGAGGGCATACTATGCCTATTTATGATAATATTACTTATAACAACCTTGTTAGACCGTTGCCGGAGTTTGTTGAATGGGATTGGTATGATATTCCCGTGGTTGAACCACAAAAGATTGATATCTCGCAGGTAAATAATGGGTATTGGCTTGTTAATTTAAAAAATACTTCGTCCAAAGACAAGTATGCGGGAGAGAAAATCGTGCACGCATTTTGCTATGACGATGAATTGTATAGGTTTTACAAGAACCCTTACAGTTACCTTTATAGGACTAGTGGGTATTATGCAGTCTCAACATTAGACTTTAGCATGAGTGAGCAAATGAGGTTTCCACAAATACTCCATGCTGTGTTTTGCAACCGGTGGTCGGGTGCGTTTATGCAATCATATGGCAGGATTTGTATACCTACTGTTGGGTGGGTAAAACCTGATTCTTATGATATATGTTTTGTTAAGTATGAAGAATCGTTTGGATACAATGGACAAGGACATCAACTCAGAGCGTTTAACTGGGATGAACCCTTTTCGAATGGAGGTGATAACTAATGTCATCCAGGGGAGCAAAAATTAAAAATGGTCATGTAACAACTGATGAATACAAAACCAAAAGGCTTGTGTATGACGCGAAAGTACTCGTTGGCAAGGACGGAAATCACGGGCTTCCGGACTACTCTCATTCGCCTAATCGTATCTATATTAAAGAAAATAGTGACGGAAGTTTTAGAGAAATGAGGATATATGACGAAGAAGGAATAATGTATTTAGAAATAGCTTATCATGCAGAAGAAGCGTTAACCGGCAATCGACACGACAAAGTGTTGCACTATCACCTTATCAACAAAGAACTTAAACGTAGTGATGCAAGAAAAATGTCATCAGAAATCTACTGTAAATACAAAAAATATCTGGAGGTTTACGGACTATGAAAAAACGTGAGCCTTGAAGCGTTGAAGAGGGAATTTTTGACGGCTCCGATTTTTGAAGGGAAAACGTTTTGGCAGGTTGAAAGAGAATTACTATGGCTAGAAGAGGGAGAGCCAATATACGAAGCAAACAAATAACCCCCTTGTCATCTCAAAAACGACATGTTACAATGTGGAGGCGACATAATTTTGTCGCGTCGCGACAAAATTATGTCGAAAATGTCGCGACATCTGTCGCGACGATGTCGCAAGTGCCGCCACGGCACCCAAAAGGAGGACCTTCATGAACATCGGCAAAGAATCAGAATACGTTGAATTTAAAGAGTCAACGGCGGAAATAGACAGAGCGTTGGAGGCCATCGCAGCCATGCTCAACAAAAATGGCCGCGGGACGCTTTACTTCGGCGTCAAAAACAACGGAGATGTCGTGGGACAGGTGGTGGGCGACAGCACGCTCAATCAGCTGTCTCAAAGCATTGCCGGTAATATCAGGCCGCTGTGCTATTATACGGTGTCTGAAAAGAAGCTGCCGGACGGAAAATCGATGATTGAAGTACAGTTCAGCGGCAACCGCAGCCCCTACAGTGCCAAGGGTCGGTATTTCCTTCGAAATCATGACGAAAACCGTCAGATGGACAACGACATGCTACGGCATTACTATCTGTCGCAAAGATCGGATTACTCGGAGTGGGAAAAGGCGGATTCCGGCCGGCCCGTCACCGATATTGACGAACAGCAGCTTCAGGCTTATGTCGTCCGTGGTAACGAGAAGGGCCGTCTGGCGCTTGAGTACTCGACCCGGGAAAAGGTGTTGGGAAAGCTAGGCCTTTTGTATTCCGAGATAAATCTGAACAACGCCGGCAACGTTCTTTTTTCAAGGGAAAAGCCCGTCCGCTTGAAGCTTGTCAAGTTTGCTTCGGACACCCGTTTGACGATTTTGGACCTACAGCTTTTTGAGGGAAACGTGTTTGAATGCATCCAAAAGGAGATGGATTATCTTTCTTCGAATATCAACTGGAATCTCAAGATGACCGGAGATGTGCGGCGAACGGAAGAGCCTGAAATTCCACTTGAGGCCGCGCGAGAAATCATTGTTAATGCGTTCAGCCACGGCGATTATAATGCAAATACCGACTTCGAAATGGCCATTTACAGCGACCGCGTCAGCATTTACTCGCCGGGCGCTTTTCCGAAGCCGTATACGCCGGAGGATTTTGCGGAGAAAGGGCTGGAGCCGATTCCGCTGAACGTCACGATTTCGGATATTCTGTTCCGGGACGGCACCATCGAGCAGATCTCGACCGGCTTCGAGCGGACCTTCGAGGTTTGCAGCCGCCAAAAGGTGGATTATGACTACACCGAGACGCCGGACGGTTTTCGGTTTACGTTCTACCGAAAGGTAACGACGCAAACCAAGGCGCAGGCGAGTGGGGAAAAGGTGGAGAGCTTTATCCGGGAGCATCCGACGGCCTCGGTAGTGGAGGTGGCGGATGCGCTTAAGATTTCAACACGTACGGTTCAGCGGTATCTTAAGAAGCTCAAAGAGGCGGGACGGCTGATTCAGCAGGAGGCAGAAGGCGTTAAAGTCTGGGTGTTAACCGACTAAAGATGACAGACCAGGCATTGACCGACTAAGTCCAACGGAGGAGGGAGAAACATGATTCATATTGCGGCGGCGGAAGATGATGCTGCGTTCAGAACGCAGCTGAAGACGTATCTAGAGCAGTATATGAAGGATTCCGGGGAAGAGGCGGACCTTACACTTTTTGAGGACGGAAGTGAGCTTTTTCCTTACAAGGCGGAGCGGTTCGACGTGGTCTTTCTGGACATCGAGATGCCGGGCATGAACGGTATTGAGACGGCCCGGAAAATCCGCGAAACGGATGCATACGTCATTATCGTCTTTATTACGAACATGGCGAAGTATGCCCTCAAGGGCTACGAAGTGCAGGCCTTTGACTATGTTCTGAAGCCCCTGAAATACCCGGCCTTTGCCCGCAAGCTGGACAAGGTAATCCGTCGGGCGAAGGCGCAGAAAACGGAGCATTTTGTCACCATTTCGCAGGGGGCGGACCTGCTCCGAATCAAGACGAGTGATATCTATTACATCGAGGTCATGAAGCACAACGTCACCTACCACACGGCGGACGGCGATATCACGATTCGCAGCAGCATGAAGGAGACGGAGGAGGCATTTGCCGGGCTGCCGTTTGAAAAGTGCGGCAAGAGCTTCCTCGTGAATCTGGAACACGTCACCGGCCTGAAGGACGGTATGGTGCAGGTGGGCGGCGAAAGCCTGCTCTTAAGCCGGACCCGGAAGCAGGCCTTTACCGAAGCCCTCGTGGCGTATAAAAGCAATCAATAAGGGGGATCGGCATGAATTTTTCGTTTGCAAACATTGCCAGCGGCTTTTCGTACTGCATGGAGTGCTACGTGGCCGTGCTGTTGTTTCTCATAATTATCGAGCAGCGCTCTCTGTACTGGCTCAGAGCGCTGGCGGTGACAGCGGCATTTTTTGTGATTTCTTGCCTGGTGTATCCCTTGGCGCAGGCGGACATGGGAATCCGCAGCTTTCTTTGGTATGCCACGGTGTATGCGTTGCTGCTGCCGAGTGCGATGTTCCTGAACAGGATTGTCTTTTATGAGGCGGTTTATGCGGTTTCGATGGGCCTTCTGACGCAGCATCTGGGCTCGTCGCTGTACCTCATGGTCGCGATGAATGGCAATATTCCCGAGTTTACCATCCTTCCGTACTATCTCACGATGGCGGCGGTTTATGCGATGGTGTTCTTCTTCATTGCCAGAAAGCTGCCCATTCACAAGCATTATGAGATCGGAACGGCCTTTTCGATTGTCATGGCGGTGCTGGTGGTGGTTGTGGTGTATGGGCTAAGCATTGTGGCCAAGCGGACGAGCATTGACGGCAAGGGTGGGCTGATTGAGCTTACGGATGAATACATTCAGCTGTTCCATGTCACACAGCTATACGCGGCACTGGTGTGTCTTGTGTTCCTGATGCTGCAGCGCCTCTTCAAGGAGCGGATGGTGTCCGAGCGGCACCGGCTGGAGTCGGATGCGATGTGGCGCCAGCACGAAAAGCAATATGAGGTTTCAAAGGAAAATATCGAGGTGATGAACCGCAAGGTGCATGATCTGAAGCACCAGATTGCGGCACTCGCCACGGAAGAGGGCCTTTCGGAACGGCGCAAGGCCTTTGTGGAAGAGGTCCAGCAGATGGTCGAGGTCTATGACTCGGACCTCGATACCGGTTATGCTGCGCTTGACACGATTCTCATGGAAAAGAGTCTTTTCGCGAGCATGCACGGCGTCGAGTGGACCTGCGTGGCGGACGGCAAGCTGTTGGAATTTATGGATGTGGTCGATCTCTTTACCTTGGTCGGCAACGCTTTGGATAACGCTCTCGAAGCGACCTGCCGTCTCCCGGCGGATTCGTCTGCGGCCTTCCGTGCGGTAGACGTGCTTCTGTGCCAGCGGGAAAACTTCGCACTGTTTCAGGTGGAAAACAGCTTCTCCGGTGAAATCAAGGAGGAGAGCGGCCGCCTGCAGACGGTCAAAAAAGATAAAGCCAATCACGGCTACGGGCTGAAAAGCATCGAAGCCATAGCCGAAAAATACGGCGGCAGCATGAGCACCAAAATTGAAGGACAAGACTTTGTTCTCTCGGTGCTGCTGCCGATTGAGGAATAATAAGCAGATGTATTGCAACATGCAATACAACGTGCTATAATGAGATATAACATTAGAAAGGAGGCTTGGACATGGCAGTAAAAAGTGCAAACGTCATGGCAAGGGTAGAGCCGGAGATAAAAGAAAAAGCAGAGGCTATCTTGTCAGAACTGGGAATTTCTGCTTCCACAGGTGTAAATATGTTTTATCGACAAATCATCTTTTCTAACGGACTTCCGTTTAGGCCATCCATCCCGGCAAAAAAGCCTGTATCTTTGGAAGAGATGACCAAAGAGGAGTTGGATGCAAAGCTAATGCGTGCCATGGCACAGGCTGAAGCGGGAGAGGGCGTTCCGGCGGATGAATTCTTTGCTTCACTCAGACAGGAGATTTTGAATGACTACTCATAAGCAATATAAAATCATTATCCTTCCGGAAGCGCAGAAGGATATAAGGGAAATAGTCATTTACATTGCACGAGAGCTTGCGGCACCACAAGCAGCGTTAAATCTGGAGGAGGCTCTTTTTGTTGGGATTCGAGCGCTGGCAAAAATGCCGGAACGTATCAAAACGACTAACGATAGCCCTTGGAAGGAGAAAGGCCTTCGCAAAATAAGAATCAAGAACTATTATGTTTACTTTATCATCAATGAAGATGAAGGAACGATAAAAATTCTAGCTGTCATTTACGTAGGGAGACATCAAGAAAAACAACTGAAAAAAAGAGATATAGAAAATAAATAAAGAGGACCGCGCCGATTGGCGCGGCCTTCTTCTTTAGGGAAAAACAAGGAAAATTCTTACTTGCTGATGACGCCCCAGACACCGCCGGCAACAGCTTTAGCGATAATCTCGGGAGTCTGATTGGTGACGAAACCGGTCTTGTCGGTGAGGACTTCATAGGTGTCGCCGCTCTTCTTCGCGGTGGAGAGCTGCTCGTCACCGTAGAAGTCGAAGTGGCACTCGAATTTCTCTTCGGCGTTGTCAGCGGAAACCATGACAACCACGCGGGTGTCAATGTCTTCGAAGTTGTACTCAACAATGGCATACTTGTCGTATTCGGTGTTGGGCTCGTAAGCAACTTCGCTCTCAAGTCCGCCGAAATCCGGATTCTCGACTGCGTTGGTGCTCACTTCGGTGGAACCACCGTTATTGGAGCTGCTGCCGCTGCCGCCGCAGCCGACCAGCATGCTTGCCGCCAGTGCCAG